>UMJR01008961.1_pt1 | contig 12780 bp, 10 predicted proteins | sample 1966121 | NCBI WGS metagenome assembly UMJR01 (sample SAMEA4836155, study PRJEB28245) | human gut metagenome | biome: gut microbiome; material: fecal sample | place: Denmark | collected 2008
GCCATGAGCGACGCCATCGACACCCTGCAGGATGCCGTGGATGCCGCTAAGGCTCTGCCCTCCGAGAGCGAGAAGGCCGTTGCCTTCCACGACAACGTGCTGCCTGCAATGGATGCTCTGCGTGCCGCTGCGGACGACGCCGAGACCATCTGCGGTGAGGATTATTGGCCTCTGCCCAGCTACAGCAAGATGCTCTACTACGTCTGATCTTTCGTCAGCGTAACAGCAGAATAGCATCCGTAGGCTGCGGAATTTAAAATTGCCATTCTCCTTTTCCTATTTCTTACACCAGCCTAAAGACCTGCTCCCATTCTGAGGGCAGGCCTTTAGGCGTTTTATTTGAAAGGGAAACCATTATGAGCTATTCGACCCAACAGGACATCCTTGATTTTGTGGAGGACAACAACGTCAAATTTGTGCGCTTTGCCTTCTGCGATATTTTTGGCACTCAGAAGAACATTGCCGTGCTGGCAAACGATCTGCCCAAAGCTCTGGAAGACGGTGTCTGCTTCGACGGCAGCTCCATTGCCGGCTTTATGAAGGTGGAGGAAAGCGACCTTGTGCTGCGGCCGGATCTTTCCACCGTGACCATTCTCCCCTGGCGGCCTACCGAGGGCCGGGTAATGCAGTTCTTCTGTGATGTGGAAAAGCCGGACGGCCAGCCCTTTGGCGGCAACTGCCGCGGCTTTCTGCGCAGCGTGAACCGAAAATTCAAAAAGCTGGGCATCACCTGCAATGTGGGCGCAGAGTGTGAGTTCTACCTGTTCGAGAATGATGACCGGGGCCGCCCCACCCGTATCCCCATCGACTTTGGCGGCTACTTTGACGTGGCCCCGCTGGACGCAGGCGAGAACCTCCGCCGGGACATCTGCCTGACCATGGAGCAGATGGGCATGAGCCCTCAGCACAGCCATCACGAAAGCGGCAACGGCCAGAACGAGATCGACTGCCACCACGCAGGCCCCCTCAAGACCGCCGACAACGTGATGATGTTCAAGCAGATCGTGCGCGCCATTGCCACCCGCAGCGGCATCCATGCAAGCTTCCTGCCCAAGCCCCTGCCGGATCAGGCAGGCAGCGGTCTGCACATCAACCTGTCCCTTTACATGGATGGCCGCAACCTGTTTGAGGGCGACATTGCCCCGGACAGCATTGCAGGCAGCTTTATGGCCGGTGTGCTGGCCCACAGCCGGGAGCTGACCGTGTTCACCAACCCTCTGCCCAACAGCTATCAGCGCTTTGGCTGCGATGAAGCGCCCCGCTATGTGAGCTGGAGCCGCCAGAACCGCAGCCAGCTGGTGCGCATCCCGCAGGTAAAGGGCGACAACTGCCGCATGGAGCTGCGCAGCCCGGACCCTGCCTGCAACCCCTATCTGGCCATTGGTCTGGTTCTGGCTGCCGGATTGGACGGCATCGAGAACCGCATGGTGCTCTCTGCCCCTGTGAACAAGAATCTGTTCGACCCCTCTATGGCTGAGGGCCTCAGCCTTGAGACTCTGCCCGCCAGTCTGGAAGAGGCCGTGCAGGCTGCGGAGGAGAGCGAATTTTTGCGCAGAGTGCTGCCCGAGCAGCTTGCCAGCCGCTACTTTACGGAAGAACTGAAGCGCTGCGAAGCACTGAAACACGCGTCCGACCCTGTTGAGTACGAGCGTACCCATTACTTCAACGCCATCTGACCCCTGCAAAAGAGAGTGTGTAGGAGAAAGGAGCGAAGGAAATGGGACGTGCACTGATCGTAAGTGCCGGTGCAAGCTCCAACGAGTATATCGCTGCACGGCTGACCGAAATGGGCTACAGCCGCCCGGTGATCATTCCCAGCGGGGCCGAAGCCCGGCGGCGCATGACGGAATCGGATTTTGAGCTGATCGTGGTCAACTCTCCCCTGCCCGATGAATTCGGGCATGAGGTGTGCATCAATGCTGTGGAAAAAACAGATGCCGGTGTCGTGTTTCTGGTCAAGGCCGCACAGGCTGAGCAGCTTTTGGGACCTTTGAGCGAACAGGGGGTATTGCTGCTGTCAAAGCCCTTCAGCACCACCCTTTTTGTGCAGGCCATGCACATGGCAGCGGCCGGCAACCACCGCCTGCTGCGTGCCCGGCAGGAGAACGCCCGCTTACAGGAAAAGATCGCACAGGTGCGGCTGGTCAGCCGGGCAAAATGCTGCCTTGTGGAGCACGAGCACATGACCGAAGCCGAGGCACACCGCTACATAGAAAAACAGGCCATGGATACCCGTCGTGACCGCACAGAAATTGCACAGGAAGTCCTTGAAAATTATGAGGACATGGGTGTATAATATTGGATTGGGAAAAGTATCCTTGCTTTCACCGGCTCATTTTGGGAGAGGCTGAGAGCAAGGCCGTTCACCTGAAAGAATTCACAAAGGTTTATAAGGGAAAGAATTCAGAAAAACAAAAATAGAGGAGGAAATTCTATGGCAGAGAAACAAACCAAATTCATCTTTGTCACCGGCGGTGTCGTCTCCGGCCTTGGCAAGGGCATCACAGCCGCATCGCTGGGCCGTCTGCTCAAGTGCCGCGGTCTGAAGGTGGCCAGCCAGAAGCTGGACCCCTATGTGAATGTGGATCCCGGCACCATGAGCCCGCTGCAGCACGGTGAGGTGTTCGTGACCGACGATGGCACTGAGACCGATCTGGATCTGGGCCACTACGAGCGCTTTATCGACGAGAATCTGAACAAATACTCCAACCTGACCACCGGCAAGGTGTACTGGAACGTACTGAACAAGGAACGTCAGGGTGCATATCTGGGCCAGACCGTGCAGATCATTCCCCACATCACCAACGAGATCAAGAGCTACATCTACAATCTGGCCTCTTCCACCGAGGCTGACGTGGTCATTACCGAGATCGGCGGCACGACCGGTGATATTGAAAGCCAGCCCTTCCTCGAGGCCATCCGTCAGGTGGGTCTGGAGCAGGGCCGCGACAACTGCTGCTACATCCATGTGGTGCTGGTGCCTTACATTTCCGGCTCGGACGAGTACAAATCCAAGCCTGCACAGCACTCTGTGAAAGAGCTGCAGGGCATGGGCGTGAACCCGGACATCATCATCCTGCGCGCAGACGGCAGTGTGGGCGGCGACATCCGCCGCAAGATCAGCACTTTCTGCAATGTGAAGCCGGAGTGCGTGATCGAGAACCTGACCATGCCCAGCCTGTACCAGTGCCCGCTGATGCTGCACACCGGTGGTCTGGACGAGGTAGTGGTGCAGAAACTCAAGCTGGACGTTCCTCCTGCCGACCTGACCGAGTGGAAGCAGGTGGTCAGCCGCATTGCCACCCGCAGCAAGACCTGCAGCATTGCGCTGGTGGGCAAATACGTCAAGCTGCACGACGCTTACCTCTCCGTGATGGAGAGCCTGTACCACGCCGGCTTTGAGAACGACAGTCAGGTGGAGATCCGCTGGGTGGAGAGCGAGGACCTGACCGACCAGGCCGCCTGCAAGGAAGCCTTTGCAGATGTGGACGGCATCATCGTACCCGGCGGCTTTGGCGACCGCGGCATTGAGGGCATGATCCAGGCTGCACAGTATGCCCGCGAGAACCATGTTCCCTACTTTGGCATCTGCCTTGGCATGCAGATCATGGTGATGGAGTTTGCCCGGGGCGTTTTGGGCTACAAGGATGCAAATTCCAGCGAATTCACCCCGGATGGCAAGCACAATGTGATCGCGCTGATGGCCGACCAGCAGGGCAACATTCCCAAGGGCGGCACCATGCGTCTGGGTAAATACCCCTGCAAGGTGATGCCCGGCACCAAGATGGCCGAGTGCTACGGCGAGGCCGAGATCTGGGAGCGCCACCGCCACCGCTACGAGTTCAACAACGAGTTCCGTCAGGAGATGCAGGACGCCGGTCTTGTCATTTCCGGCACCAGCCCCGACGGTCGTCTGGTAGAGACTGTAGAGCTGCCCGGCCGTGACTTCCATTTGGGCGCACAGTTCCACCCGGAGTTCAAAAGCCGTCCGAACCGTGCTCACCCGCTGTTCAAGGCATTCATTGCTGCGGCACTCAAGTTCCGCGCCAGCGAGCAGCGCAGCCTGCTGCACATGTAAACCATAAAAATAAGGTGCTGTCTGTGCGGACAGCACCTTATTTTTTACCCATATAATCCATGATCCTGCAAGGCATTATTCATAGTGGTCATTTTCCAGATCACACACCACAAACCGGTCCACGATGCGGGCCATCCCGTGGAACATCTGTTCCGTAAGTTCCTTGCGGCGCTGCAGCTCCATCCGTTCCGCTTCCGCTTTTTGCAGAGAACTCCCGGTGGCTTTGTTCTATCCTTGATTTCCGATCAGCACCACGGCCACATCGTTGACATTCGTGCCGGTCGCGCCGGTGATGATGAGCCCATCCACCGCCTTGAGGGCATGGTAGGCATCGTTGTTCTGCAGCACATCGTACACATTCAGCTGGTTCTGCGCCAGTGCCGTGGCCGTGCTGCCGTCCACATAGCCGCCCGCAGCATCGGTTGGGCCGTCGGTGCCATCGCTGCCCACCGAAAAGACCGCTGCATCCAGCCCGGCGATCACCGGTGCTGCAGCAAGGGCCAGCTCCTGATTGCGCCCGCCCAGACCTGTTCCGGTCAGGTGGACGACCGTCTCACCGCCTGCAAGAAAGGCCAGCTTTTTGCCCTGCCCCGCGTGGGTGCGGGCTATGGAACCAAGGAAGCTGCCAGCCTCCCGCGCTTCACAGCAAAGCCTGTCGGTCAAGATCACCGGCTCATAGCCCAGCTCCCGGCAGGCGTTGGCTGCTGCGCTGCACAGCTCCCGCACGCTGCCGGTGATCTGCGTGGCAACACGGTCCAGCACCTTTGGAGTCTCCTGTGCCAGCAGAGCCTTGGCCTGTGCCGAAAGCTGCAGGTGATATTTTTCCGCAATGGCAAGGGCCTGTGCACAGGTGGAGGTATCCGGCACCGCCGGGCCGCTGGCGATCATATCCAGCGGGTCGCCCAGAATATCACTGAGCACGATGCTGAACACCTGCGCGGGCGCACAGCTTTGTGCAAACCGCCCGCCCTTGACCCCGGACAGGCGCTTGCGAATGGTGTTCATCTCCACGATATCGGCACCGCTGGCAAGCAGCTGGCCCGTGACCTGCTGCAGCTCTGCGCCGGGGATCAACGGCTTCTCAAACAGTGCACTGCCGCCGCCGGACAGCAGAAACAGCACCGTATCCTCTGCCGTTAAGCCCTGCACCAGTTCCAGCGCTTTCCGGGTGGCGGCAAAGCCATTCTCATCCGGCACGGGGTGCCCGGCTTCACAGCAGTCCACGCCGGGGATCGTGCCCTTCACGTGGCCGTATTTGGTCACGACCACACCGCCATCCACCCGGCCAAGAAATTTCACCGCCGCATGGGCCATCTGCCATGCTGCCTTACCGGCAGCCACCAGCAGCACCCTGCCGCCCTGCGGCCGGAAATTTTTCAGCGCGCGGCGCACCGCTTCGTCCGGCAGAACAGCGTTCAGGCTGGCACAGATGATGGCATCTGCATCTCTGCGCAGTGTTTCGTTTTTCAGCATGTCGTTCTCCCCTTTTCCATCGCTTCTTGTCCGCGGACAAAAAACACCTGTACAGTCTCTTCCTATGCAGGAAAACGCCGTACAGGTGTTCTGATCTTTTTGCTTACTTTGCGCTTGCCGGAGCAACCTCAAAGTCGATTTTGCCCAGGTTCACATCCGCACGCACAATGGTGATCATCATGGTGTCGCCCAGGCTCCAGTTCTTGCCGGAGACGGGGTCGGACAGGCGGATGCCCTCGGTGAGCATGGTACCGGAGGGGGTCAGGCTGGAAGCAGGCACAAAGCCCTCCACGCCGTTGTCCAACTCGATGAACAGGCCGCGCTGGGTCACGCCGGAAATGCGGCCCTCGTAGCACTCGCCCAGATGGCGGCGGGCATACTCGGCCTTGTAGCAGTCCTCGGCCTTGCGCTCGATCTGCATTGCAATGATCTCGCGCTCACTGGACTGCTTGCTTGCCTTCTCGGCAAAGTCGCTGTAGCGCAGCACCATGGTATCCTTATCCATGCCCTTGAGTTGGGCGGTCATGATGCGATGGATGGCCAGATCCGGATAGCGGCGGATGGGGCTGGTGAAGTGAGCGTAGTCCTTCAGCACCAGACCGTAGTGGCCCTTGGGTTTTTCCTCATACACAGCCTTGGACATGCAGCGCAGCATACCGGTATTGATGATCTGCTCATACGGGCCGCCGCGCACACCTTCCAGAATGGCGCTCAGCTCCTTGGGGGTGGGCACATCCTTGGCAAAGTGATCGTTGATGCCGCAGGCCTGCAGCAGAGTGTGCAGACGCTCCAGCTTTTCAGCATTGGGTTCCTCGTGCACACGGTACACGAAGGGGATCTGCTTCACGCGGGCAAAGTGGGCAGCGCACTGGTTGGCCAGCAGCATAAACTCTTCGATCATAGCTTCGCTCTCGCCGGAGGTGCGCTTTTTCACGTCGATGCAGTGGCCGTCCTCGTCGAGGATCAGCTTCACCTCGCCGCTCTCGATATCCATGCAGCCGCGCTCCTTGCGCAGGCGGGCACGGTGGCCGTACAGCTCCTTCATGGCGGGCAGCTGGCTGAGCACTTCATGGTACTTGCCCTTCAGCTCGTCGTCAGCACTGCCGGCCAGCAAGGCGTTGATCTCGGAGTAAACGCCCTTGACGCGGCTGCGGATGACCGACTTGACAAAGCGGTAATCGATCAGGTTGCCATCCTTATCCAGATGCATCAGGCAGGAGAAGGCCAGACGCAGCACGCCCTCATTCAGGCTGCAGATGCCGTTGGAAAGCTGCTTGGGCAGCATGGGCACCACCTGATCGGCATAGTAGACGCTGGTTGCGCGGTTAAACGCTTCGTTGTCCAGTTCGCTGCCGGGCTTGACATAGTTGGAAACATCTGCAATGTGGACACCCAGCTCAAAACCGCCCTCCGGGGTCTTGGTCAGGCTGATGGCATCATCGATGTCCTTGGTCTCAGCACTGTCAATGGTGAAGATGGGCAGGGCACGCAGATCCATGCGGCCCTCGGTGTCCTTTTCAGAGACCTCAGCGTTCTCCAGCTTCTTGGCTTCCTCACGAACCTTATCCGGGAAGCGGCTGCGGATATCCTGCGCATAGAGCAGGGCCTTTGCGCAGCGCTTTGCTTCGTCCGAGCTGCCAAACCGCATGGCAACGCCCACGCGGTGATCTTCCTGCCGATTGCCGCGCTGCAGGATCTCCACGGCCACCTTGTCGCCGTCCTTTGCACCGCCCTCGCAGTCACGCATCAACTGCATGGAGATGGCCGGGCAGTCATCCGGCACGAACTTCAGGCGGCCCTCAATGCGGCGGGCAGTGCCCACCAGATCGTTCTTTTCTTCCAGAATGGCCAGGATCTCGCCTTCATCGCTGCCCTCCACACGGGGGTGCTCAAACTTTTCCACAAGCACCATGTCGCCGGGCATGGCACCGCGGGTAAAACGGCCCGGGATAAAGATATCGCTGGTGCCGTCCTCCAGCATGACAAAGGCAAAATTCTTGCCCAGTTTTACCACCTTGCACAGCAGAGCCTTGTCTGCACGGCCGGAGCGCACCGTAAAGAACACGCCCTGACGCTGGCAGATGACCGCCTCGTGCACCAGCTGATCCACAGCCTCCATCACCTTGCGGTCCGAGCCGCGGTCCCTGCCGAATTTGGATTTGAGGTCTTTGACGGTGCACGGCTGATTCTGGATCGCGTGCTCAATTTTATCGCGCATTGCCATAATATTTTTTCTCCTTGCTCTTCCATGGCCGCAGCCTCCAACGTGCCGCAGCGCTGCCAATCGTGGGCCAGCTGCCCCACCCTGCCCAGCGGTCAGACTGCCGCCGACATCCTATCATAACACAGAAAAACAGCCCCGTCCTTTACACGGGGCTGCACGAACCTTGTCAACCTGCCAGACGGCCTGCAAACAGACATGCCAGAATGGCAACCACAAAGAAAACAATGCCTGCAATGCGGGTGGTCTTGGCCAGCATCTGATCAGCCGGGGTCAAACGGGCATTGTTTGCGCCGCCCATACTGCCGTTGATGGCACCGGAAAGGCCCTGACCGTGGGTGTGCTGCATGAGAGTGAGGAAAACGATGACGAGCGAAGCGATCAGCAGGATCACACCGCCAACAATTTCGATAACAGACATGGATTGAAACGCTCCTTTATTTTAATTCAACAAAAACTACGCAGAAATACAAATATATAGTAGCATAACAAGCGCAAAAAAGCAAGCAGAAACCGTGCATTTTTATGCCAGAAGGTCCAGCATTGCGCACAGCCGGGCAAAGATGGCGGCGCTGGAATGTTCCGTGCTCACCTGCCCGTCCTGCAGCACCACAATGGTGTAGCGCGGCTGCTGCGCCGGGTAAAACCCTGCGAACCACAAGTTTTTGCGTTCCGTGCCATCCGGTGTGAACTGCCCGGTCTGCGCGGTACCGGTCTTGCCGCCAGCCCCTTCTTCCAGCCAGGCAGCATCCTGTGCGGTGCCCTCTTCCACCACCTGCTGCAGCATTTTACGCAGGAGCGCTGCATTTTCCGTACTCATCACCCGCCTTGACTGCGGATGTGCAAGCGTTTCCAGCGGCGTACCGTCAGTTTCATCCACCGAGCCACACACGAAGAAAGGCGTGCGGTACACCCCGCCGGAAGCAATGGTGTTCATCATGGCGGCGATCTGTACCGGTGATGCCAGCAGACCGCCCTGCCCAAAGCTGAAATTTGCCAGCTGGCCGCTCTGGGCAAGCTCCCCGGCAGACGGCAGCTTTCCGGCATCGGCGTGCAGCGCACCTGCCACCGGCACCTCCTGCCCGAAGCCAAGCTGCCGAGACATCTGCAAAAGCGTCTCTGCCCCCAGCTGCTGCCCCAGCCGGATAAAATAGCCGTTGCAGCTTTTTTCCAGAGCCGCAGTCAGGTCCACCGTTCCGTGCGGAACACCGCCTGCGCAGCGGAAGATCTGTCCATCCACCACCACAGCACCGGTGCATTCGCACTCCGGCAGGATGCCCTGCTCCAGCGCTGCCGCAGCCAGCACCGGCTTGAACACTGAACCCACAGCATAGCTTTCCAGTGCGCGGTTCAGGAACGGACTGTCCGGTGCATCCAGACTTGCGGCAAGGTCATCCGGGTCATAGCCCGGTACGCTGACGCTGGCGCGAACCGCAGCAGTGGCCGTGTCCAGAACCAGAATGCAGCCGCTGGTCATGGTGTCTGCGGCCACCGCTTCGGCGGCACGCTGCACCGGGCGGGAGATCGTCAGCTGCACGCCCACCGCACTGCTGTCCTGCCGGGTGAGCTGCGGTGTTTCCCCGGCCCGCAGCCGTCCTTGTGCTGTGACCGCGCACACCAGCGTGTCATGCTCCTTTGTCCCGGCCAGCTGGCTGTCCAGCGCCTTTTCCAGCCCGGCAGTACCGCAGCCTTCTGCATCCAGATAGCCGATCAGATGCTGGCACAGCGGAACTTCTGCGCAGCGCCGTGCCGTTGCAAAGCAGCGTATGCCGCGCCCGGAAAGGTCGCGGTCCACTTCCAGCAGAAACGGTGCGGAGCGGTTGCGGTTCCGGTACAAAAGTGCCTGCCCGGCACTGTCCGTAAATGCATACAGGCGTGTGTAGTTGTTTTCGCCCGGGAAGCAGAGGGCAAGATACCGCGTTTCCAGCCCGGTGAGAAGCAGGCCGCTGTGATCGTAAAAGCTGCCCCGCCGGGCAGGCAGCGAGAGCCGGACCGTGCTCTGCGCTTCGGCCCGGGCAGCATAGGTATGGTTCTCTGCCAGAAAATACAGGCGGCACAAAACCACCGCAAACCCCAGCAGAACAGCTGCATACAACGCCAATACCCGTTTGCCGGACATCTGCTCACCCCTTTTTGATAGAGTGGGCTGCATCTGTGGTTTCTATACAAAAAGAGACGGGGTCTCCGAAGAGATCCCGTCTCCATAAGGTACTTATTGAGTAAGCAATTCCGCTTCATACGTCGAAAATCACAGGTTGCCGGCGATCTGTTCAAAGGCTCTTTCAACCGATTCAAAGCTGCTGTGCGTGTAGACATCCAGCGTCACACTGGCATTGGAGTGCCCCATCAGGTATTGCAGGCTCTTCACATCCAACCCGGCCTGCTGGACATTGGTGCAGAAGGTGTGTCGCAGCACATGAGATGTAATGCGCGGAACAGGTTTGCTGTACGCCTTCTCAAACTTTCCCTGCACGCCACGCATAAACAAACAGCGGCCCCGCAGACCTTTTTCAAAGTCTGCGGGGCCTTGTGCTGTGGGGCTATTTTACCTGCACGGTCATGGTTCGGTCACTGCCCGGTAGCCGCGGATGACGCGCCACTTGGCAACGCCCTTGTCCGGCTTAAAGCTGCCGTCGGCGCGGGCTTTCAGGTGGCCCTGCTCGATGGCCCACTGGGCGGCTTGGGCCAGCTCCGGGTCGGCTACGTCCGCAAAGGCGGGCAGAGTGGCCGGGGCCGGGCGGCCTGCGGTGTTCCAGAGGAGCATTGCCAGCTCGGCGCGGGTATGGGGCACGGCCACCCCTGCAGGCAGGAGCTGGTCAAGGATGAGCTCCGTGCCCACCTGATAGGCCACGACGCCCGCCGCGCCCACGACCGCGACGCCCGCCAGAAGGGTGCCGAAGCCGTCTCCGCCGTCTGGGCTGCCCTCGCCGCTCTCGGCGGTGCGCCAATGGCCATAGAAGGTCACGTCCCGGTCGAGGTTGCCCACATGGTTCGCGCCCGGGCCCATGTAGTAGGGGCTATCCTCCAAGCGGGTGCCGTCTTCGAGGAACCAGCCCTCAAAGAGGCGGGCTTCCTCCTCGCTGCCGGTGATCGCACCGGGGAACTGCATTCCTCCATTCACCGGTTCGTCCCCCGGGCGGACGACCCAGTAGACCTTAAAGTCCGTGGGGGCCTGCTCCGGCTGGGCGATCTTCGCCTTCTTGCTCTCGTTCATTTTGCCTTCCACCAGATCAAGGCCGTGAGACATGATCAGGCGTCCCAGTTCGAGGGCATAATAATCCTGTTCCTCCGATGCATCCGTTTCCGCCGTGATGACGGTGCCTGCGCCGGAAACTTCCATCTCGTCTGCTGCCACGATGGCCGAGCCGCCGGCTTTCACATCCAGCGTGCTGTTCGCCACGGTGAGCTTGCCGCACCGAATGCCATAGTTGAAGAAGTTGCCTTTCGAGTTCGTACCTGCAATGGTCACGGTGCTGTTTTCGATGGTGATATCTTCGTCAGAGCTGCCTGCCCGGATCGCGTCCTCACCAATGTCGCCATTGATATTGCCCGTAAGGGTGAGGGTTGCATCTTTCAGCGTCAGCGGGCCTTCCGTAAGGATTCCATCGGCGTTGGAAAGGGTGGCTGTGCCGGTAATGGTCAGCATATCCGTCAATTCGGAATCGATGCAGCAGTAACCGCCCGCGGCCCCATCCAGCGTGAGATCGGCATCGTTCAGGGTCAGGGTGTGGGTATCCGGGTCATAGGACACGGTGCCGCCATCCTCCAGCACATCGCTTTGGTTGCTCTTTGTGACCTGCTTGCCTGCTACCCAGAGGTCGTAGGTTTCACTTTCCTGCTGGTCCGGGTCCACATCCGTCAGCTCCAGATAGGCGTGGTTTGTCTCTTTGACTTCAAAAAAGCTGTCAAGTTTTTCCTGCACGCTGGTGTCGATTTCCGTATAACCCGCGTCATCGTCGGTGCGATACCAGAACCTGTTTACGTTCTCTCCGATGCCCAGCCTACTCAGGCCGAAGTCCATACCGATAGTCGTCACATTCAGGAGCAGGTGGCCGCCGTTGTAGGTCAGATGACCCTGTTCCCCGATGTACTGCTGCGCATGGATCACCAGCTCGCTGCCATGGTTCATGGTAGTGAAATTGGCGATGCCGCATTCTGCATTTGTGATCTTCACCTTGCCATCGATCTGAACGCTTCCCCAGCCGATGCCCGTCTGGAAACCCTTCAGCGTGATCTCGGTATCGGAAGCAATCGTTGTTCCCGTGTCTCCACCCGAAATTCCTTTCGACGTATTGTTCCAATAGGTATTGGTGAGATCGTATTTTCCCCTTACTATTTCCTTTGCTCCATCAAAGCCGTTGCTTTTCGTTCTGCCCGTTACTTTGCCGTTTGCCACCAGCCTCAGATTTTTTTCACTGAGGGCTTCGACCAGCGAAGAATTATACGGGTCCGAAGTTGTATCCAGCGTCACATCTCCGTCAAAGGTCAAAAGACCCCGGTTATAGGATACCGTACCCTGAATGCATTTCTTACTATCGACCGGTCCGTTCCACTCCGGATACAGAAGTACATTTGTCACCCCGCAAGCTGCTCCCATCGTCGAGCTGCCCGCCAGTGCCAGCGGGGCTGCGAGGTTCAGCGCGAGGGCTGCGGAAAGCACCCCGGCGAGGAATTTCTTCCATCTTCGTTTCATTGCAAAAGCCTCCTTTTTTCTACCAATTTTATTGCAGGAAAAAAGCTCCACGGTTCACTTTTAGGATACCGTGGAGCTTTGGTTTTTGCTATTAACCCGGGGTTAGTTTTTGGTTAATTCCGGGGGCGTTTTTCTGGTACCACTCGGCCAAGCGGGCGCGGCGGGTGCGGGGGTCGCCGCCCATATCCAGCTTTGCGTACAGCTGGTTGATGTACTGCTTCACCGTGCCCTCGGAGAGGTAGAGGGCGGCGGCGATCTCCTTGTTGGTGCACCGCCCGGCCACCAGACGGGCCAGCTCCCGGTCGCGGTCGGTCA
>UMJR01057128.1_pt1 | contig 12772 bp, 10 predicted proteins | sample 1966121 | NCBI WGS metagenome assembly UMJR01 (sample SAMEA4836155, study PRJEB28245) | human gut metagenome | biome: gut microbiome; material: fecal sample | place: Denmark | collected 2008
AACACAATAACCAGTGGCCTCAAAAGCTACGAATATTCAGCCGGCAGACGCGATGCCTTTGATGGCGGCATAATACCCGGTATATTCCAGCATGTTCTCCAGAAGCCCGCGTGTGCGTTCCATGCGCGGCAGGGAGCTGTCGGCTGCGAAACGTTTGAATTCCGAGTACATGTATCGGTTCTTGGACACGGGCCTCTTCAACGTGACGACCATCCAGTCATGCAGGAACGCGTCGAATGAGAGACTGCCGAGCACACGCTCCATGGGCAGCCAGTAGTCGGCGTACAGGGCGTTCTGCTCGGCTATGGGGCATCCCATGAGCATGTAGTTGCGTACCAGGTCGGAAGTCTCCAGATCAAGCCCGGTGGAATTCATCGACTCGAATACCAGTTGCGGTTCGTCGCGTCCCTGGTCCAGGGTGACGGACACGACTTCAAGGCGTTGCAGTCCGTTCCACACCGTGTTCACGTCATCGATTGCGGCGACCAGGGAACGGAACAGATCGAGGTTCGCTTCCAGCCGGGACGTTGTTCCGGCCTGGTTCCCATGATTCGGCCGGTCAAGGGCAAGCACATGGTCGCACATGCCGCGCAGCACGTCCCGGTCGTCGCCGGAAAGCGTCAGCTTGCAGCGGCCTTCGCCAGTCGCATACTTGTCGACAAGATAACCGCGGTCGATGATCATGTCTGTGGAGAAGCGCAGGTTCCCCGGGTGTTCGTGGGCGTATTCTGCCAAGGCGATGAGCAGCAGGGTCACCGAGGTGAGCCGCTGCTGACCGTCGATGAGCAGACAACGGCTGACGCCGTCCGGGCCGATGCCGCCCTCCTGCATCCATACGATCGACCCGGTGAAATGGGTTCTGTCAGGATGCCGGCCGGCCGTTACGATGTCAGCCCACAATTGCCGGCACTGCGTCTCGCCCCCATGAGTATCTGCGCTGATACACCGGAACCACGAACCGAAGCGAACCGGTCAATAGGTCCAGCAGGATTTTCTTGCCAGCGTCCATGGTGATTCCTCCGTTTCGCCTTCAAACTGCCACATACTAATGCTCACACTAAAAAACAAATATGCCCCCCACTAGACAGACCCTACTACATAGCGAATTTACTTCGCCATACAGCAAATCAAGCATGCATCACGGCGACTATACCACCTATAAAACATCACTTAGACGCTTCAGGATTCTCACTCCACGCTGCGATCAAATCGACATCATCAGAATCAGGACGCGAATACTCCTCATAATCAACTTTAATCAACGATGGCATTCCAAATGCACGTCCAGTCAATACGGCCTCACCCTTTCCTAAAGTGGGAATTCGTGATTTAGAGAAAGCATCCAAAGTTGGCATCGTATTTTCCAGCATCTGCAAATCCTTGTCGTTCACTAATTTATGAATGATGTAGTTGTGAATCTGAGACATAATTGTCGGAGAAATATCTGCAGGACGTTGAGATGCAATTGTAAGGAAAAAGCCGTATTTTCGTCCCTCTTTGATCATTGTCTCAAAAGTAGTTAGACGATAGTCTTCCCACACATCAGAGTGAGTTGATTTGAAAGAATTGAGAATATTATGAGCCTCATCAATTATCAGATGAACGGAAGCACAATTCGAATCATTTTTCTTATTTTCATAAAGCATTTTTGAAAGCAACAGAGCAAAAGTCTCTTTACACTCTGTATCAACATTTTTTAGATTAAAGACGCTTATTCCTTTTGTATAACATTCAGTGGCGTTTTTTATTATCTCAGCGTATTTCTTAACAGAAGAGAAAAGCCTCTCTAACCTTCCCACTACGGGCTTTAACCATTCAAGCTGCATTCCCTTATACATTGCATCATATATTTTTTGAAATTTTATAAAAACCAAAAAAGAATCAAATAAATCAAGAGATTTACCTTTTTCTTCTAATTCTTGTCCTATAGCTTCAAGTTTCAAATCACTAGACGGAATACATGACACATACTTTCCAGAGTTATCGTTTTTCTTAAGAGAAGATACCTCATCTAAAGAACGCCCTTGATTAATAAATCCAGTCCCAGCATTAGTTAAATAAGACAAGCTATCTCCTTTGAATAAGGAAACTGTCTCAAGTACATTCATGCAATCAATTTTATCGTCGGAATTTTCTTGAAGCACGTCTCTTGCTACGCTACGCCACTCCTCCACGAGCGCGATATCACGACGCTGCAAACATTTTTTTAAAAGTCCTATTTGCATATCAGAGCATATATTCTTCTCATGCTCCTCCCATTGTTTTAAAGTTCTAGACAGAAATGGAGATTGTGTATTTTCGGTAGCTTTAGCAAGTATTTTTAATACGTTAGCATTAAAGAAAATATTTTCGTCAATCAAAATTTTTCGTTTCGCACCATCAAAAACATTTACTTGATGCTTTCCAAATACTTTTCCGCTTCCATACTCACCGTTAAAATCAATAACCGCAAAAATGCTTTTCCCTAAAGCAGCATTACCATACGGAGAACTGAATAGTTCAAGATAAAGTTTGTGCAAAGCATTTGATTTACCGCTTCCCGTATTGCCGAAAATACCGATATGTGAAGCAAAAAAATCGTTAATCGGAATTCTAATCGGCTGATTTTCCATGAGCGAACGACCAATAGTTACGGACTTCTCCTCATCAACACCACGCGAAAAAATAGCTGCGATATCTTCAGAAGATGCAGAAACAAGGACATTACCTACCATAGGAACAGTAGAACTCGTTACGGAAAACTGTCCTTCCTTTATTACACCCTGAGATTTGACTCTTACTATTCTCTGAATCGATTGAGCATGAAAACGGTTGTCGAACTCCTTTGAATTAATGGTGTTTAACTGGTCACGTACTTTTTCCGATAAAACCGTTACTACAATACGATTCCGACCCTGTTTAAGAATCGCATAAGCACCGACTTTTATACCATTAATCTCTTCCCCATCTATGAAATACGAAGCACCATTGGTCACATTGTACATACCTACTACTGCTTCGTCGGAGTCAACTGATACAACAACACCGAGCTCCTTTTCACCCTGCTTCACAAATTTCTTCATCCTTAGGCACACTTCAATTTTCCGGCAATAATTTTATTAAAGTTATTAAGGTCCAATCGACTAAATTCCTCTCCATGGAAAGAAAAGTTTTTTGGGCACAGAAAACGCAGATTCTTTCTCTCAGCCAAATCTTTGAGATTTCTTTTAATTACTTCGACATCATTGTCTGTATAAGCCACAATGATAACAAGTAGCTCACGATTTTCCAGCGCTCTCTTCAAGGCATGAACAATATGCTTATCACCGAATGAGAAACCATGCACTATAAGCAGTGAACCATTGCCAATGTTCTCCGCGCTTTCCGACATTTCATATTCAAAGAAACGCAGCATTTCGTAATAGTGTTTCTTTAAAGTTGTAGCCTTTGGCTCGTTCCCATCGGGTTTAACCGTCTCCCTTTTCTCAGGCTTATCTCTAACAACGTAATTACAAACCCGAATCATATCTTCGGATTGCTTCTTCCAGTTCACCGATCCATGAATCTTTGCAAGATTTATGGATGGCAGTTCATTTATATAATTATCAAATCTCCCTTTATAAGCAGTCGTAGTATCAAAATTCGAATTATCCAACAACCTATTGAAATAACCGCGAGCACCATCATTGAATATAAAAGGGGCAGTTGATCCACTCTCATAAATATCATCAACTGCTTTTTCAATAAACAAATCATAATTAGTCGTAAAAATATTGATATTTTTATGACGCTCTCTGGCATTAACATTACCAAGCATATCAAGAAGAATTTCGATAAACTTTTTATATGCACCTAATGTACCAAGAATAGCCTTAGATTCTTCTTCAGAGACATTTATTTTCATTTTAGCACCAATTAGAAATTTATTTCTCTTGATTATCTCATACATTAGACCATCTACGTCCGTGGAACCATCTTTTTTGCCTGGAAACATGTTCATCAAAGGCATTCCCGGCGCGGAGGTCCCTGAACCGAAGAGAAAACTCGTCTTCTTTTCGGCGATCCAATCGGGCAAACGCTCTATAATCTCTTTTTCCGACACTGGCATGATGTTTCTCCTCTAAAGCTATTCTTGGAAGCCAAGGCTAGCACCCAAGACCTCATGACACACCACTTTCGAACTCTCGTATATATACTTAGACAAGCAATGAGTGACCATTCCCCGAGGACGAGCATGACCAATACGGACAAGACCCAATACACACCGCTCATTGATTTCAATGCATATCCGGTGAAGAATGTACTGGACACTCTCCTACAAGACAAGAGCACAAAGCAGAACATCATCTACGCAACTGATGCGTACGTGGACGCTGAACCGACCGCCACGAAAGCAGCGCCGATACTTGCCCAGCAGATTTCAGGCGAAACCCCCACCGTATGCATTGTGCCACGAGTACAGAAAAGCTTGGATGAGCAGACAGACCGCACCAAAGCAAAAGCCGAGGTATTCACACCATCATGGATGGTGAACCAGATGGTCAACAATCTTGATGAGGAATGGTTCGGAAGAAAGCACGTGTTCAATACGGAGCAGGAAGACCATTCCTGGATTCCTACGGAGGGAAAAATCACGTTCCCCTCTACGAAAAAACACGGCTGGCATGACTATGTGGACAGCCGCCGATTGGAAATCACCTGCGGTGAAGCCCCGTTCCTGGTATCGCGCTACGACGCCGCTACAGGAGCAATACTGCCCATCAGTCAACGCATTGGCCTGCTCGATCGCAAACTACGTATCGTAGATGAGCACACGGAAGATGACCTGATGTGGTGGAAGTGGACATTGCGAGCATTCCAAAGCGTATACGGCTACGAATTCCAAGGCGACAGCCTGCTGATCGCACGTGCAAACTTGTTGCTTACCTTCGTGGATCATTACCACAACAGATTCGGCACCGACCCGGACAAGAATCATCTCAAGCAGATTGCGAATGTAATCGTCTGGAACCTCTGGCAGATGGATGGACTGACCGAGACGATACCATTCCGTAAACCGCCTGAGCAGAAGGTCGAATTCGACATGCTCGACATGCTGACCATGCTTGATGAACCCAATTCGCAAGACGTACCAGCATTTGTCCGGTTATACGACTGGAGAGCAAAAACTTCGTTATCATATAGCCAACTGTTGAAGGGAGCAAAACAATGAAGTTCGACTATATAATCGGCAATCCTCCATACCAAGATGAAAGCAACGGCAACAAAACCTTTGCCCCCCCCCAATACCATTTGTTCATGGATTCCGCCTATGCAATTGCCGAAAAAGTAGAACTCATCACGCCAGCACGTTTCCTTTTTAATGCAGGCAGTACACCAAAATCTTGGAATCAAAAGATGCTCAATGATGAGCATCTCAAGGTTGAATCCTACGAGCCAGACGCATCCAAAGTATTCCCTGACACAGATATCAAAGGCGGCGTCGCAATCACTTATCGCGATGACACAAAAAACTTCGGAGCAATCGGAATTTTTACAGCATACGAAAAACTCAATAGTTTGCTTAGGAAAATTCACAAAACAGAAAATAAACTCAATTTAAGCAAAATTGTTACCAATAGGGGTATCTACAGATTCTCAGACAAAATGTATAAAGAGAATCCACATGAAATGGAAAGAATTACCGATAGTAGAATTTTATCTAATGCCTTTGATAGATTCCCTGAATTCTTTTTCCCAGAAAAACCGAATGACAATCACTCTTACGTTAGAATTTTTGGGAAGAGTTCAGGCAAGCGCGTATATAGATGGCTTCGCAAGGATTATCTTGCCGAAACCGAGAATTTGGACAAATATAAAGTCCTTGTGCCCAAGGCAAACGGCAGTGGCACTTTCGGGGAAGTGCTCTCAAGTCCGCTTGTATGTGAAAAAGGAACAGGATTCACAGAAACTTTCATTGCCATCGGCGCAGTAAATACGTACGATGAAGCTGAATCAATTTTAAAATACATTAAAACCAAGTTCGCAAGAACTATGCTGGACGTGCTCAAAATAACGCAGGATAATACCCGACCAACCTGGCGCCTTGTTCCCCTTCAGAATTTCACTAATGAGTCCGACATCGATTGGTCGAAATCCATCCCGGAGATTGACCAGCAGCTGTACAGGAAATATGGGCTTGAAAACGACGAGATTGAGTTCATTGAGTCTCATGTCAAGGAGATGAACTGATGGCGTTCTCTGATATCACCGGCAAAGTGAAGAGCACTCGCCCGGCACTCCCCCAGATTTATGCATACACTACTCCGGAAATCCGCCGTCATGACGGCTGGACGAAAATCGGTTATACCGAGCAGGACGTAAACGTCCGTATCGTGCAACAAACTCATACGGCAGATGTCATCGCGAAACTCGAATGGCATGGCAATGCCACTTATGAGGACACTGGCGAAGTGTTTCATGACACTGATTTCCATACCTATTTGCGCCATCTCGGCATCAATGATCAGCCCGGCACCGAATGGTTCGAGATTAATCCTCCGAACGCCAAGGGCAGGTTCCATGAGTTTCGCGAGAATCATGGAATTCTTGACGGTCTCGGAGCCTCCGATTATGAACTGCGAGCCGAGCAGGAAGCTGCGATCAGCAAAACCCTGGACTATTTCCAGTTGCACGAGCAAGGCGAGTTCCTATGGAACGCGAAGCCGCGTTTCGGCAAGACCCTTGCCACCTATGACCTTTGCAAGCGCCTTCCCACGCCAGGAAAGGACGGCAAGGCGAAACGCATTCTCGTTGTGACGAATCGTCCCGCGATTGCGAATTCCTGGTATGACGACTATGTCAAGTTCGTCGGCACCGATTCCGGCTGGCGGTTCATCAGCAGTGTGGATGCTTTGGCTGGCAAGCCATATTGCATCAGCCACGATGAATACCTGCATCTTGCAGGCAAGGGCAAGCTTCCGAACTCCATCGAGTTCATCAGTCTGCAGGATCTGAAAGGCTCCATCGAGTTCGGCGGCCATTACGACAAGCTGAAGTATGTGGCGGAATACGAATATGACCTGCTCGTCATCGATGAAGCTCACGAAGGCGTGGACACGTACAAGACGGACATGGCGTTCGATCATATCAAGCGCAGGAACACACTGCACCTGTCGGGAACGCCATTCAAGGCCATCGCGAACGACAAGTTCCCTGAAAACGCGATCTACAACTGGACATATGCGGACGAGCAGCAGGCCAAAAGGGACTGGAACGATCCGGAACTACGCAACCCATACGAGAACCTGCCGAAACTCAACATGTTCACGTATCAAATGTCCGACATCATCGAGAACGAAGTGGCGAAGGGCATGCAGATCGATGGTGAGCAGACCGAGTACGCATTCGATCTGAACGAATTCTTCGAGACAAAGGATGGGCGATTCGTTCACTATGACGATGTGAAGCGTTTCCTCGACGCTCTGACCACACAGAAGAAATACCCGTTCTCCACGCCAGAGTTGCGCGACGAGCTGCGCCACACGTTCTGGATGCTCAACCGCGTAGATTCTGCCCGAGCCCTTGCAAAAATGCTCCGACAGCATGAAGTGTTCAAGGACTACGAGATCATCCTTGCGGCCGGGGATGGCAAAATCGATGACGACGAGGAGAACGAGAAATCGTTCGACAAGGTCCGCAACGCCATAGCCAAAGCGGAGAAGGGCGGAGAAGGTGTCAAGACGAAGACCATCACTTTGTCGGTCGGTCAGCTGACCACAGGCGTGACGGTTCCCGAATGGACAGGCGTTCTCATGCTATCAAACATGAAGAGTCCGGCGCTGTACGTGCAAGCCGCGTTCCGCGCGCAGAACCCCTGCCTGTTCAACAGGAACGGCAAATACCAGCGTAAGGAAAACGCGTACGTGTTCGATTTTGACCCGGCACGTTCGCTGACTGTGTTCGAGGAATACGCGAACGACCTGTATTCCGGCACCACATGTGGAGGCGGCGATACCGACTCACGCAAACAGAACGTGCGTCGGCTGTTGAACTTCTTCCCCGTAATCGGCGAAGACGAAGACGGCGAAATGGTGGATCTGGACGCCGAACAGGTGCTCTCTATCCCACGCAAGATCCACTCGCGCGAGGTTGTGCGCCGCGGCTTCATGTGTGATTTCCTGTTCCAGAACATCAGCAACATCTTCCATGCTCCGGCCGAAGTGATTGAGACCCTGCAGCAGCTGGAACCGTACAAGGCTCCGAGAGAAGACCTCGGAGTCAAGGCAGGAACCGCCGATGAACTCAATCTCGATGAGAACGGCGAAGTGTCCATTCCGGATGAGCAGGTCATCGGCAAGTCCAAGGATCTGTTCGGGGACAAAGTGTATGGCAATATCAACAACGAACTTAATTCCGTGATCGACTCCATTGTCTCCGAGAAACCGGAGAATCCCGAAGAGGATTTCCTTGCCGATCTCCAGAAAGCTGTTGGCGTCAGCGTCGCCGAACCGTTGGTCGAAGCCGCCAAGCAGAACTACGGCTCCGATATAAAGGCTTCCCAACAGAAGAAAGTCGAGCGTAAGATCAAGGCCGATGTGAATAACCGCATCAACCGCGAGTACGGCGACTACAACATTGAGAAGAACCGTATCGAACGTGACCGTGCGCAAGCACTCGAAAATGCCGAGAGTCAAGCTGAGGAAGAGCAAATCAATCAGGCACATGACAAACGGATTGAAGCCGCTCGTCTGAATCTTATTGATAATCTTAAGCAGTCGCGCAGCGAAATAGTTCAATCCGCCGGCGAAACCGTGGTACGTGAGATCGAGACCGCGAAGAAGGAAGCTCAGAAAAACAGCATCGAAAACGGCATCCGCGACCATCTGCGTGGTTTCTCCCGCACGATTCCTTCGTTCCTGATGGCCTACGGAGATGAGAACACCACCCTTGAATCGTTCGACAGTATCATCCCGGACTACGTGTTCAAGGATGTCACCAGCATCACCGTGGATCAGTTCAGGCTCCTGCGCGACGGCGGAGATGTGACGGACCATGAAACCGGAGAAAAGGAGCATTTCGACGGTCATCTGTTCGACTCTGTTGTCTTCAACGATTCGATTGTGGAGTTCATTCATCTGCGCAGCAGACTCGCCGACTATTTCGATGAGTCCCACAAGGAAGACATTTTCGACTATGTGCCGCCCCAGAAAACCAACCAGATTTTCACCCCGCGCAAAGTCGTGGTGAAGATGATCGACATGCTCGAGCAGGAGAACCCCGGCTGCTTCGACGATCCGACGCACACGTTCGCCGATCTGTACATGAAATCGGGCATGTATATCACCGAAATCATCAAGCGCCTGTACAACAGCAAGGCAATGCGCCGCTACTTCCCGGATGACCATATCCGTCTGGCGCATATCCTCGAACACCAGGTGTATGGCATCGCGCCTACCGAGATTATCTATCAAATCGCGACCCACTACATCCTCGGATATGACAACGAATTGGGTAAGGAGCTGCACACGCACTTCGCAATGGCTGACTCCGCCCAGCTCGCGAAAGAAGGCAAACTTGCTGAGTTCGTGGACAAAGCGTTTGAAGAATAGCGAAGCACTTTGAGTCGATGACAAAGCTGATGGGTTGGGTGGCTAACAGACAACTACTCTGCTAGCCACCCAACCCACCGTTTTTCAGTCGTCTATCTCGATCGCATGAATCGTGACTTCCGTGTCAGCATCTGCGGTATTGGCTTTCTTGAATTCCGGGCGAAGTTCCATGCCGGTCTCATCGAACTCACCGTTCAGATTGCGTACCAGCACATCGGCCAATCGGCCACCCATGGGTTTGAACGTCGCATAGGTTATCGCCCCGGAAATGGCACCGCCAACAACGGGCACAACCTTGGCAACGGCCTTGCCAACCGACTCCTTCACCACCCGTTTGCCAACCATCGCGCCGATTTTCTTGAGCAGTGGATACCAAGTCGTTTTCGTCAAAGCCTGTTGCGTGATCTTCTTGCCCATGTTCTTGCCGACTTCTCTGGCAAGCTTTCCCACCAACATCGCCGAGCCTGACGCACCAAGCATCACACCCAAATACGCAAGAACTCGGACTTTTGCTCCTTCGTTCAATTCCGACTCGTCGGTGAACAAATCATCCTCTCCGAAGAGATAGGCGATTTTCTGCGCCAGATTGATCGCGAAGCCAAAGTACTGGGCCACATCGGCACCTCCGGCGGCAACGGCGGCAGGTCCGCCGGGAATTCCTGCCACAAAGGCGGCAAGAGTGGTCTGATTCGTTGACTTCTTGATTACTCCATCCGCTTTCCTGCGCAACGACTCTACCGTATATACATGCTGCGGGCCATGCTGCAGAATTTCATCGAGATATTCCGAACCGGCGAATTGCTGCCGCAGAAATGCCTCTCTATCAACCCTGATAACCGGAAGCTTCGCAACGCTTCCAATCATATTTATCGCCACATCGTAAAGCTCTTCGTCAGTTTTCTTGGCCATGTTCTCTCCATTCTGATAAGACACACTGTGCTTAATGCCCATGGTATCTGCTCCTTTATTTGTTCGATGGATAACATGCGGGCGATCCCGCATTCACCATGAGCCATGTTTTCTTCGCGAGCGCGACGGGCTTTCAACAGATAGAGCCTGCATTAAAAGCAGCAGCCTGTTAAAGCAGATTCGAGCACTTTTCTCGCGCATTTTCACGCACTTGCACGCACCCAGATTCCAATCACACACTTCACGCTCATGCGGGATGGGTTCAACGTAATCGCCAAGGAAATCAACGATGCTCCATGAAGCTCCTTGGCAGCAAGACGCCCAACAAGGTATGGAACCGAGGAATAAGCAAGATGCAATCGCGTCGTCAGAAACCGAATCGCGTCGTAATCCCGTCATAATCGCGTCGCAATCGGGTAGTGTCCGAAAACCATAACCGTAATGAAAAAGATTCTTCCAACACCATGAGCCGGCAGACACCACACTGCTAAGGCATACTTCAAGTTACAATTAACCCTTATGACTTTGGCGAATAGGGGTGCAATGAAAACACTGAATGAACTTATGCAGCATCTGTGTGATAACGGCATTGCATGTTCTGGTGAATAGCAAAAAAGAGAATTGAAAAACCTGGGGTATTACCACGGCTATAAGGGGTACCGATTCGCTGGCATTGCAAAGAATCGTCTTCACTTGCAGTCCTTCGAGCAAATTTCATCATTGAATTCTTTTGATATGGCGTTGAAATCTTTAATTTACCCTCGGATCATCGCCGTGGAAACCGCTTTGAAGAATTACACATTGGAAGAAGTTCTTCAAGATGCAGAGTCACCATTTCTGGCTCTTGTGTTGTTTTCGTGGGTGTCGTCTCGTCGTTGAGCCGTTGATTATGAGGGTGTGAGGGGCGTTTCCTGTAGGTTTGTTTTTCGACCAAGAAAAAGAACCACAGAAAACGCCTTATGAAGAACATATTCAAACGTTTGCTCAACGTCAAGGGCATGGTCGTCGAGGACGTGTCCATCGACGATTCCCCGCTGCGCGACGCTCCGGTCCTGGTGGCGCGCGTCAGGTGCAGGAAGGCCGCGTTGCGTTGCTCGCGCTGCGGGCGCAAATGCCCGAAATACGACGACGGGGGCGGCGAAAGGCGTTAGCGGCACCAGGACTTCGGCTGCTATCGGGTCGAGCTCGTGGGTCCGGCTCCGCGTGTGGAATGCCGTGTGCATGGCGTGGTGGTGTCGCGGGTTCCGTGGGCGGAGCCGGGCATCCGGTTCACGCGCGACTTCGAGATGGAATGCACGTGGCTGATGACGGTCGCCAACAGGAAGACCGTGAGCGGTTTCCTGCATGTCGCGTGGAGGACCGCGGGCGACATCGCCGGACGGGTCGCCGGCCGGCTGGAATCCGGCATGCCATGCATGTTCGACGGGCTCACGGCGATCGGCGTGGACGAGACTAGCCACAGGAAGGGCCACACGTACATCACCGTCGTCGTCGACCACGAACGCAAGCGGGTGATTTGGGCGCACGACGGATACGGCAAACAGGTCCTCGACCTGTTCTTCGAAGAATTGACGCCGGAGCAGCGCGCCTCCATCAGGATCGTCACCGGCGACGGCGCCAGGTGGATCGACTCGTCCGTCGCCGGATACTGCCCGAACGCGGAGCGCGTGCCCGACTCATTCCACATCGTCTCCTGGATGACCGACTGCCTGGACCGGGTCAGGAAACGGTTGTGGAACCAGGCCAGGCGAGCGAAGGATAAGACGGCCGCGGAGGCGATGAAGGGCCTGAAATACGCCGTGCTCAGAAACCCCGGCGACTTGGCCGAGCGCCAATCCACGGCCCTCGCCACGCTCGCCGGCGTGGATCCCAAGGGCCAGCTCTACCGCTCCTGGCAGCTCAAGGAACTCCTGCGCACGCTCCTGCACCAGCCCGCCGGCCAAGCCGAGGGGGGGGGGAAAAAACTCAAACGATGGATCAACTGGGCCAGCCACTCGCGCATCCCCGAGATCGTCGAACTATGCAGGAAGATCCGCAGGCGCCGGGACGACATCCTCAGAACCATCCGACCCGACCACTCCAACGCGCGACTGGAGGCGTTCAACAACAGGATCAAGGTCACCATACGCATGGCCTACGGCTTCCACCACGTCGACAACCTCATCGCCATGATCAAACTCAGATGCTCCGGCCTACCCATCCGATTGCCGGTCCCCGTCCTCTAACCCACGAAAACAGCAGAAGCCTCATTTTTTCATCGCCTCGACTTGTTCTTCCACAGACATGGATGCCGT
>UMJR01049961.1_pt1 | contig 12756 bp, 10 predicted proteins | sample 1966121 | NCBI WGS metagenome assembly UMJR01 (sample SAMEA4836155, study PRJEB28245) | human gut metagenome | biome: gut microbiome; material: fecal sample | place: Denmark | collected 2008
GGGCTCTTTTTTGTACTGTCCGCACAAGATGGGGCAGTTCAATCGGCAGGGGCTTGTTTTTTATTTCAAAATGGTCATCCGCTCCAGGCGGTCATAGATATCCTCCCGGTGCTCCGGGTGGAGATAGGTGATGGTAATAACAAACAGCGTATCTCCCGCCACCGCTTCACAGGACACGCGGTAGAGCAAATCGTCGTCTTTCTTCTTGGGGGACATCTCCTTCCAACCCCAATGGGCTTGTCCGCCCTCCAGCTGCTTGGTACGGACATCCTGCAGCTGGGCCATGTCCAGCCCAAACTGTGCCGATCCCATCCTGCTGCGCAGCGCAGTGAAATGCCAAATGGGGCTCTCGCTCTCCTCATCCCGCCAGATCGCTCCAGCACTGTCCATGCCTCCATTGGACCACTCGTAGTGGTACAGACCGGGCAGGGGCACCACAAGCTTGTCGTAGGGCTGCAAAACCTCTCCTCTGCGGTAACCGATGGGATAAGGTTCCTCCATCTCAGGCGCATCCTCCGGCATGTTGGGGGTACGATCGTCCAGAATGCAAAGTTCCCGGTAATCCGCCACCGGCTGGGGCAGAGACGGGTCCATGGCGGCGGAGCGCTCCAGGGTATCCAGAATATCAGCATTGATCTGCCGGTCCTGATAGCTGCGGTCGGAGGGTGCAAAGCAGCAGTCCTCCCACAGCTGTTTCAGCGCCCGGTTGCGCAGATACAGGGCATTCATCCCCGGCTGATCCCACAAAAACAGGTACTGCGCCAGCTCCTCCAGCGCCCCCTTCTCCAGCTTTTCCTTTAACCACGCCACTGGGAACCGTCCCAGAGGCGTTGCAATGGTGTCGGGCACCACCTCTGGCCGGTACTGGTCCACTTCCCAGAAGAGGTATCCCATCTCTCCCGGCACGGTCTTTTCCAGCACCTGGCTCACCTGCTCTTCCAGCCAGGGGAGAAACCACTCCCGGCGCAGAGCCCCAAAATCCCGGTCCTGCTGGTAGTCCGAGCGGTCCTGAACGTTCCACTCCTTGATTCCAAGGCCTCCCAGCTCCTCCAGCAGCTCCAGCGCCGCCTTATGAAAGCCGGGACCGATGGGGGTGGTGTTGCACCCACACCGCAGATTCCACTGGCCAAACAGTCCCTTCTCCTTGGTCCAGGCAAAATCCAGATAACCACGGGGACACACAACAATACGCATGCCCTCTTCCCACACGCCCAGGCGCAGGTTTCGCTGCTTGACCAGACGCTGGACCGCTTTCACCAAAGTATCCTTGCTGCGGATCTTTCCCGTGCAGGTGATATCAATATTGCCCATGCTCGTCCTCCTCAGCAGCACTGCTGGATCAGCCAAACCCGGTCAAACCGGCGCTGGACCAGATCCTCCCGGCGGATGTAGAAGTAGATTCGGCCGCAGTCGCCGAACATCAGCTCGAAGTCTCCGTTTTCCACGGTGTCAAGCTGGAAGAGCAGCTGCCACTCCCGGACGCTGGGAGTACGCAGGGCGCTGCGATCCTCCATGGGAATATTCTCCCAGCTTCCTCCCAGATAGTGTCCCCGGCTAATGAGTTCACATTGCAGGGTCATATTGTTCTGAATGATGTCCGGCCAGCCCAGCAGCTGGGAGCGGTTGGCGGGGTAGTCCATCCCCAGCTCCCGCCGGGCCTGATCAAAGATGCGGTAGTCGTTGGCGGTCCAGGGGTACTCCAGGGCAGGACATGCATCCTGAAAATCCGGAGCATCTGCCGCCCCGGACAGCTCCGCCGCCAGTTCCGGCAGGCGGAACTCCTCCTCCAGCTCTGCCGGGAATTCCGCCGGAGCCAGGTTGCCCTTAAACCAGAATACCTGGGCACACCCCTGATCCTTGGGATCATAACCCCAGCGCTGAGACCCCAGCTCATAGAAAAAGGAGAGTACACCCTCATGGGGCAACAGTCCCTCCTTGTCCAGAGCGGCCAGCTGAGCACAGTCAAACTGGGCCAAAAAGGCCAGAGGCCGCTCCTTCACCTGGTCATCCTCCGGGGTATTGGTTTCAAATACCGGCCAGACGAAATCTTCCGGCACATCGGGCCGGCCGCCGAACTTGCTGGCACCAACGGCAAACTGCTCGCTGTGAGAAACAAACCGGGTATCGATCCGGCTGCGGTAGAGTTGAGGCAAGATGTTTTTCCAATCCATGGCGGTGTTCCTTTCCGGGGGCCTCCCCCTGTCAAAACGCTTGATATCATCCTACCACAACTCCTGTACTTTGGTCAAATATTACAGCACCATCTCACCTCACTCCTGATACCCGCCTCTCGCCTCTCCACCCTGTTTCCTTATTTTTACTTTCACTTTTCTCCAATTCTGCCCTTTTTTTCTCTTTTCTTGTCCCGTTTAGCCGGGACAAATTTTCTTGAAAGAAAGAAACTTTCAGACTTTTTCCCTCCCCTGCACCAGTCCTCTTTTTGACATATCATCTTGCCTTTCCAATTGGAACGGAGAGAGAAAAATGCCGTCAAATTTGCATTATTTCTTCAATATTGAATTTTTCCCTGCATTTTCCCATTCCATTTTTTCGTTATTATAACCAATAGATTTCCATTCTTTCATCCTTTATTATGTATAATATGTGGGGAAACTGCGCTTCTCAGCGCTTAACGGAAAGAAGAGGTGTAAACAATGTCCAACGGTATCTCATTGGCCCGCGTGGAGGAGATCATCAACTCCTACGGCTGCCAGCGCCACCAGTTGATCGCCATCATGCAGGACGTACAGGCCGAGTTTAAATATCTTAGCCCCCAGGTCCTGGAACTGATCGCACAGAAGCTGAACATCGGCGTGGCAAAGGTGTACAGCGTGGCCACATTCTACGAAAACTTCTCCCTGGAAGCCAAGGGAAAGTACATCATCAAGGTATGTGACGGCACCGCCTGTCACGTGCGAAAATCTCAGCCCATCTATAACGCCATCCGGGAGTATCTGGAGCTGGAGGATAAGCAGAAGACCTCTGCCGACGGACTGTTTACCCTGGAGACGGTGGCCTGCCTGGGCGCCTGCGGACTGGCTCCCGTAGTCACCGTCAACGATCAGGTCCACTCCAAAATGAGCCCCGAACTGGCCATTGACCTGTTGGAGTCCCTGCGAAAGGAGGAGGCCGCCCATGAACACAGCTAAATTGACCCGTGACCAGTTGAAGGTCCGACAGATGAAGGCCAAGCGGGCACTGGAAGCACAGCGCCGCCAGGTTCTCATCTGCGCCGGTACCGGCTGTATTGCCGGCGGCTCTCTGAATATCTACGACAGACTGAAAGAGGAGTGCCAGCGCCGGGGACTGAACGTCCATGTGGGCCTTCTCCGGGAGGACGAAACCCCCGAGACCAAGTCCGACGACATCAACCTCAAGCGCAGCGGCTGCCACGGCTTCTGCGAGATGGGTCCCCTGCTCCAGATCGAGCCCGACGGCATTCTCTACACCCACGTACAGGTGGAGGACTGCGACGACATCATCGAGCAGACTCTGCTGCGGGGCAAGGTAATTCCCCGGCTGCTCTACCAGCTGGACGGAGTGACCTATGAGAAGCATGAGGACATCCCCTTCTATCATAAGCAGCACCGCATCGTGCTGGAAAACTGCGGCACCACCGACGCGGAGGATATTGACGAATATCTGGCCAAGGACGGCTACTCTGCCTTTGAAAAGGCTCTGTTTGAGATGACCGACGAGGCCATCTGCAAGGAAATTCTGGATTCCGGCCTGCGTGGCCGAGGCGGCGGCGGCTTCCCCGCCGGCCGCAAATGGGAGAGCGTGCGTCAGCAGCCCAAGGGCAAGAAGTACGTGGTGTGCAACGGCGACGAGGGTGACCCTGGCGCCTTTATGGACCGCTCCATCATGGAGGGCAATCCCCACTCCATCATCGAGGGCATGCTCATCGCCGGTGTGGCGGCGGGCAGTGACGAGGGCTATATCTACGTCCGCGCCGAGTATCCCTTGGCCGTGTCCCGTCTGCGCAACGCCATCGCCCGGGCGGAGGAGCTGGGCCTGCTGGGCGACCATATTCTGGGCACTGACTTCTCCTTCCATCTTCATGTAAACCGGGGTGCAGGCGCCTTCGTCTGCGGCGAAGGCAGCGCCCTCACCGCCTCCATCGAGGGCAACCGCGGTATGCCCCGTGTAAAGCCTCCCCGTACCGTGGAGCATGGCCTGTGGGCTCAGCCTACGGTTCTCAACAACGTGGAGACCTTCTCCACCGTTCCTCTCATCATCCGCAACGGCTCCGAGTGGTACCGCTCCATCGGCACCGAGAAGAGCCCGGGCACCAAGGCCTTCGCTCTCACCGGAAACGTAGTGAACACCGGCCTTATTGAGGTCCCCATGGGCACCACCCTGCGGGAGGTCATCTTTGACATCGGCGGCGGCATCAAGGACGGCAAAAAGTTCAAGGCCGTCCAGATCGGCGGCCCCTCCGGCGGCTGTCTCACCGAGGAGCACCTGGATATGCCCATGGACTTCGACTCCCTGAAGAAAGTGGGCGCCATGATCGGCTCTGGCGGTCTGGTGGTTATGGACGAGGACACCTGTATGGTAGAGGTGGCCCGGTTCTTCATGAACTTCACCCAGAATGAATCCTGCGGCAAGTGCGTTCCCTGCCGTGAGGGTACCCGCCGCATGCTGGAGATCCTCACCCGCATTGTCAACAATGAGGGCTCTCTGGAGGACCTGGACCTGCTGGAGACTCTGGCCAACACCATTACCGAGACCTCTCTGTGCGGTCTGGGCCAGAGCGCCTGTAAGCCGGTACAGAGCACGCTGAAATACTTCCGGGATGAATATCTGGCCCACGTAGTGGATAAGCACTGTCCCCACTGCAACGGCCGTAAAAAGGAGCTGCAGATCGATCCCGAGCTGTGTAAGGGCTGCGGCAAGTGCATGAAGCAGTGCCCCATGGACGCCATCTCCGGCCAGATCCGGATGCCCCATGTCATTGACACAGAAAAATGTATCAAATGCGGCGCGTGCTGGGGCTGCTGTCCCTTCGGCGCCATTCGAGAGGAGTGAGCACTATGGCAAAGGGAATCATGTATATCGACGGCCAGCGGGTCCCCTTCGACGGGGAACCCAACGTGCTCTCCGTCATCCGCAAGGCAGGCATCGAGATGCCCACCTTCTGCTACTACTCCGACCTGTCTGTCTACGGCGCCTGCCGCATGTGTGTGGTAGAGGACGAACGGGGCAAGATCGAGACCTCCTGCTCCATGAAGCCTCGGGATGGGCTGTCCATCCGCACCAACACCGCCCGTCTGCTCAAGCACCGGCGGATGATTTTGGAACTGCTCCTCGCCTCCCACAACTGCAGCTGCACCACCTGTGAAAAGAGCGGCGACTGCCGCCTGCAGGAGCTGGCCATGCGCTTTGGCGTGCGCCGGGTGCGCTTCGGGGACAGCCGGGAGGAGTCTACTCTGGACGACAGCAGTCCCGCTGTGGTCCGTGACCCCAGCAAGTGCATTTTGTGCGGCGACTGCGTACGCATGTGTGAGGAGACCATCGGCATGGGCATCATCGACTTTGCCCGCCGTGGCTACAATATGCGGGTCTCCCCCGCCTTTGGCCGCAACCTCTCGGAGACCCACTGCATCAGCTGCGGCCAGTGTGCCGCTGTGTGTCCCACCGGCGCCATCACCATCTACAACCAGATCGGCAAGGCCTGGCGCGCCATCCACGACCCCCAGAAGCGGGTGGTGGTCCAGATCGCTCCCGCCGTCCGCGTGGCGGTAGGCGAGGCCTTCGGCCTGCCCGCGGGCCAGAACGTGCTGGACCAGCTGGTCACCGCGCTGAAATTCATGGGCGTGGATGAAGTATATGACACCACCTTCGGCGCCGACTTCACCACCATTGAGGAGTCGCAGGAGTTTCTGGCCCGTCTGGAAAAGGGCGGTCCCTTCCCCATGTTCACCTCCTGCTGCCCCGCTTGGGTCAAGTATCTGGAAAATGAGAATCCCAAATATCTGAAGAACATCTCTACCTGTAAATCTCCCATGGAGATGTTTGCTGCCATCATCCGGGAACACTATCAGAAGAAGGATGCGGAAGACGGTCGTTCCACCTTCCACATCGCGATCATGCCCTGCACCGCCAAGAAGATGGAGGCCGCCCGGCCCCAGTTCTACCACAACGGCAAGCCCGATGTGGATGTGGTGCTCACCACCCAGGAGATCATCAACATGATCAAGGAGTCGGGCATCCAGCTGCCCCAGATGGAGCTGGAGTCCCCTGATCTGCCCTTCGGTCTTGGCTCGGGCGCAGCCGTGATTTACGGCTCCTCCGGCGGCGTGGCTGAGTCTGTGGTGCGTTACTGCCTGCCTGACAAGAGCAAAAACACCCTGCGTGAATTGCAGTATTCCCCCCTGCGGGGCAATGAGGCTATCCGTGAGGCCACCGTACAGGTGGGTGAGCGGGAAATCAAGCTGGCTGTGGTTCACGGCCTCATCAACGCTCAGAAGCTGCTCAAGGAGATCGATGCGGGCACCGCCTATTACGACCTGGTGGAGGTCATGACCTGCCCCAGCGGCTGCGTAGGCGGCGCCGGACAGCCCTACGGTCTCAAGCAGAAAAAGCAGGACCGGGCCGCCGGTCTGTATGCCGCCGACCGGGCCGCCCCCTTCAAGCGGGCGGAGAAGAACCCGGTGGTTCTGGACTTCCTCAATAATTATACTCCCGAGCAGCGCCACGAACTGCTCCACACCAGTTATCAAGGCTGACCATTTCTTTTCCCAAAACAGCACACAGGCCGTCCATAGAAATATGGACGGCCTGTGTGTTATTTCTCCTCCTGCTGCCAGACCCGGGGAAGGGTCACCGTCAGCACCGCCCGTTCCTGGCGGCGCTGCAGCTCCAGCCTCGCCTGGCCGGCCTCTCCGGCATACTTGACTGCGTTGTCCAGCAAAATCATAACCAGCCGCTCCAGGCAGTCCAGATCGCCGTGGATGGACAGTCTGGGCTGGATCTCACTGTCCAGCTCTACTCCACTCTCAAAGGCCACCGATTCAAACCGCAGCACGCAGCCGGTAACCAAGTCGCTGAGGTTGCATACCTGCGTTTTGGCAGACTGTCTGGCGTCGTCATGCTTGGCCAGAAACAGCATATCCTCCACCAGCCCCTTCATCCGCTGGGCCTCTTCCTGAATGTAGCTGATCCACTTATGTTGGGATGCTACGGTCTCATCCGGATGCCCCTCTACGATCCCGGCGTTGGCCAAAATCACGGTCAGCGGTGTTTTTAACTCGTGGGAGGCGTCGGCTACAAACTGCCGCTACTGGGTCCAGGCCTCTTCCACAGGCTTGAGAGCCAGCCGGGATAGGAACAGACTGATGATAAAAAACACCACCAGCGCACCCGCGCCGATGAGCAGGGAATTGAGTACCAGACGCCATAGAGAGGCTCGTTCCCAACTTAAATCGGAAAAAGCGATCTGAGTTTCGCCATCCTTATTGGTTTCAATCAGAAAGCGCAGGCCCAGATCGGAGAGTTTTCCCCGCTGAGCCCCAGAGGCCAGCACCTGCTCTACCGCCTGCTCTACCACATCTTCAGAGACCTTTACATTCTCACCGCTCTCCAGAGTGATCTGTCCCTGAGCGTCTACTGACACACAAAAAACGGGGATCACAGACTGCCATTCCCGCTCCGATCCCGGCAGCGGCATTTTGATTTCAAACTGAGGTGGAATCCCATCCCGGCGCAGCATCAGCGTCATTACGGTCACGCTCTCCCGCTCCAGCTGACTGGCTGTGGAGTATACCAGCGTGCCAAACACCGCCAGCAGCACCAGAGTCACCAGCAGCATGTTGATCAGGATAAATTTTATCCGCAGTCTGCGAAGCATCCTATAACCTCCTTATTCCCCCGGATGCTCCAGATAATAACCTACCTTCCGCACCGTGGAGATCGCTATTCTACTGCCCAGATAAGCCAGCTTCTTGCGCAAAAAGAATCCGGCGCCCAAATGAGATTGGACGCCGGAGCATGGATTGTTACATACCCAGCAGAGCCACCAGTTTGTCCCACAGCTTGAACTTATCGTTGTAGCCAAAGACAAAGATGACCAGCACAATGATGGGCAGGATATAGGTCACGTAGAAACGAACCGCCTTGGGGAACTTCAGACCAGAGCCGGTGTTGGCCTCAGCCAAGAAGTTATCCCAGCCCCAGCCGCACTTGGTAACACAGAACAGCAGGTACACCAGAGAACCCAGGGGCAGCAGATTGTTGCTGACGATGAAGTCCTCCAGATCCATCACGCCGCTGTTCGCACCGAAAGGCTGGAAGCCGGAGAGCACATTGAAGCCCAGCAGGCAGGGCAGGGACAGGATAATGATGGCCACGGTGTTCACCAGCACCGCCTTCTTGCGGCTCCATCCCCACTTATCGATGCAGAAGGAGAGAATGTTCTCAAATACCGCAATGACAGTGGACAGAGCGGCAAAGGACATGAACATGAAGAACAGTGCTCCCCACAGCTGGCCCATAGGCATCTCGTTAAAGACGTTGGGCAGAGTGATGAAAATCAGGTTAGGACCTGCATCAGGAGCCACATCAAAGGCAAAGCAGGCAGGGAAGATGATCAGGCCCGCAGTAAAGGCCACAAAGGTATCCAGCACGCCCACCCGGAGGGCCTCGCCGCCCAGAGTATATTCCTTGCCGATGTAGCTGCCGAAGATAGCCAGAGCGCCAATGCCCAGGGACAGAGTAAAGAAGGCCTGACCCATGGCGGCATAGACCGCCTCGCCCAGGATGAAGTTGCCGTTGGCATCATAAGCCAGGTTGTGGAAGTTGGGCATGAGATAGAACTTCAGCCCCTCGCCGGCACCCTCCAGGGTAACAGAGCGGAATACCAGCACCACCATTACGGCCAGCAGGCAAAGCATCATCACTTTGGTGACCTTCTCCACGCCGTTCTGCAGTCCGCGGGAACAGATCAGCATACAAAGCACCACGACGATGACCATAAACAGAGCCATCAAGCCGGGCTGACCCATCAGGGCGCTGAACTCATTGCTCACTCCGGCGGAATCCAGACCCACAAAGTCGCCCTTGAGCATTTTTACAAAGTAGAGCACCAGCCAACCGGCAATGGTGGTGTAGAACATCATCAGCAGATAGTTGCCGGCAATGCCGAACCAGCTGTAGATGTGCCACTTGGTTCCCTTGGGCTCCAGAGCGTTAAAAGACAGAGCAATGCTCTTCTGGCTGGCCCGGCCCACGGAAAACTCCATGACCATTACAGGAAGGCCCATGATCACCAGGAACAGCAGGTACACCAGCACAAAGGCGGCGCCGCCGTACTTACCGGTGATATAGGGAAAGCGCCACACATTTCCCAGACCAATGGCACAGCCTGCCGAAATCAGTAGGAAGCCCAGGCGGGAGGAAAAACTTTCTCGCTTTTGCACACACAAAACCTCCTTAAACAGTGTTTGAAACAGCCCTCTCAATCCGTTTCAAAACACAAGCTATTTTAGCAGTATCTTTTCCCCGGGTCAATCGTTTCCCCCCATTTTCCCGACTTTTCTACACTAAACTGCAAAACACCCCTTTCAAGGCCTGATTTTGTGTGGATTATTAGCCCAAAAAATTTTTAAATTTTTTTCGAAAACCCCCTTGCCAAACTCTTTTTCTTGTGCTATACTAGCGTAGCTGTCAGGGACAGCGAACAAAAAACTTCAAAATGCGGCTGTAGCTCAGTTGGATAGAGTGTTTGGCTACGAACCAAAAGGTCGGGGGTTCGAATCCCTTCAGCCGTACCATGACGAGTGTTCTTATAGCATTTGAAAAGCTGTAAGAACACTCGTCTTTTTCTTTTGTTTTCATCCGGCGATGGTGGATGGGGCGTAGTTGACGACTACGCCCTTTCTTGTGTTTACGGACACCTCCGGGGCGGGCAGCGGAATGAGGTCGGGGATCTCAATAACTCCTACGCAGTTATAGTGGATACGGAGCCGCTGCTCCCACACCCCGTCTATCTTCTCGGCGTTGAACACTTCGATCTTCTCGATGAGCTCGTTGAGCATCCGGGGCGTCAGCTTGCGGGCGCGGGTGTATTTGCGGACCAGGGAGATGAACATATCCGTGGTCATGGACTGGCTGCTCTGCTTGTCGATCTCGGCGCGGAGCGCCTTGATTTTCTCCGCCAGCTCTTTTTGCTCCTCCTCATACCGCCTTGACATACGGGCGAAGCGGTCGTCAGAGAGCTTGCCGGAAACATTGTCCTCATAGATCCGTTCAAACAGGCCGTCCAGTTCCTCATCACGGGCTTGGAGGGCTTTCAGCTCCTTTTCCTTCAGCTTTCGGTCGGTGGCCTCTGCCTGTTGGGAATGGCCGATCACGGCCTTCACGAACTCATCCTCAAACTGGCTGGCGAACTTGGTCAGCCGCCGGATCTCGCCCAGCACTACCTGCTCCAGGAAGTCCACGCGGACATAATGGGTGGAAGTGCAGCTCCCACGATTGCCCTTGTAGTTGGAGCAGTTGAAATACTTGATGTCGGGGTTGCCCTGATTGAAATGGAAGTGCAGGTTGTGTCCGCAATCGGCACAGACCAGAAGGCCGGAGAACATATTGCGCTCCCCCTCATGGGTGCGGCGCTTGCGGATCTTGCCCCGCTTCTGCTGGACCTGCTCAAAGACCGCCCGCTCAATGATGGGGTCGTGAACATCCTGGAAGATGACCCAGTTTTCCCGGTCATTGGCAAGCCTCTTTTTGTTCTTGTACGACTTGGAGTAGGTCTTGAAGTTGAGAATATCACCGCAATACTCCTGCAAAGAGAGAATGTGAGTGATGGTGGAGCTGTTCCACATATACGGCCCGCGGAGCTTGCTTTTCCCAGGACGATTGACGCCCTTCTCACGCCAATAGGCGATGGGGGTAAGAACTTTCTCCTCGGAGAGGATCGTGGCGATCTGCTCTGTTCCATAACCATCCACAGTCATACGAAAGATACGGCGCACCACCTGGGCGGCCTCCTCGTCCACGACCCACCGTTTGGGATCGTCCGGGTCTTTTTTGTAGCCATAGGGCGGTGGCCCCATTGGTTCACCAGTATTGCCCTTGATCTTATTGCTGATCCGGCGCTTCTTGCTGATGTCGCGGGCGTACCACTCGTTGAACAGAGGTTATTCGGGAAAGGGAAAGACAAACAAGCAGAAATCCAGTATTCATGCGGGTTTGTGGCGGGATGGCTCCCCAAAAGCTGAACACAAATAAGACAAGCAGCAATACAATCGCATATCGTTTCTCAGGGAGAATGTTGATTTACGTCACATTCTCCCTTTTTTTATTCCAGAAACGAGGTGATTGCAAAGTGAACACACAAATTATCGCCATCGCCAACCAGAAAGGCGGCGTTGGCAAGACAACGACCTGTGCCAACCTGGGGATCGGGCTGGCGCAGGCCGGACGAAAGGTGCTGCTGATCGACGGAGACCCGCAAGGCAGCCTGACCATCAGCCTGGGCCATCCCCAACCAGACAAGCTGCCCTTTACCCTGTCCGACGCGATGGGCCGTATTCTGATGGATGAGCCGCTGCGACCCAGCGAGGGTATCCTGCACCACCCGGAGGGTGTTGACCTGATGCCTGCGGACATCCAGTTGTCTGGTATGGAGGTTTCTCTGGTGAACGCCATGAGCCGCGAGACCATCTTGCGGCAGTATCTGGACACCGTAAAGGGACAGTATTCCCATAGAGCCGCACCTTGGGGCGGATAAACTTGTTCTCAATGAGGTGCCCCAGGAACACCTCCAGGGGCTGCCCGTTGCGCTGGTACATGGCGAACAGGAAGAAGGGCAGCATGACCAAAATCATGCAGAGCGCCGCCGTGGTGGTGCCCAGCGCCTCCTTGGTCAGAAAGAAAAGCGGCACGCCAATAACTGCCGCCGCTCCAAAACATATCACCTGCCGCTTGGTCAGCCCGAACAAGACCTTGCTCTGTACCCGGCTAAGATCCTTCGGAATCGTTACATAGGCCAATCAATGCACCTCCTTTTTCGTGGGAGCATAGTCCCTGAAATCTTTTACCGTGTGGAAAATCCGTTTGTTGTTCACCCACCGCTGAAGATGGCGGGTGATCTTGGGGGCGGTGGGGCGCTCATAAATCATCACATAGGGGTCATACCCCAGGGTCCGCAGGGTGTTCACCCGGTAGAGGTCCTGCTCATGGGTGCTGCCGTAGTTGGTCAGTACATACACCCGCCGGTTCCGGTCGCTTCGGATGGCGGTATGCGCCACAAAGCGCCGGAAGTGCTCCGTCAGGTCCTCCTCCGGGTTGTCCCAGGCGAAATGCACCGCCTTGGTCCGCACCTTGTTCAGCAGAGCGATGTTGTCCGGGTTCGTCAGCCGGATGTCCAGTCCCTGGGTGAAGTCCACCAGCGCCCGGCTGGCGGCAAGCTGTTCCAGCAGTGCCTCATGGTCCGGGCAGGCCAGCAGGTTGGGGTCCAGCAGTTTGATCTCGTCCTCGCCGCGCCAAAATTCAGAGAGGTCAGCGACTTTGACGCTCCTGCGCCCCTCCTTGCCGCTGACAATGCAAAATCCGCAGTTCCTCGGACAGCCCCGGCTCAAAAAGCCGTAGGCCGTTCCCAAAAACCGCGGATACAAAAAGTAGTCCGGCCGGATGTGCTCAATCTCATACGGGATTTTTTGAAAAGTTCTGTATCGCCATTCGTACCAAAACGAAGGACATGTTAATGTCCTTCGTTTCAGCCTGTCGAAAAAGGTCGCCGGAAGGTGACCTTTT
>UMJR01032464.1_pt1 | contig 12734 bp, 21 predicted proteins | sample 1966121 | NCBI WGS metagenome assembly UMJR01 (sample SAMEA4836155, study PRJEB28245) | human gut metagenome | biome: gut microbiome; material: fecal sample | place: Denmark | collected 2008
CTAAGCCTGTCTTCCAACTGCTTATGCCAACGTGTACCTCGCTCGGTTGCTTCCGTTGACTGGAACACCACTTCCTTCGTAATGTACTTCGCTTGGTACTGTTTAGGGCAAGTGTTGAATGTACTGACGGAAGTCGGTGACTGGGGCATTAGTTTCATCTTATGCTCCGTCGTGTTGGAGGTTAGCGATAAAGTACGACACTTCTTTCGCTTGGCGAATACAGTCGTCTAATGCGTTGTGGTTCGCTTCTTTATGTGGAACTTCCATATCTGCAATTTTTATTAATTCGCGGATTGTACGAACTGAACGTAGTTCAGAGTAACGCCATGGGCTAGGTAAGTTATGATCTTCGTATAGGTTGTCTAAAATAGCGATATCGAAGTCAGGATCACAAGCCCATACTGCCACACGTTCGTAGCCTTCTACACGTGTAATCGTATATTCTACCCCGCCATTGATAAACTCACCTAGTTTATGTAAAGCGAATTTCACATCGTCTTTATCGAGGTTATGCTTAATTATTAAATCAAAATTAGCTGGGTTTTCTTGACACTGCTTGAACCACCATCGCAAAGTGTTTAACTCTACGTGACGATTTTCTTGATCAGATAGGTCAAGCTCACGATAAAACTCACGAAGAATTTTACCTGACAACGGGTCAAATCCTACCGCACCTATACTTAAAACCACTGCATTAACAGCGGTAGATAAAGTCTCAATATCGACCATAAAGTGTTTATTCATTGTATTTTACTCCTGCTTTTTTGCCAAAATCATATTCTCCTATAACTGTAACATCTGGCGAAGGTATAACTTGATGTACGTATTGCAGTTTGTTACTTACTTCTCCTTTCTTTGTTATCTTTTGTAATGCTAGCATTGGAGACTTTACATAACCATAATGAGACAGTTGCGCTTCCATACTAGGAACAAAATATTCTCCCCGCATTCCTTCTATAGTGACCACGCTTTTTCCGAACTCCACGTCTTTACCTTCTACTTGTCGAAGGATAGCTCGTCTGTAATTTTCCAGAGCTAGCTTATGAGCGCGCGAATCGACAACAAGGCGTTTTGCTGCAAGGTCGAAGTCAGATAGCTGTGTTAGGTCTTCTTCATTACCACCAGTTGATTCTGCTTCCTCATAGGTTTGTTCAAAAATGTCTGGCTTACATGGGTAGAACTCACCTTGTACACCTTTAACGATGTAGTCGCCATAGCTTGCCTGCATCGTACCTTCTAGTGTGTGAATTTCTGCGAAAGCGTTTGCTTCACCAAAGATACTTACTTGTTCAGTATCGATCCAATCTGGAATGCCTGCTTCAATGTTTTCTTTCGTTAGTTGCCATGCGTCAATAACGACTGGCTTTTTGCGATATTTAGCCATAGATTTCTCCGTTTACTATTAGTTGTTTAATTTTCAATTCTTTACTGACCATACAAGGTTTTTGTTGAATACGTGTAAAAACTGCAAACAACCATCGTCAAGATCTTGTAAAATATATTTATTATCCAGTGTTTTTCCTACGACTTTATAACCTTCACAAAATGATTGTAATGCGTCGTGAACTAACACTAACTTTTCTTTAAAAGCTTTCTCCATTATTTCTTCAGTGGTTAGCTTTGGTTCTTCCCACATCCCAACAATATCTTTACCACTTACGCTAGACGTAAATCTACCGTTGTCCTTCCAACAAGCATTAGGATCTTCAACCGTACCGTCATCGTAAAATATAATCCCAATAATCGGGAACGATACTTTTACCCCGTCACCTAGTGTGTAGTGATCTGGTACTCTATAATAAAGTATCGCTTTACTACCATTACGTAATTCAACTGCTTCTCCTGCCAACGCTTTTTCTAAATCAAATTGTTTCATATTAATACCCATTTACTAAAATTCTAACTTGTTCAAGTGTTTCGTTGACTTCGATGTAGTTCTCTCCGTCAATATTGGTACTTAGTCCTACTAACGTTTTACCGCTAAGTGTACCTACCGCAACGTCAGTAATATGATCTACGTTTACTAAACGCTTGTTGTTGTCTTCATACTGTGTTAACTCAATTAGTCTCGCCATCTTATTTCTCCTCAAATCTTTCTCTAAATTTTTTGTCAGTTATAGCAAACGGTGCCTGTGAGTTGTCATCATACTGCACCACCCAGCTACCTTCTGCGGCATAGGCTTTTCCTCTTGCTCCTTCAAAATACACACCTATGCGTATTTTCCCTTTTTCTTCTCGTTCAACTAAACCATCTTTTAACCAACTAGGTAGGAATCGCACTTGTGTAGTAACTATGTGCCACGCATTTACCTGTACAGGCCTTGCTATATATTTACCCACGTGCTAACTCCCATAGTTTTTGTTTTGTTACATATAGACTACGTAATCCATTACGTCCTGGCCCAAAGATAAACGCAACCGAACTAAAGTTATTACCCTTGATTGTTTCGCCTGTCATTGCAGAGATAAACGAGATTCTTCCCATCATGATATAGACTACTGCGATAGCGTTCTTTGCTGCATAGTGAAACCACTTAGTAGAACAGTCGTTCTTTAAGAGCGCTACGGTGTAGTTACCGTTTGCTGCTTCTGCGACTGCTTTGTTTAAGAAAGGCTGCACGTTTGAATAAGGCGGGTTCAACCAACATAGGTTATTCTCACCCCACGGTGTTGCCAACGTGTCCTGTTGCTCCGTGATAAAACGTTCACACTTCTTGTTATGTTTATTGGCACATACATCTAATTTAGATAAGCCACTTGGGACTAGTCCTTTGTTTTCTACGTAAGAAAGAAGCCCGTCCACAATTTCTTGTGGCGTGGCCCATAGATCTTTGTGTTCCGCTTCCGTCTTGCTAGACTGATGCACACCTTTAGTTTTTGTCATTTATTCACCTCTTTTTGTTTGTCGCAGTTGCACTGACTTAATCGGTGCTAACTTCGCATTCTTTAGTTTTGACAATAAGAAACGTGCCTTCCTCATGTCGCCTTCTGTTTCTATACCGAGATGGTACTCGCTAATACTCCATGGAATAGAGCTTAGCACTAAGTCAGATTTGCCTACTTGAAGTATATTCGCTATCTCTTGCATAAGATTGTCTGCACTTTTATTTGCGTCTAACCGTGCGAGGTCGATTGTTAGGTTGAAAATAATCATTTCGCACACCCATATCGTTTTGCTATATCTCCATCTGATCCTAGTGGTAAGTCAGAAGCCCAGTGTGGTGGTTTAGCCATATAGTACTGCATAATCTCAAGCACTTCTTCCGCAATACCTTCTCTGCAACAAACGATTAATTCATCGTGTACTTGCATTGCTAGATGTGCGTCGTCTCTAGACCAGCCACGCTTACGAAACTCTGATTTTATCCACCCCATCTGTGTGGTCAGAACGATCCGTGCTAATGCCTGAATCGCGTTTTCCACCATGCGACCTTCAAATGTATTTTCCCAGTCTGGCTTTTTGGTTCGAATATTTTTTCCCCAATACGCATACTGGTCAAACCCTCTTTCATTCTTCTCTACTCGCATTTTGCGATACACCAACTTCATTCCATTAGGAAGGACAACACAGTTACCTTCAAGTTGTAGGATTCCTTTGTCGTCTACGTCAACACTAACGCCTTGCACCATTGCTTTAAGTACAGCCTTATATTTCTTCCAGAATGCAACGATGTTAGGTACACTTGCTCGATAGCTTTTAACCCAGCTTTGTAGTTCTTCGGAAGAAAAGTCTTCGCTACGTTTACCTAATACAACTTTTAGTCCGTTCTCGCCTGCCTGGAAACCAAGTCCTAAGATTTGCGATTTACCGATAAAGCGCATTGACTTAGTAATTTCTTCGTATGGTACGCCAAAAGATTTGCTCGCCTGTGCTTTGTAAATATCTTTCTTTGCAACGAACGCGTCTAACACCCATTGTTCATGTGCAGTATGTGCCAGAATACGACAATTACTTACAATTACTCCATTACAACAGAAACGGTGTCTAGGTCCGCAGTTGATAATGTCATATACTGGGATAGTACCGATGATAGGGTTTCCAAGTTTGGTAAAGCGTGTACTTTTATTACTCGGTGTAGGTGCATTGCTCCTACTTTCCCGTTGCTGTACTTGCGAATGAACTCTGATCGTGTCATTTGCTCTCCGTTGTATATCCATCGCTCCTGTTTCCGTGTATTTGACCGATATATTATTTCCTCTGGTGTTAGTCCAGCGTGTACCATTTTGTTCACACTGTCCAAATGAAATCGTGGTGCATAGGTTCTTGCGAACTTCGATACCGACATTGACTCCCCGTTGTAGGTAACCATAACGTTGCAAGCCCTTGTTTGTGCGTTTTGCTCTCGCGTTACGAATCGAAGGTTTCCCATTTCGTAGTGACCATTGGTGTCTATACGATCTAGCTCCCAACCAGAGTAATCCTCTTTCGGGTCTATTGACCACATATAGCGGACAAATTCTTCGCAACTCTGGAAGCGGTTTTCCACGTTCGCATAGGTTCTGTTCGTAAACTTGTCTGCCTTCACCCGACCTTGCAGTGCATTGTACTTTACGCGCAGCTGATTGCATGGTTTTTTTGGTAAATCCGCATACACTTTCCCGTTTGCGCTTCCACATTTCTGACACCCTGTAGAAGCCCCGTTTTTTAGATCGCCCACTGCGACTAAACGCTCCAAACCACATTGGCATTGGCACCAAACTTTTATTGCTCTTGTCATAAGTGGGATTGGTTTGTTCAGCACTCGCCATTTCCCAAAACTTTTTCCACTCAGATCCGCCAGTACTAAGTTCCGCTTTTGAAAACGCAGCTTGATCAAGCGAGATTGGCTTTCCATCTCTTGTGTAGACGATGTGGTCAGGTGTTCCAACGACTCCACAGTATTCAATGACATCTTTTACCCCCTTAAACATAACGCCATCGTGATTAACATATTCTACACCATCAAACACCAAATCGGAAGTGGATATATCACAAATATTTTTCAGTCCTGTATTGGTAAGAACTACACTGTCCCCAGAGACACACTCAATTTGGCTTAGGTCATTCACCACGAGCATTTTACCCTTCGGAGCTTTAACGCTATCGCGTAACCCAACTTCGTGGAGTTCGTCCTCATCGTTCTCTACCCAGCCAGATTTTGCGAGTAATACTTTTCCATCAGAACCTAACTTCATGAATCGGTCTGCTTTACCTTTGTAGAAAACAAGTCTTCCGTACGGGGTATCTTTCCCTATAGTTTTGTTTCTATTTAGGTTCTGAAGGTTACCTTCGAATCCGCCAAAGCGACCGGTTCGTGCGCCATAATACTCGATTCCAACACAGAGTTTACCTCGTTCTGCTTTACTCAGAAAATCTTCTACACGTGTTACGGCTTGCGATGATTTGTTATCAAATCGGGCTTGCGCTAATTCACGTACTCCTTCATCTTCGTGTTCGAGTAATTTTAAGAACTCAAGGTCTTTCTTTGCAAACGCGTATTTTCTTTCGCCTTTTGTGTTGATCTTTGTCGGTGGTTCTACACCTAATTTCATCAATGCTTCAGCGAACTTAGCGTCTGATCTTACTTCCTCTAGTGTTACGCCTGCTCTCGCTAGGCTTTCTTCTCGTAATTGGTTTACGTTGGCTTTAACTTCTTCTAAGACATTTTTGTCTAGTTCCATAACAGGGTAAGTATACATCTCAATCGACGTAGTCATCACGTCAATTTCCTGTTCTGGGAATCCATAGTGATCCATGAAGAATCTATAAGCTGACCATGTTAAGTCTACGTCGGTAATACAGTATTGTGCGTACGCTTCATACTCTTCGTCAGTAAAGTCTCGTAGTCTTTTGCCGTCTGCGTCGTGAACTTCCGTCCCTTTGTCAACTGCGAAAGGTTTTAGTTGTTCATTTTCGCCTACGGCTTGTCCTACCCATGTGCTACCGTCGTCATTCTGAACGCAGATCCACCCATATTTCTCACGTAATTTGCGAGTGATTACATCGAGTGAATTACCGTCCCACTGTTGAATTGCTTTGCTCATCAACATCGTGTCAGCAATTTGGCCAGGATAAGTATTGAATTTTAGTCCTAGAATTGATGCGTCGAAAACAGCGTTTTGCGCTATCATTCTTACGTTATCCCAGCCATATGCTACTTCAATGTGGTCAACAAAAGCTTGTATCTCGTGCGGACAAAGCCACTCTGTGTTTCGGTTTCCTACTTTAGCTGATACACCGATGATTTCAAACTTAGGGTCACGAATGTACTTCTCATAGGTCATACCTTTAGACGCTAAGGAGTACTTTTTCTTTTTGTCATAGTAGGTTTCAAAGTCAAGCGTAATTTCAATTAGGTCTTTCATTCTTCACCTCTATGCATCGGGTTTACACACCCTTCGTAGCCACAGCTACATTTATATAGTGGTGTAATATCTACACCGTCTTTTAATACCAGGTGGTCGTTATGCACTTCGCAGTTATCTAGAAAGTCAATATATTCCATGTCTGCATCGTACGTATCGCCTCGCTTGTATGCCTTTTCGTAACCTTTGTCTTTGCATGTTCTTATAAAGTTAAGTGCGAACGTTGACAACTTAAATTGTTGTTTGATCCAGCTATCACTTTGGTCGCTGTCTCTTACTTCTTCTAAGTTGCAATGTTCTTCTAACTTCATTAAGAAGTATGGGTACATACTGGTGTTCATTTTCAGCATCTTCAATATGGTTGAATATGATACGTTAATTTCTACCGGTAAGTAGGTTGCTTCCGTATGTACTACTAAGCTAAATAGTTTCTTATTCGCTTCCATGTTAGACTTGGTGTCACCACGTCTTACACGTCGTTGGGCTTGTTTCTTTGCTGTACCAAGTATGATATGTTCTTTTGCAAGACAACGTGGGTTACCACACGTTGTTGTAAATCTTGTGTTCGCTGTCGTATCGGGGAAAAGTTTAATCCCTCTAACAGTTCGAATGTTTAGATTGGTGTATTTGCCATTTGTTAATCGTTTACATATAACTGGTGAGTTACCAGACATTGCACCTTTCCAAATTAGGCATTCACCTTCGCGTACTACTTTAGCCTTCACTCGCTCCGATAGACTTCGTTGCACTCGAGCCATTACGTCCTCTCTCTATGTTTACGAATTGTTCAAGCACGACCGCGATATACTCGTTCATAGAGATATTATGCTTACGTGCTTCTCGTTTAATTCTCGCTCTTAAGTTGCTGTCGATTGTTAATAAGAATTTCACGTCCATAATACTTGCACCACATCATTAATTTACGGTGCAAGTATATCATGTCATTTTACTGTGTCAACAACTTTTTTCAATTAATTACAACTGTCGTAATAATCTTCTGCTACAGCGTAGAAGTCAGCTTCCAGCTTCGCCCAATCAATATAGTCCCAGATGTCTAGATTAGCTTCCTCCGCGCCTTTAATTGGGTTTTCAAGCCAGTCTTCTACTTGCGCTTCGACACACCGCTCCTTTCTAGAAGGTTCAGGTGGTTCTAGCATATAATCCATGTTCATAAGTACTCCTCTGGTAGTTCAGGTAATGGTTGCCAATGCGTAACTTTCATGTTTAACGCCCATTTACCATCTTCCATAAAGTTTTGTAAGATAAGTTTTTGCTGTCCTACTACTAGTACTACTTCACTTCTACCTTTAGCGTCTATCTCGGGTAGACGGTCTGTACATTTGATCCATTTCATTATTTAATCCACCATATAAATACACTATACGATACTGCAAGTGTTAAGCCTAACACTGCCCCTACTCCTATTGCTAACACCACTAATTGAATGATGCCAACTATTGCTTCTGCTATTTCCTTCATTTTTACACATTAAAGAATTTCACCTGTGACATTGTTCCATCTTTAAAGGCGACGTCTACTCGCACCTTTAAACACTTCGGTACTTCATCGAATACGCCCATCAAGATACTTGCGTCAAAGCCGTTCATAGTAGCAGAGTGTTTACCCCATGATACAAACCCTTCCACTGTTGCACGGGGGTTGAACTTTTCATGATCAAAACCAAGCTGTTCAATTTTACCCACCTCTACAAGTTTATTTCGCCATGCTACAAGCTCACCTTTCTGCATCTTTTCGCCACTTGGTTCAAACCAATACGTCAAAGTTCTTTCTTGTTTAAGATCTTCTCGATATTTGTTCTGCGATAGATACCATTTCACGAACTCATCTAGGTTGTCGGTACGATAATGCATTACTTTGCAGTCTTTATTATCTTGCTCATACTGCGTCAACACACTGCCTAACACATTGAACTCCCATAGCGGAGCAAGTACAGCTTCTAGAGGCACGTCTACTCCTCGGTTTTCGATGATATAAGGCGTTGCCACCCAATACATAGTAAGCGCGTTTAATGGGTTGCAAGACTGCCATAACTCCATCAGTTTTTCTGTTACGAAGTCGTTCATTTCTTGTAACTTAACTTCAGTAAATAACTGTGCGTTTTCTTCCTTGTCTAGGTATACCTCACCATCTGGCTTGCGGATGACTATACCGAACTGAATATTCCACGCCCAGCGATGCTCTTTAAGTGCTACTGCCTGTTGCTTGGTGATCGACGTTACATTGCGTCTGGACAGACTATAAACACAGGTGCGTGGTATCATCTCGTTACGGCCACCTTTTACCTCGCTTGTACCTACTACATTGCACACCATGAAGTCTTTGATTTCACTTGCAAGATAGCGCTTTATTCGTTCAGCGTGGTTATTCGCCACGCTTTTCCCGTTCTTACGTCTATTTTTACTCTTTGCCATTGTTGACCTCGATGTTATTTCTCAAGAAACGCAGTGCTTGTGTCGCTTCTTCTTTTGTACGGAAAGCCAAACCAGCACTCACCAGCCCATTGTAGTAAACGTCGTTGTCACGATAGCTTGCATAGGCAACCGTTTTGTTTTTCATTGTATGAATAAACCAGAACTCTTCGTTTTCTTCTGGTATGAAGGCTTTAGGTAATTTAGGTTCAACGATGTGCCAGTTAAGGTCATTCTCGAAGTCTGATAGCTTCGACACGTAGGTTGTGCCGTTATCTTCTCGTTCGACAATATAGTCTCCGTATGACGTCTTGGCGATGCAATAAAAATCGCTTATGTTGTCTTCTAGGATTGTGTATCGCAATGGCAACTTTTCTTTTAGTGCTTTATCAAAAATATTTTCTTCCACTTCTGGGCTAGTTTCCGACCCATGGTCTTCCCACATTGATACTATGTCGTGCGAAGATGTTAAGTTACAATATTCAGTTCCTTGTCTAGTCCAAGTTCTACGACCATCTTCCCCTTCTACGTACCCACCGTAGGCAAACACACATTCAAGATCGCATCTGTCTACGTATGCTTTAAGTCCGTTTCTTAATTTTACAGGTGCGCCTCTTAGCGCTAATTCAAAGTAAATTTTTTCCATCTTAAATCACCTCTACTTTTATTTTATCTATCTCACTTACAAAGTGCTTGATAATTTCGTACAGTATAAATTTCCCTTGCTTTCCTACGAAGTTAAGTACTTCTGGTTCTAACCATTCGTCTACAATAGCATGAATTGATGCGGTGGATACACCGTTAGGAAGTGTAAACAACACGAGTGTGTTATGGTGTTCTTCTTCCGTCGGCTTTTCTTTAAATCGCTCATTCATGGCGATTGTGGCTTCTTGTGTAAGCTTAATACTCAAAGCACCTTCCGCTAAACACTTCACCACTACTTGTGAAATTTTCGCCATACCTTCTTCGATTGTCGATAATCCTTTTACGACTTTTCCTTCCATAATCTCACCTCTACTTTGTTAAAATATTATTTAATTCTTTCAAATTTCTACACGCTGTTTCGTATAGATCGTCCATTGTTTGCTTATCTCCTCTGCGGTTACAAACAACGCCAACTACTTGTGTTGTGCTACCAACCTTTTTACACAACATCACTTCTAAAACTGCCGTTTCTCCTTCTTCGAAGTATCTGACAGCTAAAAAGTGAAGGTTACCTTGAGGAAACTCCGTGTGCTTTTTCAATTTATACATAACACCTACCTCTACTTTTTCATTTTCGCCATCATAAATGCACTTAATCGTGCTTTACTTGTATTCATTTTTGACTTTGCTTCCTCTGCAATATCTAAAAACAAATAGACATCAAGCTCGGTCAGCAAGTCGTCAAGGCACTTCTGCACTTCTTCAAAGCTCCCTTGCCCGTCGTCTTGTAAATAGGTATTGTACGCCTCGCACAGTTTAACTCTGCACTCCTGCACCGAACGTTTGACCGCATAGCCCACCGCATTGACCCACTCAAAACACACGATAAAGGGAAAGTACGCTGTTTGTGGTACACGCTTTTCTGTTTTCATAAGTTGGGCGATTACTTCCAATCGCTCCTTAATTTGTTCATTTAGTTCTACTCGCATTTTGTTATCTCTACCAAATTTCAATATCAATCATTTTGCACCCGTCAAGCCATATTTCAACCGTTCCTATCAAGGCGTTTAATGCTTGGAATTGCTTATAACGATCAAAACTATCTTTATTTTGCATCGTGTCAAATAGCGCATTATATGCATCCTCTACTTTAAAGACACTTCCTCCATTTGCCTTACTCACTGCGTATTCATACGCGATTGTTTCTAAAATAGATTCCGATCCAACTTGATCTTTTACGCCTTTTTCGTGCAAGGCTAACAATATTTTCCCTTCCTCTTCCCAGAAATCACCGAGCTTAATTTTCTTTGTACGCTCGCTCGCTACCCATTCCAGAAATAACGGTTCTGCGATTAGCTCACTTTCTCTAACTATAAAATCTCTACCATAATCGCCCATTTTCTCTTGTAGTTGTAACACCCATTGATCGTCATTTGTTCCATCTCGCAATGCTGTTCTGTAAACATTGGTTAGTTGGCGTAATTTCTCAATCCCGTTCATAATTAATTCTCCTCTACTTTATGTTCTTTCAAATATTGATTTAGCCAAAGTTCTGCGGACGTAACATCGAAGAATTCGCCTTTGGTTATTGTATCGCCCTCGGGTTCACTTATAGTAGCTACAAAACTACGAGAATAGGTGTTATACAAAATCATCGCACACCCATTTTTCTCCCCGTGTGTAAAAGGCACATAGCTATGTATATAGATCACAATCCCACCTCTACCGTATATCAGTATCAATTAGCCCACTATCTTGTGACCAGTCTTTCACCGCATCGCATAGTTCGGCTAAAGCGTTGAATCGCAAAAGCTTAATCGTTGTTTCAAAACACACATCACACAACCCTTTGTACGCCTTGTCTAATCTTGCGAATTTGTCTGATTCAAGCATCATGGTTAATTCTTTCTTGGCAAGTTCTTCTAGCGCTGTTTCTTCATTTTTACCATGGTGTTTAGCGTCATTATGCATTGCCATCAGTAACGCACTTTCCATGATATACCCCACGCTAGGCACCCTTATCAGGTCGGTGTGTTTCATCGCAACCCATTCCAAGAACTCTTGTCTGATCGCTTCGTCTTCATTGATAACTAACTCACTATCTGCTAGGTTTAGACTATCTAACTTGGTCGTCCAGCTATCACTTTTTACGCCATTCATCACAGCTTCGTTGTATAGGTTAACTAGCGTTTGTAATAACTCAATACCGTTCATAATTAATTACTCCTCTTCTTCCCATAACCCAACAATATCATAAGGCGACTGCTTATCATTGTTTAGATAATTACCTTCTATCCCCCAACGATGCGACGCTATATCACTCATTACACCGAAAACTGGTAGGTCTCTAATAAGCGGGTTGTCACTTTCTGAAATCTGCACTAGATATACCCTATCTCCTCTACGTGTTCTTAGTGGTAACCCATCGCTATAAGCCTTTCTAATTGTATCCTCAAGCGATTCTTCCCATAGCCCAACAATATCAAGTTCGTCCTCGTCGCTACCTAACATATATCCACCATCTAGCGACCAGTACTCCTTAATGTGGTGAAGCTCACCGTTGCGCTTATAAATGAAGCCTAATAATGGATACTCTGGGCTCAACCCGCCACTAAAAACCAATTCATCGGGTATTTTAAAAATCAACTTCGCTTTTCTTCCGTCTCTTAGTTGTACTGGCTCACCCGCTAAGGCTTTTTCTAAATCAAATGGTTTCATCTTGATTCCCCTCTTCTTCAGTTAAAATCTTCACTAAATCTACATCGTAGTCATTTTCAAGACCTTTCAACAGCTCTTTGTCAATGTCACTTTGACCTTGCAAAATCTCGGCGAACACTTCGCAACAATCATCAGGCGATAACTGGTTATGTAACCGTTCGCTGTACCTAAACAAATGCATGAACACGGCTCGCTCTAAGCCCTGCCATGCAATGGCGTTTAAAATCTCATCTAAGCCTAATTTCATCATTTCTGCTACCCTCTTAATAAGCCCCGTAATTGCCCCACACCTGACCGTCGAACTCTCGTTTACTGTAACGATCCGACTCCGTCGGTAAATTAAGCTCTAACCACTCTTCCACCTGCTCTACAATAATGTTGAGGTCTTCTTCTGTTAATTCTTCGTCCCACTTGTCGCCTTGTAAATATGCGAACTGATTAAGTAAGTATTCTCCGTAAATATAGACCAACATATTGGCAATTCTACAAGGCTCAATATCTGTCGTTACTTCACCAAAATTATTCTTCTCGTATGTGTGCACTAATCTAATCGCACTCCACGTACCGACACTATCACAGGCTTCTTCCGCATCACCG
>UMJR01006870.1_pt1 | contig 12709 bp, 8 predicted proteins | sample 1966121 | NCBI WGS metagenome assembly UMJR01 (sample SAMEA4836155, study PRJEB28245) | human gut metagenome | biome: gut microbiome; material: fecal sample | place: Denmark | collected 2008
TGAACCTGTTGATCCTCGACGAACCGACCAACCATTTGGACATGCGTTCGAAAGATGTGCTGAAAGATGCTTTGAAAGAGTTTGACGGTACGGTTATCGTCGTCTCGCACGACCGTGAATTCCTGGATGGACTGGTAGACAAGGTTTATGAATTCGGAAATAAACGGGTGATCGAACATTTGGGAGGTATTTATGATTTCCTGGAACATAAGAAGATGGATAGTTTGTGCGAATTGGAACGTTCCACCCAAACGACAACCTCTATGGAAAGAAACGCTTCGGAGCCGACCCGAAACAAGCTCTCTTATGAAGCCCGCAAGGAACAAAGCAAGGCAATCAAGAAAGTTGAAAAAGCGATAGCCGAATCCGAAAAGAAAATAACGGAACTCGAAAACTCCATTGCTGCTATCGAGGCCAAGCTCGCCACTCCCGAAGGGGCGGCGGATGTTTCCTTATATACCGAATATTCCGAATTGAAGAAGAAACTTTCCGACACGATGGATCTCTGGACGGAACAGACCCTCGAACTGGAAGAACTGAATGCAGCCAATAGTTAGCAGTCGATTCTTGGTAGATACGAATCATAAATGATGATTTGCAGTCCTGCTATTTAAGCATGGATTGCGCGGATTTCCGATCCTGCTAAAATAAGGATACTGTAATTATAACTAATAAACAAATACACAGATATTTACTGCCATTACTACCATTCTTTTACTTTTCGCCCTTAGTCGAAAAGGCTTTTGACAAGTGTCGAAAGGGCTTTTGACCAAGGGCGAAAAGATCTTCGACCAAGGGCAAAAGGTCAATGATTGGGCTGTTTGACAATAGAAGCATGGCTATTGTCACTTAAATAAAACCTTCCTGGACCGACTTGCTCTCTCTGTTTTGAAAAAGTAAATATTAACGCTTGGTTTTTAACCCTCTTTAGAAAATCTTCCTACCTTTGCCTACTTAAAACTAAAAAACACAAACTTAATTCTTGCGCTATGTTAACTCAGATTATAAATGGTAAGATCCTTACCCCACAGGGCTGGTTGAAAGACGGTTCTGTTCTGATAAGCGATAACAAGATTTTGGAAGTGACTAACTGCGATCTGGCAGTGGTAGGAGCCACTTTGATAGACGCTAAAGGCATGTATATCGTGCCGGGCGGAGTAGAAATTCATGTTCACGGCGGTGGAGGCCGTGACTTTATGGAAGGTACCGAAGAAGCGTTCCGGGCAGCGGTAGCCGCTCACATGCAGCATGGTACGACCAGTATTTTCCCCACATTGTCATCCTCGACCATCCCGATGATCCGCGAAGCAGCTGCAACGACTGAAAAGTTGATGGCGGAAAAAGACAGTCCTGTCCTGGGGCTTCATCTGGAAGGGCATTACTTCAACATGAAGATGGCCGGCGGGCAGTTGCCGGAAAATATCAAGAATCCGGATCCGGAAGAATACATTCCCCTGTTGGAAGAGACACATTGCATCAAACGTTGGGATGCCGCTCCCGAATTGCCGGGTGCCATGCAGTTCGGTAAATACGTCACCTCGAAAGGCGTGTTGGCATCTGTCGGTCATACGCAAGCCGAATACGAGGATATTCAGACTGCCTACGAAGCCGGATATACCCATGCCACGCACTTCTACAATGCGATGCCCGGTTTCCACAAACGTCGTGAATATAAATATGAAGGTACGGTCGAGAGTATTTATCTGATCGACGACATGACGGTCGAGGTGGTTGCCGACGGTATCCATGTGCCTCCGACGATCCTTCGTCTGGTCTATAAGATCAAAGGCGTGGAACGTACTTGTCTGATCACCGATGCGCTGGCTTGCGCCGCAAGTGACAGCCAGACGGCGTTTGACCCGCGTGTGATCATCGAAGACGGTGTTTGCAAGCTGGCCGACCGTTCTGCTCTTGCCGGCAGCATTGCGACTATGGACCGCCTGATCCGTACGATGGTTCAGAAAGCCGAGATCCCGTTGGAAGATGCCGTTCGCATGGCTTCTGAAACTCCGGCACGCATCATGGGTGTTTACGACCGTAAGGGGTCTTTGCAGCGAGGTAAGGATGCGGACATCCAGATTCTGGATAAGGACTTGAATGTCCGTGCTGTCTGGGCGATGGGTAAATTAGTGGAAGGAACGAATAAACTGTTTTGATTTATGCTGACACAAATAATAAATGGCCAGATCCTTACCCCTCAGGGATGGTTGAAGGATGGCTCCGTATTGATTAGCGACGGAAAGATTCTGGAAGTGACGAACAGCGACCTGGCTGTTATCGGCGCCAAGGTGGTGGATGCCAAGGGTATGTATATCATTCCCGGTTTCGTAGCCATGAACGTGCATGGCGGAGGCGGCCATGATTTTAAGGAATGTACGGAAGAAGCCTTCCATAGTGCTATTGCCGCCCATATGAAACACGGTGCGACTACTATTTTTCCCACTTTGTCGTCTTCTCCTAAAGAATCGATCTGCAAGGCAGTCTCCATTTGCGAGAAGCTGATGGCGGAAAAGGACGGTCCCGTATTGGGACTTCATGTGGAAGGACCGTATCTGAATGCCAAGATGGCCGGTAACCTTTATGATGTGAAAAATCCGGATAAGGAAGAATATATGTCTATCCTGGAAAGTACGAACTGTATTAAGCGTTGGGATGCCAGTCCTGAATTGCCGGGTGCGCATGATTTCGCCCGTTATCTCAGGTCGAAAGGTATCCTGGCTGCCATTACGCATACGGAAGCCGAATTCGAGGATATCAAAGAAGCCTATGCGGCAGGTTTTACCCATGCGGCACAGTTCTACAACGCAATGCCCGGTTTCCACAAGCGTCGTGAATATAAATACGAAGGAACGGTGGAAAGTGTTTTCCTGATGGATGATATGACGGTGGAAGTAATTGCCGACGGTAAACATTTGCCTTCTACGATTCTTCGCTTGGTGTATAAGCTGAAAGGTGTGGAACGCACGTGTCTGGTAACCGATGCGTTGTCTTATGCTGCAAGCGATGTGAAACCGGACGAAGGCTCACGTATTATCATTGAAGATGGTGTTTGCAAGTTGGCCGACCATTCTTCGCTTGCCGGAAGTATCGCGACGATGGATGTGCTGGTCCGTACGATGGTTCAAAAAGCCAATATCCCGTTGGCCGATGCCGTTCGCATGGCTTCCGAAACTCCGGCACGCCTGATGGGGGTATCCGACCGTACGGGTACGTTGCAGCGCGGAAAAGATGCCGACATCATCATCCTGGACCGTAACTTGACTGTCCGTGCCGTTTGGTCGATGGGAAACCTGGTTCCGGCTGCCAATACATTGTTTTAAGAAGATTAGAACTGATAAAGAATGAAGAACAGGTTTGTGGATGACGCGGATAAAACGGATTGAAATTATTTTATCCGTTAAGATCCGTCCGATCCGTGTCATCCGCGAACCTGGTTCTTAAATGATACATTTGATTCATCTCTGCCAAAATCCGTAATATCAATATTTCCTATAACCGTATTGATTTTTTAAATGCTCTGTAAAGCTAAGTTCGTTTATTTATTAGTATATTTGTGATTCAAGTTATGATATAATATACTAAATCGAGAATTAAACATGAAAACAGACCTTAGTTCGCAGATTACCCTGACGCGAATACCGCAGCGGTATTATCGTCCGGAGAATGCTTTTGAGCATTCAGTTTTGACCCGTCTGGAAAAGATCCCGACAAACATCTACGAATCGGCCGATGAAGGTTCGTTTGCCATCGCTAAGGAGATTGCAGACCAGATTCGCAAGAAACAGGAAATCGGTGAAAACTTTGTGATGGCTATTCCCGGAGGCCGTTCTCCGCTGAGCGTATATAAAGAATTGATCCGTATGCATAAGGAAGAACAACTGAGCTTCCGCAACGTGGTTGTCTTTGTTGAATATGAATTCTTCCCGCTTGTTTCTCCTTCCGCCGGCAACGTGGCACAGCTGAAAGAGGCTTTGCTGGACCATATCGATATTGCCCCTGAGAATGTTTATGCTCCCGATGGATGCATGCCGAAAGATGCCATCATCGATTTCTGCCGGATGTACGAAGAAAACATCCAGAAGGCAGGCGGTTTGGATTATATCCTGTTAGGCGTGGGACATGCGAGCAACATTATGTTTAACGGTGTAGGTGCGACGCTGAGTTCGCGTACTCGTCTGGTTCTGCTGGAAGGAACTGCCCGTAAGGAAGCTTCCCGTACGTTCCCGTCACTGGACAATGTGCCTGCGGGAGTCATCACGATGGGGATCGCTACCATGATGAAAGCCCGTAATGTGATCCTGATGGCGTGGGGTGAAGATAAGGCGAAGATCATCGCCAAAACGGTGGAAGGCAAAGTGAGTGACGCTGTTCCCTCTTCTTACCTCCAGAATCATACGAATGCGAAAGTCGTAGTCGATCTGTCTGCCGCATATGATCTGACACGTATCAGTCATCCTTGGCTGGTTACCAATTGCGAGTGGGATAACAAGCTGATCCGTCGCGCAATCGTTTGGTTGTGCCAGTTGACAGGCAAACCGATCTTGAAACTGACAAACAAGGATTATAGCGAAAACGGCCTGGGTGAGCTGCTTGCCCTGTACGGTTCGGCCTATAATGTGAATATCCGGGTATTCAACGATATCCAGCACACGATTACCGGATGGCCGGGCGGCAAGCCGAATGCCGACGATTCAAACCGTCCCGAACGTGCAACTCCGTATCCGAAGAAAGTGATTATCTTAAGTCCGCATCCGGATGACGATGTCATCTCGATGGGCGGTACATTCCATCGTTTGTGCGAACAGCATCACGATGTACATGTCGCTTACGAAACTTCCGGCAATATTGCCGTAGGGGATGAAGAGGTAATCCGCTATTGCGAATATCTGCGCGACGTTTGTGCCAAATATACGGAAGACGAAACGGTTAAGAAGAAAGCCGAAGAAATCATCCATTTCCTCCGTTATGAAAAGGTGGAAGGTGAAGCTGAAAAACGTGATGTCCTCTTTATGAAAGGCACGATCCGCCGGGAAGAAGCCCGTGCAGGTGCCCGTTACAGCGGGATCAAGAGTGACGATCATATCCACTTCCTCGACTTGCCTTTCTATGAAACAGGGCTGGTGAAGAAGAACGACTTGAGCGAAGCGGATATTGCCATCGTGAAGAAGTTGCTGACGGATGTGAAACCTGATGAGATGTTTGTCGCCGGTGACCTTGCCGATCCACATGGAACTCATCGTGTATGTCTGAATGCCGTTCTGGCAGCTATCGACGAGCTGAAGGATGAAGAATGGCTGAAGAACTGCCGCATCTGGATGTACCGCGGAGCTTGGGCCGAATGGGAAATGGACCATGTGGAAATGGCTGTTCCTATCTCTCCCGAAGAATTGCGGCATAAGAGAAACGCGATCCTGAAACACCAGTCTCAGGCTGAAAGTGCACCGTTCCTCGGAGACGACGAACGTTTGTTCTGGCAGCGTGCCGAAGACCGTAACCGTGCTACTGCCGAACTGTATCATCAGTTAGGCCTTGCATCTTATGAAGCGATGGAAGCATTCGTACAATATGTTCCGGTTCGATAAGTAAACCGGATTGTCATAAAAAAGAGAGGGCGGACCGATCATCGGTCCGTCCTTCCTTGTTGTTTAATATATATATGAATTAGTAAGTGGTTCCCTGGAAAACATTGGAGTCAGAATAAGGAAGCAATGTTCCGTTCATTGTCAGGTTGTTTCCTGAGAAGTTCGGATCTACGGTAACCATTGCATTATTGGTCCCGCTGTATAATACCAGGTTTACGGTTGCAGAGATAAAGATACCTTGTACGCTCATGGACAGATACACGTTTCCGTTGTTTTCTTGTTTGACCTGTACATTGGATGCCGAGCCTTGTACGGTGATGCCGCCTAATCCGTTAGGACCGGGGTAAGGAGAGTTGGATGCGATCTGAACCATGGCCTGTCCGTCATTCAACGAAACGAAGTTAGTGTTTGAGTTTACATAGTAAACACGTCCGTTCAACGGTTGTACGGAGTTGGCTTCGAGCACGAACGACCGGTTTTTGATAGCCTGCATGGCATTGTTGAATGCTTCTTCGCCCATAACGGCGTCCTTAGCTAACCTTTCTTCTTTTTTCTCTTTTCTTTCCTGCTTTTTTTCAGCTTTTTCTGCGGCTTTACTTGTCTGAGCCTGCACATGTGTCATGCCACCCAACAGAAGGGTGAAGATCACCATCATAGATACAATTCTTTTCATACGACTTAGTTTAAAACGTTTATTCAAAAATGTAATAAAAGAACAAGCAGATAGGGGAAATGTTTAAAATCTCCCGTATTTTTGCAGGTATAATAATCGTTTGATATGAAAATAGATGTTTGTTTTTCACCGGCATTATATCTGGTCTATCATAATCCGGAAGCTATCGTGGTGGTCGTGGATGTATTTCGGGCAACGACGACGATGGCCGCCGCTTTTAGTAACGGAGTGCGCAGTATCCGTCCGGTCGCTACCGTTGAAGAGGCTGAGGCATATAAGGCAAAAGGCTGGCTGGTCGGAGCGGAACGGAATGTGAAGCGATGTGGTTTTGCCGATTTCGGAAATTCCCCGTTTGATTATACGGCGGAAAAGGTTTCCGGGAAAGATATTGTGTTCACCACGACCAACGGTACACGTGCGATCACGATCGCCAAATCCGCTTTCCGGGTCATAACGGGAGCTTTCATCAATCTGCAGGCGGTGGCCGGTTACTGTGTCCGCCATAAGCGGGATGTAGTCGTGCTCTGTTCTGGCTGGCAGGATAAGGTGAATATAGAAGATACGCTTTTTGGAGGAGCTTTGACGGATGCGCTACTGAATACCGGTTTGTATGAGGCGGGCAGCGATGCTGCCGTGATTGCCCGGGATATGTGGACGGGCAACAAGGCGAACCTGCTTGCTTATCTGGATACGACGGATCATATGGGACGCTTGAAAGCGAACCATCTCGAAGATGCTGTTCCCTATTGCCTGACTTTGAGTATTACGGATAAGGTTCCTGAACTTTCGATAGAGGGAGATACATTAATATTACGCTGACAAGAAATGGAATATATGGAAAAACATACCGGAAAAGTTCGTTTTGGAGTGATCGGAACCAACTTTATAACCGACTGGGTGATTGCCGGAGCACGGCAGGATGAACGTTTTGAATTGGTCGCCGTTTATTCCCGTAGGCAGGAGACGGCGGATGCCTTTGCCGCCAAACATCAGATACCTTATACTTTTACCTCTTTGGAAGAGATGGCAAAAAGCCCGTTGATCGATGCCGTGTATATCGCATCGCCTAATTTCCTTCATGCGGAACAGAGTATCTTGTGCATGAAGCATGGAAAGCATGTACTCTGTGAGAAACCTTTCGCTTCGAATGCGTGGGAGGTGAGGGAGATGATCGCAGCCTCTGCAAAATATGACGTTACGCTGATGGAGGCGATGAAACCGACCCTTACCCCGAATTTTCGGTCTGTGCGGGAAAACTTAGGACGCTTGGGAACGATACGGCGTTATTTTTCCTGCTATTGTCAGTATTCTTCCCGCTATGATAAGTTCAAGGAGGGAGTTGTGCTGAACGCATTCAGGCCGGAATTGTCGAACGGGGCGATGATGGATATCGGAATTTATACTGTTTATCCGATGGTCGTTTTGTTCGGACGTCCGAAAAAGATAGATGCTTCAGGAATCGTTCTTTCATCCGGTGCGGACGGACAGGGAGCCGTCAATTTCGAATACGAAGGGATGAATGCGACCGTTCTCTATTCCAAGATAGCCAATTCATCCTTGCCGACAGAGATACAGGGAGAAGAGGGAAACATAACGCTCGACCGGATCAATATAATCGGAGAGGTAAAATATACTCCCCGTCTGGCGGCCGCTTCCGGTAGAGGTCCCTCTGCCGAAGCTCAGGATATAAGCGTCGTGACGGACAAGGATGAATATTATTATGAGGTGGAGGAGTTTATCGATCTGGTTCTGTCCGGCAAACGCCAGTCTGGAATCAACAGCCACGAACACTCCCTGATCACGTTGGAGATCATCGATGAGGTGCGCAGGCAGTTGGGAATCCGGTATCCGGCTGATCGATATTGATTGTTACTTTTCTCCCAAGAGAAAAGTAACAATCAATATTCCCGAAGGAAATACCGCATCAGGAACTCCCAGTTCTCGTGAACGATCGCTTTGCTACGTTCTTCACCGGCCAGGCTCTTCGCTTGCGCATCGGCTAACATGCCTTTTTCTTCCAATATTCTCAGCAGATACGGGCTGCATTTCCGGATCATGAAGAAGGACAAACCTTGGTTTTCCGCCTTTTTCTGATTGTAGAAAGGATTGTTTTCGTCTTTGATATATTCAACACCATCGGCCAGGACTTGCAAACCTTCTGACGGAGTGGCATAAACGGCAAATTTCCGGGAGGCGGTATCGCCTGTCGCTCCTTCCGTCTCGATGCCGATCTTCGTCAGGAAATCGAGGAATTCCTGCTTGTTTTGGAAATAAAGGAGTGCTTTGCCTTCTGCCGCTGCCGTGAATTTCTCAAAGTGCTCGGTCAGCATTTTCTTGCTCTCTTCGGACACCGGTTCTTTGAATGCCTGTGACTTTTCACCTTCTTCAACGAACAAGCTGTGATCCGGATGGTCTGCCGGAAAGATCAGCGAAAGCCATTTGGGAGCCGTGTAAGCCAAAAATGCACTTTTGGAAATATGTGCCAGAGCCTCGTAGGCGGTCATGATGAACTGCTCGTCTTTCTCTTTCGTTTGTTCCCAATATTCCTTAACTGTATCTGTCAGTTCCTGGTGTGAATCGGTAAACAGGTAACATTGATAATGAAACCAGTGAAGTAACTCGTTATATTTGTCGACATCCTCATAGCGGGTTTCCGGAGCAAAGAGCTGTTGCAGCCGTTCGTTCTCCGGTGCAGTTGTCCATTCGTCACAGAACATCTGGTAGATCAGCTTGGCTGTGTCGCCGTTTGCCGCATTGTCGGGACTGACGAATGTGCCTTTGTGAAACCCGTGATACTGCTGTGTGTAATGCCAAAGCAAGAACCGGATATCTTCGTAGTTGACCTCGTCATCATAATAGTGATCGTCAGGTGTATAAAACGGCAGGAATTTACCGTATAAGGCTTTGTGTTCCGTGATGAATGAGCGCCAGATATTCAGACCGGAAATCACATCTTCGAAATAGGCAGCCATGCGTATACTGATCTGTTTGACCTCGTCCTTCTCAAAAGAATAGGCAAGACGTGTTTCTTCCAACATGCCGTAAATACGGTTTGCGATATTGGTATAATAGGAATCTGTCGGATCTGACTGTTTATAAGGGTGCAACTGCAACCAATCTTTCGGATAGATTTTAATGTTCTTCATACTATAGATTATTTGTGCCCAATCGAGCAATAATTTTAAGGTCACAAATGTAACAAATATTTTACAATTTATTGTTCGGCAGCACCTCGTCTTTGAACTGTTCGTGAATCCCCCTCCCGGCTGTGTGCAGAGAGGGGGATTTTTATGTGGGGGCGGTTCGCGATCGCCCTCAGTTTGCATATAATAAACAGGGTTAGCGTACGATTATTTTCCGTGGCATTTCTCTTGAGAGGCGTACAATGTAGACTCCTGCTGCCAATCCATTGAGCCGTGTGTCGCCTACCGGAATGTTGCGGTAGAAGAGAGTGCTTCCGGCGAGGTTTACCACCTGTATCTGCTGCGGGGAAGAGGTGTGGATGAAGATCGTGCCGTCGGCGGTCCATATCTTCGTGTCTGTTTCGATACTTTTGATACTTGTTGGAAGATTCTTCACGATGCCGGAGATAGAGACGACAATGTCTTCAGCCACGTTGTTGATCTTGTATCTGCCATTCGTGTCCGGTATGATCGTCTCGCCGCGATCGGTGGTGACAACAGGGATGGACTCACTATAGTTTTCATCCAAGGTGATGGCGAAGGTGAAACTGTATCCTTCCTCGACCGTATGGTCACCTGCCTGCTTGCTGAGTGTCGCACCTTCTACGGAGGGGAGAGTGACGGTGTAGTAGGTGGCTGCCGGCGGAGTATATATCCTCTTAAACTCGGCAGCGACTGTAAAATCACCGTCGGGAGCAGTAAAGCTGCCATCTGTATCAACCGTCACATTGTTATTACCCTGTCTTACAGAGAAGCTTTTGATACTATATCCTGGTGAAGGAGTGGCGATTATAGTCATCGGTGTGCCTGCTGGGACCTGGTCACCGTTTTCAAAGAGGGTTTCTCCCTGGTCGGCTCCGATCGTGCCTTTGAGAGCTAGCGTGCCGTTCTCGACCGTTGTCGGAAGGGTGATGGCACACAATGTGGCGTCACCCGGATAGCGGTAGTTGAAACCGGCTTTATAGAGCATCTTATTGTCGGCCTTATGGGTGAAACTGTATGTACCCGACAGTTCGGAAGCCGTGATAATCGACTGGTTATCCGATGCTTTTCCGTTCAAATTGACCAGATGGAAATCTCCGGTCAGTCCGGTCCCTTCTATTTCCATAGTCTCTCCGTTCCCCATGTCGAGCCTGAATGCCGATGTCCGGTCCTTTTCTTTGATAAAAGAGTTTTCCAGGATGACTTTATCGATGGAGCGCAGTTCGGAAATCAGATAGGGAGTGTCGGCTGTTCCGCAGTTTCTGTAGGTTACATGTGTTTTGTGGTTATTGTTGCTGTCTATTTGTCCGATGGTGGTATGGCCTTTTTCTATGGTGATCTGGATTATTCCGCTGTAAGTGGGAGTTGGTGAATCTGCAGACAAGGAATAGTCGATGCCACTTATTCTTTTGACCTCTCCTCCTTTCACGTTTATGTTGATCTTCCCCTCGACAGCTGAGGAGCAGCCGATCAGGCTCCCGGTGATTCTGCCGTCCAGAACGGTGAGATTGACATTTCCCGAAACTTTCCCGTGTACTGTATTATTGTAGTTAATACCAGCTCCGTGTACTTCCTGGATGGGATTATCTGCGGATGTGTCAAGTGTCACATCCGTGTTGCCTGCCGTGCCGGTTCCTTCCGTGTTGCCGATGATAAAGCCGCTGACAACCGTGTTTTCGCCAGAGATATTCGTCGTGGCTGTACCGGTGACGTCCCCGTTCCAGCCACCTCCGTAGATATGGTTTAGAGTTCCTCCGGTAATGTTCAACTCGGTATTGCCGACTGTGCTTCCTGCGGCATGGCTTCCACCGAAAACAGAGTTGTTCACGGTTCCGCCCGATATGGTCACCTTGGTTGTCCCTGTGATGTTACCGGCATTGCCGCCGCCGTAGATCCAGCCGAATTGTCCGCTTTTGATTACGATATTGGTTTTGTCGATCGTATTGTTGTCTTTAGTTCCTCCCCAGATGTTACGTATGCCGGTCAGGGTGTTGCCGTTGTTGGTGTATGTCGACGGGCGGCAATCGACAGACTCGTCGAATGTCAAATCGTGGCCGTTGGCATAAATGGTGCTCATGTTCAGTTTGATGCTTTTGAAGGTAAGGGCGGCTTGCAGTTCGAGGTTGCCGGCATATGTCAACGTTTTTCCGTCGCCTGTTATGATACAGGGTTTTGGAGGTGTGCTTGTAGCTGTTTCGTCGTCTAACAGAGTGATGATATTGATCGGTTCTTCGGAACCTGCGAGTGCAGCTGTTGCCTCCGCCCATGTTTTGTAACTTGTCCCGTTGAGGTCGACCTTGTCTTTGGTCACCGTGTTTCCTGTTATCTGGTTTGCGGTCAGTGCACCTTTGCTATAAATGGTTCCTTGATTATCCAGTGTTCCGTTTACGGTGAGCGAGCAGCCTGTCGGGATGAAAAGCGTCTGTCCGTTCTTGATGGTGCAGTCTCCTGACAGTGTCACGTCTCCGTATACTTCACCATAATATCCTAATGTCCCGGTGTTACGGTAGTTGTAGAACAGAACGGAATTTTCCACCTTTATGTTGTGGTTGTAGAGAGGTAAACCGGAAGGATTGGTCGTTTTTTCCCAAGTGATATCCAACCATGCATTGTTCCTGAGGATTGTTTCACCCGTTTTTCCCCACTCTCCGTTTTCGTCTTTGGCATTGCCTCCTACCGACAGGCCGTTTGTGATGACGGTCGAGCTTTCTATCACAAGTATGGCTTTGTTCTTGATCGTGCTCGTACCTGCGTTAAAAATGGCGCTGGGGGTGTTCGTGCTGTTCAGGGTTAAGGTCCCGTCTCCCTTTATAGTCAGGGTTCCGCCTGGGTCTTGCTCTGTGGAACCGATATTGAAGAGGATGGCCCTGCTTGCTCCTTCGATGTAATTGTCTCCTTGTAGCGTGATTGTTGAATTGGGAGGAAGCTCTATGCCCATCATCTGACTTGTCCTTAGGTCTATTCCGTCAAGAGCCAGTATCTTGTTGCTGAGGTCCCAACGATATCCGTTGCCGTTTATGTCTGTTGTAGCGTTTGCGCAGTCGATGGTGGTTGTGACGGTTTGAGAGTATACCGTAAATGGCATTAGTATCATGATACTAATCAATACGCCAAGAATCTGGCGTATTGTACTTTTGATATTTAAATCTCTATTCATGTGTATGTAGTTATTTAGGTGTTATGAAAAAAGCATCCAATTTGATGAATGCCTCCTTTGGATGCAAGGGAGAGATTCACTTGGAGGTAGTGGAGATGTTTCCTTCGAGGCGAGGGAGCCTCTCCCTTGGCTC
>UMJR01046348.1_pt1 | contig 12700 bp, 10 predicted proteins | sample 1966121 | NCBI WGS metagenome assembly UMJR01 (sample SAMEA4836155, study PRJEB28245) | human gut metagenome | biome: gut microbiome; material: fecal sample | place: Denmark | collected 2008
AGGTGCTGTTCTGCTCGGGGTCCAGTGCCTCCAGCAGAGCTGCCGCCGGGTCGCCCCGGAAGTCACCGGCCAGCTTGTCGATCTCGTCCAGCAGCATCAGAGGGTTCGAGCTCTTGGCGGTGATCATGGCACTGATGATCTTACCGGGCATGGCACCGATGTAGGTGCGGCGGTGGCCGCGGATCTCGGCTTCATCCCGCACGCCGCCCAGACTGATGCGCACATACTTGCGGCCCAGACTTTCGGCGATGGAACGTGCAATGCTGGTCTTGCCGACGCCCGGAGGGCCGACCAGGCAGATGATCTGCGCCTTGACGTCCGGAGCCAGCTTGCGCACGGCCAGCGTTTCCAGAATGCGGTCCTTGACCTTTTTCAGGCCGTAGTGGTCGCGGTCCAGGATCTGCTGGGCACGGTTGATGTCCAGATCATCCTCGGTATAGCTGTTCCACGGCAGGTCCAGGCAGGTGTCCAGATAGGTGCGGATCACCGTAGCCTCCTGGTTGGAGCCCTGCATCTTGGACAGGCGGTCCACTTCCTTGAGCAGCTTTTTCTCGCTGTCCTCGGCCAGATGCAGTGCCGTGATCTTGCGGCGGTACTCGTCGGCCTCGGCGTGGGTGTCGTCCCCCTCGCCCAGCTCATCGCTGATGACGTGCAGCTGCTCGTGCAGGTAGTAGTCGCGCTGGTTCTTGTCCATGGACTCGTTGACCTTGTCCGCGATCTCCTTCTCGATCTTCATCACCTGGCACTCGCGGCGCAGCATCTCCACAAGACGCTGCAGACGGCCCGCGAGGGTGTTCTCGTTCATCACAGCCTGCTTGTCCTCGTAGCGGAACAGCAGGTTTGCGGGCATGTACTCGCTGAGGAACTCCGGGTCGGTGCTGGACACGATGGTAAACACCACGTCCTTGGCCAGACGCGGGTTCATGCCCAGATACTCGTCAAAGCTGCTCTTCAGAGCGCGCAGCAGGGCTTCGGTCTCCACGGCGTCCTCGGTCTTGCCGACACGCACCGGGGCCGGGCGCACGGAAGCCAGCAGGAAATCGCCGGTGGTGTCCAGATCGGTGAGCTTGGCGCGGTACTTGCCCTCCACCAGAACCTTGACCAGATCATCCGAGACGCGCAGCACCTGCTTGACCTCGGCCACGACGCCGTAAGCAAATAAATCCTCCTGGGTGGGGTCACTGAGCTCCATTTCCTTCTGCGCCACAAGGAACACATTGGAGTTGTTGGCCATGGCCCATTCCACGGCGGCAATACTCTTTTCGCGGCCCACCTCAAAGTGGACCAGATTATTCGGGAATACGACCAGCCCGCGCAGGGCGATGGCAGGCAGATGCAGTTCCCGGCGCTCTGCCTTGATCGTTACTTTTTCAGACATGATGCAAACACCTCCCGGCTGCCGATGGATGGTTCTGTCCGGCAGCCCTGTCAGTCTGGGGTTTTCTCATAAAATCAAAATCGTTTGTTTCTTTATTATACTGATTTCCGGTCAAAATGCAACCGCTGCCGCAGTGGCGTCGGTTATTCGCCCCGCTTTTCGCGGGTGCTGAACCCCAGCCGCCCCAGTGCCGGCAGCAGTGCCTTGAGGGTAATGGACGTCAGTGCGCCCATTACCAGGCCCAGCACCAGCATGACCGGCGCATAGTACAGTGACAGCGACGACGAGATGATAACGCCGGCCCCCAGCAGCTGCCCCACATTGTGGGCCAGTGCGCCGCAAACCGAAAGGATGAACCAGGTGGGCCGCACCGGCACCACATAGTACAGCACGGCCATGACCAGCAGCGACAACAGGCCGCCGCACAGCGAGAGGAACCCCGCCGTGAAGCCGGATACCAGAAAAACGAACAGTGCCTTGAGCACGTCCAGCACCAGCGCCTGCTTGACACCCATGAAGAACAGAGCGTACATTACCACGATGTTGGCAAGGCCCAGCTTCATGCCGGGCAGAAGGCCCGGAATGACCAGCGAGCCTTCAATGAACGAAAGCGCCATGGCCAGCGCGAACAACAGGCCCGACAGGGCGATGTGCCGCGTCTTTTCATAGCTGCGATGGTTTTTTGGCATGGGAGACGCTCCTTTACTCCTCGGTCTGGGACTGTTCGTAGCATTCCTGCTCTTCCATGGCGGCCTCCCATGCGGCAAACAGCTCTTCCTGATGGAACCGCAGGTCGCTGAGCTCGTCGCTCTTCTGGCGCAGCAGGTCGGGGTCGTTGTATACCTCCGGGGAGTTGATCTCGTTGTCCAGCTCCACCTCGCGGGCACCGCAGGCCTCCATTTCATCCTCGCAGGCCTTGATCTTGGCCCGCAGCTCGGCGCGGCGGCGGCGCTGCTCCTTGCCGTACCCGGCCTTGGCCGGGGCGGCCTCCTTCTGCGCGGTCGGTGCCGGGGCGGCACGGCCCATCAGGGCGTCGTAGCTGGGGTAAAGGGTGGCCTTGCCGTTTTCCAGATACAAAATCGGGCAGGCCAGACTGTTCATCAGGTGGCGGTCATGGGTGACCAGCAGCAGCGTTCCGGTGTAGGCCATCAGGGCCTCGGTCAGGTTCTCGCGGGTGTAGATATCCAGATGGTTCGTGGGCTCGTCCAAGAACAGCAGATTCGGCCGCTCCAGCACGATCTCCGCAAAGCGCAGGCGGGCCAGCTCGCCGCCGGACAGTGCCTCGCAGGGCTTGAACACCGTATCGCCCCGGAAGCCCAGCTTGGCCAGATGGCTGCGCACCTCCAGCTCAGTCATACGGGGGTACTTGTTCCAGATCACGTCGATGACCCTGCCCTGTCCCAGACGGTTCTGCTGCTGGGCAAAAATGCTGGGTCGTGCACCGGTGCCCAGACGCACCATGCCGCCGGAGGGGCGGCGCTTGCCGTCCAGCACCTGCATCAGGGTGGATTTGCCCGCGCCGTTGGGGCCGGCAATGATCAGCCGCTGGCCGCGGCACACCGTATAGGTAAAGGGCTCCAGCAGGGTGCGGTCCCCGATCTTGATGGTCAGGTTCTTGAGCATCACCAGCTCGTTCCAGGGTTCCACATCGTATTCAAAGCGGAATTTGAGCTGGTTCGTCTCGTCCTTGGGTGCTTCGGTGATCTCCAGCTTTTCCAGCTGTTTGCGGCGGCTCTGGGCCATTTTGGTGGTGGAAGCCCGTACCAGGTTGCGGTCCACATAATCCTGCAGCTTTTCGGCCAGTGCTACGTCGGCATCGTGCTGCTTCTGGCGCAGGGCGTCAGCGGCCTCCTTCTGCGGCAGGTAAGCCGAGAAGTTGCCCTTGTAGGTGGTCATGGTCTGGAAGGAAACCTCCCAGATCTTGGTACACACATTGTCCAGGAAATAGCGGTCGTGGCTGACCACCAGCACCGCGCCGGAGTAGCCCTTGAGGTAATTTTCCAGCCATTCCATGGTGGCAAAGTCCAGGTGGTTCGTGGGCTCGTCCAGGATCAGCACATCCGGTTTTTCCAGCAGCAGCTTTGCCAGACGCAGCCGGGTCAGCTCACCGCCGGAAAGCACAGCAATGTTCTTTTCCCAGGTGTCCTGCGCAAAGCCCATACCGGACAGCACCTTTTTGATGTTGACGTCCATGTTGTAGCCGTCGGCGGCATCCACGATGTTCTGCAGTGCGTCGTGCTGGGCCAGCAGGTCGGTGTTGTCAGGCTGGGCTGCCATCTTGCGCTCCAAAACCTGCATCTGGGCCATGGCGTCCAGCACCGGCGCAAAGGTGGCGCGCATTTCGCCGTAGATGTCCAGCGTGGGGTCCAGTTTGGCGTTCTGTTCCAGGTAGCCCAGCGTCACGCCATGGGTCACGCTGAATTCCCCGTCATAGTCCTGATATTCTCCGGTCAGGATCTTGAGGAGCGTGGTCTTGCCCGCGCCGTTCTGGCCCACGATGCCGATACGGTCCTCCCGCTCGACACTGGCCGTCACATCGTGCAGCACGACTTTTTCGCCAAAGCTCTTTCCAAGTTTTTCTAAATGTATCAGCATTGTTTCAATCCATTCTGTTCTGCTGCGGTCCCGCAGGGGCTCAGCACTGGTGGCGGCGGTTCTTCTGCCCCACATTGGCCAGCTCGTCCTGCTCCATGACCAGCGGATAAAGTTCTTCCAGGCTGGCGATCTCGTAGGTGGGGATCACCTTGCCCGGGTTCTCGGTGTGGTTGGGGTTGAACCAGCAGGTGTCCAGCCCGGCGTTTGCACCGCCCTGGATGTCGCCGGTCAGGCTGTCGCCCACCATCAGCACATGCTCGCGGTTCTCCACGCCCAGTGCCCGCAGGGCGGCGTCAAAGATGCGTGCACCGGGCTTCTCGCAGCCCAGCTTCTCGGAGATGAACACATCCTCCATGAAGTTGGACACACCGCTCTCGGCCAACCGCCGAGTCTGCACCTTGTGGACGCCGTTGCTCACCACGGCCAGTGTGGCCACCTCCGACAGCTCCCGCAGCACGTCCAGCACCTCGGCGTTCATCAGGTCCGGGTGGGTGGACAGCTGCTCCAGATAATAGCGGTTCATCTCTGCGCCGTCTCCGGCGGCGTCAATGGCTTTGAGGAAGCGGCTGAACCGCTCGTTGAGCAGCTTTTCGCGGCGGATCTGGCCTTTTTCCAGCTGACGCCACAGTTCCTCATTGATGGTGCGGTAGGTCTGCACTGTTTCGGCGTCCGGCTCGATGCCGTAGTTCACCAGCGTTTCGGCCAGTGCCTTGCTCTCAGCAGCGTCAAAGTTGAGCAGCGTATTGTCCGCATCAAACAGGATGCAATAGTATTTTGCCATAATATCCCCTCATTTCCTTTTCCAGCCCGCTTTGCAGGGCGGGCATTACAACAGGGAGAAGCCAGCCCTGCGGTGGGCAGAGCTGGCTTCTGTTCATTCCGAAATCATTTCATACGCCTGTACGTCGGTTTGTTCCGGTTTATTTTCTGAACAGGTTGTTTGGGCGGTGCAGGGAGTGGCATTGCATTTCTGCATTTCCTCCTCCAGTGCACCGTTTTCTACAGTTTCCCAATCGGTATCGTAGTAATCCACGCTGCCGTCGGTCACATCTTCTGCACCGGGCAGGCCCGGCACCCGCGGCTCTTCCCAGAACATCGAACCGCCTCCCTTCCCCTCAGCCTATGCGGCGCAGGGGCAAAGGGTTCTGCGCTCAGGAGCGGGCTGCCGGTTCTTCGGCCGTGTCATTTTCGGCTTCTGCCTTGGGAGCCGGGCTCTCAGAGGAAGCACTGCTGTGAGAGCTGCTCTCGGAGCTGCTGTGGGAGGAACTGGCGGCCGCACTGCTGCTGTGCGAGGTGCTGCCGCTCCCGGCTTCCGACGAGGAACCGCTGTGAGACGAGCTGCCGCTGTGGGAGGAGCTGGTGCTCTCGGCCCCGTTGGAGCTGCTGACGGATTCCTTTTCCGACGAAGAAGAGGAAGAAGAACCGGATGTACTTCCGGAGGAAGCCCCGGAAGAAGTGCTGGAAGAACCAGACGAAGAAGAGCTGCTGCCCGAAGAGGAGCCGGAGCTGCCGGAAGAACTGCTGGAAGAGCCCGAAGAAGCTGCCGGGGCACCGGGCACCGTGATCTCCAGCGTGTTGCTGGTGACGGTGCTGCCGTTGTAGCTCACCACTGCGTAGACCTTGAAGGTAGTGCCCTGCATCTCAGCCGTAATGGGCACCGTCACGCTGGTCTGGCCTGCGGCAGAAGCAGCCTCCACACCGTTGGCATACCAGCGGATGGAATCTGCCTCCAGATACTTGCCGCCGATCTTCGCGTGGAAGGTGCAGCTGCCGCCCACTGCAGCCTTGCCGCTGCTGCTGATCTGCACCGAGGCGGCAGCAAACACGGCGGTCACATCCAGATTCTGCTTGAAGTTGGCATCCGTGCGGGTCTTGTTGGTCACGCCGTCGCTCCACTTGACGAACACATGGCCCGATGCCGGGACCGCCGTGACGCTGACCGACTGGCTTGCACCGACGCTGTAGGTCAGTGTGGTCTTGCCGTTGTCATCGCCGGCGCTCAGGGTACCGCCGCCGGTCTTATCCACGCGGTAGGATGCCTGATACTGGGTGGTGTCCTCCTGCACTTCGGAAGAAGAGGAGGTCACCTCACTGCTGGACGAAGCCACAGCAGAACTGGGGTCGGGCACATATTCGGCGCGGCTGGGAATGTTGTTGGTGTCCGGGCGGCGGTCCTCGGTCTCGTAGGCATGGGTGCGCAGGTAGTTCAGCAGCACCTTCAGGCCGGAGGTCTTGAGGTGGATGTCGCCGCTCTGGTAATAGTCGGCGTTGCCGTAGCCGGTGGAATCCTTGAGGGCTTCGGCCGTGTTGAGGAACTTCAGGCCCATTTCCTCACACATGGACAGCAATGCCATATTGAAGTCGTCGATCCTGGTCTGGTCCATGTTGGGATAGTTGGAGTGGTCGGCAGGCACCGGCGGCACCGTGTTGACGATGATGTCGGTGTAGGGGTAGCTGGTCTGGATGGCCTGCACCAGCTGCTTGTAATTGCTGATGAAATCCTCCACGGCCATGCCAGTGTCGTTGGTGCCCAGCATGATGACCACACGGCGGGGCTTCATCTTGGCCACAGCTTCCGCGATGGTGTAGCGGCTGCTGTCCTTTTTAAAGGTAACGATGCCCTCGTTCAGGGCAGCGCTTGTGCCAATGCCCTCCTTGGCGCAGAACTGCTGCAGGCTGATCAGGCCGTTGGCATACAGACGCACCGTGTTGGAATCGCCGATGAACAGCGTCTCACTCTGGTAGGCGTCACCCGCGTCCGCCGTCTCGGGGAGCAGTGCACTGGACTGTTCGTTGATCTGGTAATGGTCGGCGATGTTTGCATCATCCGCAGGCTGCTCGGTGCCCGGCTGCTCCGAAGAGGCAGCCGGTTCCTTGCCACGGTGGATCAGGACAAGGGTGATGCCAATGGTCAGCAGCGCCGCCAGTGCACACACAATGCACACCAGCACTGCCTGCTTCTGCATGGGCGTCAGCGACTGTTTTTCCGGTTGTGTATTCTGTCTCATAGTTTTCACCATTCCCTTTATTGCACGTTGTTTCAGGCACGCTGCTCCAGCAGCTGGTCGGCAAGGTCGGCGCAGCTCTCGGCCAGCAGCACCGGGTGGAAGGGCGCAAGCTCCTCGCGGCTGCCATAGCCGTACAGTGCACCGGCAGCGTCCAGACCGCAGTCTGCCGCGCCGCGCATGTCGTCGTTGCGGTCACCGACCATCAGCACCCGCTTGCCCTGCAGCATGGGCTGGCTGAGCACATAGTGCACCACGTCGGTCTTGGTGTCGCGGCTCTCGTCCATGGACGCGCCGCCGATGAAATCAAAGAAGGGTGCAAGACCCTTTTCTTCCAGGATCGGGGTGACCACCTCGGTGGGCTTGGAAGTAGCGGTGCACAGGATCAGCCCGGCGTCCTTCAGGCGCTGCAGCATTTCCGCTGCACCGGGGTACGCGGCGCATTCGTGGCTGCCCTTCACCGCGTAGCTTTCGCGGTAAAGGCGGGTGGCCTGCTCGATCTTGTCCAGCTCGGTGAAGTGCTCGCCGAAGCTCTTGCGCAGCGGCGGGCCCAGATAGCGGCGCAGGTTGACGCCGGTGACGTCCACGCCCATTTTCTGAAAGACCTCTTCCAATGTATGGAGAATGCCGGGAGCGGAATCGATCAGGGTCCCGTCCACGTCAAACAGGATGGCATCGTAATGCAGCAATTGCGGTTTCCTCACTTTCATGGTGATACAGTCTATAGTATAGCACAGATTGTGCGCCTCAGCAATTCCAACAAATGCATTTTCCGGTTTTTATGCAAACTTTCCGTGAAGAGACGGTAAACAAAAATGCCCGCCCGGCACCCGGGCAGGCAGAGGGCCTTACTGGTCAGCAGAACAGCCGCTGCCGGAAGGCGGATAGTAGAGGTTGTTGGAGATGAACTCCAGCTTATCCTTGAGCACGAGCTCCAGGTTGGCCACGGCGTGCACCATGTTGGTTGCCGAGTCGTTGACCTCCAGCAGCTTGCACAGGTCCAGCCCATCCAGGCCCATGGCCACCTTCATCTTCTGGCTTTCGGCGCACAGAATGTGGCTGAGGGCCGTTTCCTGCAGGGCGATGCTCTCCATCAGGTCGATCACAGCCTGGTCCAGCGTGACCTTGGGCATCTCCGGGCACTGGGAGCGGGTACAGGTTTCAGCAGACATAGAATACCATCCTTTCCGGTCAAGAGGGTTTGCACGCCCCATCCTATGCCCTGCCGTGTGGCGTCGTTACTGCTGCTTTTCGCGCACCTTTTCAATGGTCTGCCGGTAGCCGCCGGTGCCGTACTGGATGCAGCGGTTGATGCGGCTGATGGTGGCAGTGCTGATCTCCACCGTTTTTACGATCTGCTCGTAGGTGCTGCCGTCCAGCAGCAGCTTTGCTGCCTCCAGACGCTGCGCCATGTCCGAGATCTCCTTGACGGTACACAGATCCTCGAAGAAATCGTAGCATTCTTCCCGCGTTTCCAGGCTGAGGATCGCGTCGAACAGCGCGTCGATGGTTTCGTTTCTTCTGGGATTTTTCTCGGCCATAACAGTTCTCCTTCTTCTGATCACATCGGGTCGGTTCATCGTGTTATTACTTTAGCACTTCAAAGTGCGAAAGTCAAGCATTCTGCGTGAACTCTTTTCAGGAAATGCACTGTTCAATTTAGCTCTTTTCACATATGAATAAAAATCACCTAAAATTCTCTTAGAACTTCTTTGCCGAATTGGCGCATCCTCCGAACTTCCCGGAAATATATTGACAAATTATGAATTCTGCCCTAAAGTAGGAGCAATCATTCGGCAAATGCGACGAACAGGACATGATCATTTGCAGCACCCTCTTTCAGCGAGCCGCCCTTTTTGATGCAACGGCGGCAGTCAGGAGCAAATGACCCTCCCCTGCAAGCAGCGTGTGTGAACGGGACCTTGACCGTCCTGAGTAATGCAACGCCGTCCAGCCCCCGTTACCGGGCAGCATGGCAGATGTGCCATGCGTGGGAGTGGCTGTCCACAGACAGCAAGCGAAGTGGTACCGCGGAGCAAATCGTCCACATTGTGCAGTGGATGTGTGAGCCTTCGTCTTCGGGAACGATCTTCCGCCCAAGGAAGATCTTCCGGATGGACGAGGGCTTTTTTACACCCTGCGGCCCTGCTTCGTCTGCCGGACGGCGCTGTGCACCTGGCCGGTTTGCCGCGTGAAAAAAAGGAAAGAGGTAAAAACAATGAATACGCTGGTCATCGTATTGATCGCCGCCGTGTGTCTGTTCGGTGCTTACGCACTCTACGGCCGCTGGCTGGCAAACAAGTGGGGCATCGACCCCACCGCCAAGACCCCGGCTGTTGTCCATGAGGATGGCCGGGACTATGTTCCCACCGACGGTTGGACGGTGTTCGCCCACCAGTTCAGCTCCATTGCCGGTGCAGGCCCTGTCACCGGTGCCATCCAGGCTGCCGCTTTCGGCTGGCTGCCCGTTCTGCTGTGGGTCCTGCTGGGCGGCATCTTCTTCGGTGCCGTCACCGACTTCGGCGCTCTGTACGCTTCCGTCAAGAATGACGGCAAGAGCATGGGCATGCTGATCGAGAAGTATATCGGCAAGACCGGCCGCAAGCTGTTCCTGCTGTTCTGCTGGCTGTTCTGCGGCATCGTGATCGCCGCCTTTGCCGACATGGTCGCAGGCACCTTCAACGCCTACGGCACCGACGGTGCTCTGGTGGAAGCTGCTCAGACCAACGGCGCTGCCGGCATGGTCTCCATCATGTTCATGGTGTTCGCAGTGGTCTTTGGCCTGCTGCAGAACAAGTTCCACTTCACCGGCTGGAAAGAAAACGTCATCAGCATCGTTTTCATCGTGCTGTCCTTCGTGGTTGGCGCAAACGCTCCTGTCATCCTGGGCAAGGCTGCATGGAGCTACATCACCTTCGTTTACATCTTCTTCGCTGCCGTGCTGCCCATGTGGCTGCTGAAGCAGCCCCGTGACCACATGACCACCTTCATGTTCGTGGCTATGATCGTAGGTGCCGTTCTGGGTCTGATTGTCAACCACCCCGTCATGAACCTGCCGGTGTTCACCGGCTTCAACAACGCAAAGCTGGGCACCATGTTCCCCATCCTGTTCGTTACCGTGGCCTGCGGTGCCGTTTCCGGCTTCCACAGCCTGGTTTCTTCCGGCACTTCCTCCAAGACTGTTTCCAATGAAAAGGATATGCTGAAGGTCGGTTACGGTGCCATGATCCTGGAGAGCCTGCTGGCTGTCATCGCCCTGTGCGTGGCAGGCGCAGCCGCTGCCGCCGACGGCACCCCTGCCGACGGCACCCCCTTCCAGATCTTCAGCCGTGGCGTGGCCAGCTTCTTTGTGGGCTTTGGCCTGGACCAGCACTTTGCTTCCGTGTTCATGACCATGTGCGTTTCCGCTCTGGCCCTGACCAGCCTGGACGCTGTGGCCCGTATCGGCCGTATGAGCTTCCAGGAGCTGTTCAGTGTGGATGACATGGAGCACGCTGAGGGCTGGCGCAAGCTGCTGTGCAACGTGTACTTCTCCACCATCATCACTCTGGTGTTCGGTTTCATCCTGACCAAGATCGGCTACGCCAACATTTGGCCGCTGTTCGGTTCCGCCAACCAGCTGCTGAGCGCTCTGGTGCTGGCTACCCTGTGCGTGTTCCTGAAGGTCACCGGCCGCAACAACAAGATGATCTTCCCCCCGCTGATCATCATGTTGTGCGTCACCTTCACCGCTCTGGTGCAGCGCCTGATCGCTATGGTCAAGGCCATCAGCACCGCCGCTTCTGTGACCATCCCCGCTGGCGAGACCACCTGGGGCGCTGTGTTCATCGCAAACGGCCTGCAGCTGATCCTGGCTGTCCTGCTGATCGTTCTGGGCCTGAACATCGTGGTCCACTCCTTCAAGGCTTACCAGAAGGCTGAACAGAACAGCGAAGTCAAGGCCTGATCTCTCAGATCGGCGCATCGCTTAACAGAATAGGCAAAATGCCGCTGACGGAAGAAAAGCCGTCAGCGGCATTTTTGTTTGCAGTCGTTTTAAAAATCAAAGGTTTGCTTCTTCCCACGTTTGCACAGCAGCCATCTGCACCGAGGTGTGGAACCAGTGCTCCCCGTCCTCCATGATCGTCAGATGTGCCCCGCTCTGCCGGCGGAACCGCTCCATCACAGCACGGGAGGTCAGCGCATCCTTGTCGCCGTACAGCACCTGGGTGGGTGTATGCCACTGCAGGGGATGCTCCCGCACCCAGCACAGATACGGCCACGAAAGCGTTTCTCCCATCTCCGTGGGGATCTCCCCTGCTGCCTTCAGCTGTTCTTCGGTGACATGGGCGCCCTGCATCATGCTCAGGATGAGGGTTTCCATATCCACCACCGGGGACACGAGCAGGGCCTTTTCCAGCTTTTCTGCCCGCAATGCCTGCATAGCCAGCCATGCCCCGATGCTGACCCCATAGAGCCGGATATGCGGCCAGACCGGCTGCATCCGGGCATAGACTGCTTGAATTTCCGGCACCACCGCCCACGGCAGCAGCTGTTCCGGGCGGTCCTTGCGCGCTCCGTGTTCGGGCAGGTCGATGGCCAGCACCTGCCAGCCTGCTGCGCAGGCGGTGTTTGCAAAGCGCTCAGCCTCTTCCTTGCAGCCATTTTTCCCGTGGACATAAAGATACACCTTGCGGCTGCGCTCGCCGTACAGGATGGCCGGAACGCCCGCAAGGGTAAGCTCCTGTTTTTTCATGGTGGTTATGCGCCCCTCTCCCCTACCGCCCTTAGGGGGCGGTTTTTCTTTATGATAACACAGTCCGACCCTAAACACAAACAAAAAAGGAGCCGCAGCACCCATAACAGGTACTACGGCTCCCGTTTTCAGCGTCGGAAGCTAAAATTACTTCACCATGCTTGCAACTTCAGCAGCGAAGTCGTCAGCACGCTTCTCCAGGCCTTCGCCCTTCTGGAAGCGGGCAAACTTGACGATCTTGATGTCGCCGCCCAGGTCCTTTGCGACCTTTGCGGTGTACTGAGCAACCGTCAGGTCGCCGTCCTTGACGAACTCCTGATCGACCAGGCAGTTCTCCTTGAAGAACTTCTTGATCTTGCCCTCGATCATCTTCTGCTTCACAGCCTCAGGCTTGTTGGCGGTCTTGGGATCGCCAGCCATCTGGACCAGCATGATTTCCTTCTCCTTGGCCACGACCTCGGCGGGGACAGATGCCTCGTCCACATAGCCGGGGTTGGCAGCTGCGACCTGCATTGCGATGTCCTTGCCGTAAGCAACGAACTCGTCCTTGGCCTCGATGCCGTTGGTGGTCTCGAAGTTGACCAGGATGCCGTGGGTGCCGCCGCCGTGGACGTATGCAGAGCAGACGCCCTCGTAACGGACGAAACGGCGGACCTTGATGTTCTCCTTGATGACCAGGATCAGCTCCTTCAGAGCCTGATCGACCGTCTCATCGCCCATCTTGCAGTTCATCAGGGCCTCAACGTCAGCAGGGTTCTGCTCCATGATGACCTTGGTGGTGTCCTTGACGAACTTGACGAACTTGTCGTTCTTGGCAACGAAGTCGGTCTCAGCGTTGACCTCGATGACAACACCGACCTTGCACTCGGGGCAGTAATCAGCGTAGACCATGCCCTCAGCAGCAATACGGCCAGCCTTCTTGGCAGCGGTAGCCAGACCACGCTCGCGCAGGATCTCGATTGCCTTCTCGAAGTTGCCGTCAGCCTC
>UMJR01057046.1_pt1 | contig 12693 bp, 10 predicted proteins | sample 1966121 | NCBI WGS metagenome assembly UMJR01 (sample SAMEA4836155, study PRJEB28245) | human gut metagenome | biome: gut microbiome; material: fecal sample | place: Denmark | collected 2008
GCGCTTATCTCGCTCCAGCGCGATCCCGAGTCGACCGACGCCGCAATCGATGCCGGAATCAAGGCTCTTAACGACCGCTACGACCGATTTGCCGATCGCTACGGCCGCCTGAACGAGCCGAAGAACCGCAGGATCCTCACCAAGAAGGGCTATCACGACTGCTCGCTCGGCATCAACCTGTTCAGTCTCGAGGTACTGGACACCAAGAAGAACTTCGTGCGCAAGGCTGACATGCTCTCGAAGCGCACGGTTCGCCCGCATACGCCCCTCCCCGACCGCTCTGAGACCCCGGCCGATGCCCTCGCAGTCTCGTATGACCGTACGGGAGGTGTTGACCTCGCACTCATCGGAGGTCTTCTGGGCTGCGACGCCGACGAGGCCGAGGAAAGGCTCGGCGACCTCATCGTCCGCGACCCGATCACATCGAAAATCGAAAGCGCCGAGGCATACCTTTCCGGCGATATAGGCAAGAAGCTTGATGCCATCCATGCGCTACAGAAGAAGATTCAAACCGATCGCTTTAACGCCGGAGAAAGCTCCTGGCTTGAATCTGTGTCGATTCCCCCTGCTCGAACTCCCGAGACGAGCGAGGGGGTGGCTAGGACCGTCGCCGTTCTCGTGAAGAGCGGCCTGTGGGACACCTGCGTCCATCCTCTGACTGCCAACCGTGCCGTTATCGCATCGGCACATGTCGATAGGTTGCCGGACAGCTGGCGTGACCGTGAATTCGGTACGTGGACGGGCGAGGCGCTTATCGCCGCCCTGAGCGAACTTGATGAGGGCGTCTCCGTCTCTACCGAGCGCAGGGACAGCCGAACGGTTATCTCGAACCCGCTCATCGCAACGCTTGTCGCACGATCAGTCGGATATCGAGCCAATAATCGTGAATTTGCAACCGATGGAATGAATACCGAGGAAGTTCTCTGGCGCCTGTCCAGGGAGCCCCGCGTGGGCACCGATGTCCTTGCGACCGCGTTTCGGTTGGCCGATGCCGACAGTACCTATAAGACCCCCGACCCGATTGCAAATCTGGCGAGTGCGTACGGGGTTTCGACCGCCCGGGGGTCAGATCAGGAGCCCCTATCGAGCGCCCTGGCGTCTGCTATGAAGGCGGATCCCGTTCCGGCCGAATTCCTAGTCTCACTCGGTTATCGTCAAGCGGGTGAGAATGCGGCCACGAGGATTTTCCATGTCGATTGGGTGGGCGACGTCGAGCAGTCTATTCCGCATGAGGAGCTTTTCAGCCCTGAGGACCTTGCCGAGTACAGGGCAAGGCGTGAACAGCATATGGCGGGCTTCGGCCTAACCGAGTCGGATGCCGAGAGACTCGCTACACTGCACTCGTGCGAAATGAAGCTGAAGGCCGTGCTTCCGCGCGAGTTGGGCCCTGGGGAGATTGCTGCTACCCTCGGCTCCCCTTGGATTCCGCCCTCTATCGTCATGGACTTCATCGAGGAGACGTTCGAAATCACCGATGGCGAGATGCCTGCTTCAAAGCGGAGGAAGTTCGAGGTCGCCCATGAGCCCCATACCGGCAAATGGAGACTGACGGGAAATGTGACAGACCTTTCTCTTGAGGTGCTGGCTAGGTTTGGCGTCAACGCCTACACTCCCCTCAAGGTCGTCTCGGCCGTTCTCAACGGCAGCGAGACGAAGCTGAACAGGGAGGACCCATTCACCGGCAAGAAGGTCCCCGACCCTCAGGCGACCAAGGCCGCATGGGATAGGAGACGCATTGTCTCATCGGCTTTCGAGAAGTGGGTGTGGACCGATCCGGATCGGGCGAATGTCCTGTGCGGAATCTACAACGACAGATATAACCGTCTGGCCCCCAGGACGTATGACGGCTCTTACCTCACATTCCCCGGCATGAATCCCGACGTTGAGATGAGGCCGCACCAGCGCGCCGCCGTGGCACGTGCCGGACAAGCTGATGAGGGCACGCTCGTGGCCCATGTTGTCGGCGCCGGTAAGACCTATACGGGAATCGCAATGTGCATGGAGGCTCGGCGCCTCGGGCGGGCCAACAAGCCGCTCGTCGTAGTGCCTAAGCATCTTACCGAGCAGTGGGCATCTGATTTCGCCTACCTCTATCCCGGGGCAAGGGTCCTCTATATGGGGAAAACGGAGTCGGATTCCGCAGACTCCGTTAGAGAGTTTTTCGGACGTGCGGCGGCAGGAGATTGGGACGCCGTGATCGTATCCGGTTCGCGCTTCGATATGCTCGACCTTTCTCAGGAGCGCAAGGAGGTCTATCTCAAACGCCGAAAGGAAGAATTCCTGCAGGCTAAGATGGATGCACAGGCGAACGGTGGAAGCTTCTCGGTTAAAAGACTCGAGGAAGAGGCCAAGAAAATCGATGATAAGCTCGCGAGCCTCCATTCGACCCCGAAGACCGAGGGGCTTTCATTCGAGGAGATCGGCTTCGACTTCCTTTTCGTGGACGAGGCGCATAGCTATAAGAATCTCCAAACCCACGGCCTCGACATCGCGGGAATGGCCTCCTCAAAGTCCAACCGCAGTGAGAGCCTGCTCGATAAGTGCAGTTATCTTCGAGAGATCGGCCGTGGACGTAATATAGTGTTCGCCACGGGCACGCCTGTCACCAATACGATGGGCGAGCTGTACAACATGCAGCGCTACCTTGCTCCTGAGCTTCTCGAGCGGCAGGGCCTATCGTCGTTTCCGGCCTGGGCGTTCACGTTCGGGACGATTGAGGACTCGATGGAGATTAAACCGGAGGGCAACGGCTTCCAGCTGAAACAGCGCTTCACGAAGTTCCATAACCTTCCCGAGCTCATGAGCGCCTATCGATCCTTTGCGGATATCGTCACGCAGGAGGATGTGAACCTCAAGGTGCCCGATTGCGAGGAAATCCATGTCACCGTACCTGCCACTCCCGAACAGGTCGAAGAGGTTAAGAAGCTCGGTATCCGCGGCGAGCGCGTCCGTGCCGGAAACGCCGATGACAACGACAACCTGCTGGCAATTACGGGCGACGGCATGAAGGCCGCCCTCGATCCAAAACTGTTGCATCCTGAGCTGGAGCCATTGGAAGGCGGCAAATGCGATGCTTGCGCGCAGGAGGTATTTAAGATATGGAAGGAGACGGCCGACATGCGCGGCGCACAGCTCGTCTTCTGCGACCGTTCTACCCCGGCATCAGGTAATTGGAATATCCAAGATGATATGAGGAGACGCCTTATCGAAGCGGGAATCCCCTCCGAGCAGATTGCGTGCGTCAGCGACGTCGGCGACAACCCGGAGAAGAAGGAGACGCTCTTCGAGAAGGTGCGCGAGGGTGAGGTGCGCGTGCTCATGGGATCGACCTCTAAGTTGGGAACGGGCACGAACGTCCAGACAAGGCTCGCGGCCATCCATAACCTGGACTGCCCTTGGAGGCCCTCGGACTTCGAGCAGCGCCTGGGAAGAGTCAAGCGTCAGGGAAACTTGTTTGATCGGGTAAAGGATTACAAGTATGTCGCCCAGGGAACCTTCGATTCCTTCCTCTATTCCACCGTCGAGCATAAGCAACGCTTTATCGGGCAGGTCTTCTCGAATAAGCCGTCCGTGCGAAGCATGGACGATATCGATGAGACGAGAATCTCCTATTCCGACCTCGCTGCCGTGGCTTCCGGCAACCCCGACATCAAGAGGATCCAGGAACTGAGAAGCGAGATCATGTCGCAGTCTATGCTCAGACAGTCGCACGCGGAGACGGTGGCGAATATGCGCCATCAAATCGAATCTCGCTATGAGCCATCTGCCAGGGTCAATCGCCGGATATTTGAGCTGCTTGAGCGCGACCATGATGCCCTCGACCGCGCGAATAGGCAAAGAGAGCTCGAGAAGTGGTCGGATATCGTAAGGGTTTCGGTTAACGGTGTTTCGGCGCAAAATCGCACGAACGCAATCGAGATGATCCAGTCGGCGGCCCACGACTGCCCTATCGGCCCCATCAGGGCCATCGGAGAGTTCCGTGGGCTGGAAGTCGTCGTGAAGAAGGAGCAGACACTTCAGGAACGGGGTGGCAGCTTCCGCTACGATCCCTTCATCGGCCTGAGGGTGAAAGGCGAGACCGAGGCTCACTGGTCGAGGCATATGCTGCCATCGGCCACATCCGGTTCCCACACCGTGCTACAGCAGATGGACGGCATTGTTGAGAAGGAGGCGAGCGGTCTAGACCAGGCAAGGGCCTTAATGGAGCGCGCCGACAAACAGCTCGAGGATGCCAGGAAGATTGTAGCTGAGCCCTGGAATGGGGAGGAGAATCTCGCGAACCTGAAGGCCGAGCTTGCCGAGCTGGAACAGAAGGAGCTGGAAAAGGGTCGTGCCGAGTCGAACGAAGGCGTTGCCCAGGATGAGGACGGTTCTGCATTTACGGAAACTTCAAACTTCGATGAAGGTAATGACGAGGACGGCCATTCCCACGGAGGCGGGCACGGTATTTAATTGCCAGGTCCTCTTAGTCCCCAAAGGAAATGGCTGAACCAAGGGCTATTTGAGATAAGAAAGCTAAATGAGAACGGAGACGGGATGAACGCAGGGAAAAGTCTCGCCGAATCAGTCGAAGAGGTCACGACAGCCTATTATCGCGACGGCGGCGGCGCCGATACCGGAATTGCGGACGATGAGAGGCTGGTCGACGCACTCAAGCAGGCCTATATCTCAGCGTACGCCAGAAACGACGGCGGTTCGCTTGACACCGTGAAAAACGAGCTCGCCGAGTTCGGTGGAAGAGAGCCGACGACCAATGAGATCTGTGAGGCCGCTATCGCGCTCGCCGACAAGCAGGCGAAACAGGATGCGGGGGTCATATCCCGCATGTTCAAATTGCAGTCGGCATCGCTTGCAGAGGAATATGCTCCCGCGCTCGTAAGGGCCTTTGAAATGGAGCGCGCCCATAAGAATGGCCACGGTATCGACGGGGCCGCAAATGATGCACCCAAGCGAACAAGCATAAGGAGGAATTGATATGCGTCTTGTGAATGATCGCGATGAGCCGTATGTCGCATTATTCAGCGTGCAGTACGCGCCTCGATACAGTGACCGACCGAGTCGGCCCCATGATGCTGCTTTCAAGCTCAAGAAAGATCCGAAAGGCCGTGAAGGCGTCTTCATCCAGCCGTTCTCATGCGACGGTATCGTCCCCGTGGCCCACGTCTCGCATGAGGTGGAGGCCGCACTCGCGCTCGGATGGCCGGAGCTGTCGCAAAACGGTTATCTCATTGAATTTCCCGGCTATTATGATGGCAGGGAAATCGGTGATTTCCGCGGGGGCAACGAGCGCCTGATGGAGCTCCCCATCCTTATGGGCATACTCGAGCTCGAGGGGCTGGTGGAGAACGCCGAGCGAGATTCACTTTACGGTGCCCTCGTGATCGATGAGAAAGCCAACGAGATCAAGGTCGAGGTTCCCGAGGATATTGATATCGAGTTCAGGTATTGGCTCAGGAACAACGGCACACGCCCCGTCTCAGCTAAGGAGATGCCGACGGTTCCCATTGACCGCGACCCGAGCCGAATCTCCAAGGAGGCCGAGGCGATCCTGTCGGAAAAGACCCCGGAGCGGTTCATGAGGAAACTGCTCGATTCGAAGGTCCTTCGTGACGGGGCCACACCGGCTGATATCTCCGCCTTGAAGTCAGGTCTTGATAGCCTTCTTGGTCATACCGCAGCCGGCACGGAAAGTCTGAAGAAATCGCTTGACCTGAGAGAGCGGGCCAACAGGCACTAACCGAGTCGTATTCCTGGAAAGCCCCTGCTCAAGGCAAGGGCTTTCCGCTATCTACCTGTTAGATAAATCACCTAATCGATAGTTCCATTAGTGCGTTGTTCAACTATTCCGCTTTGTCGAAATTGCTGTATGACGTAGTTGCGCTGTGTCGTAGTTACGTGATTACACAGTTACGCTATTCAGGTTTTCCATTATTTGCTAGTTCGTTAATTCTGCAGTTATGTTATGTCGCAGTTCGGCTATTGGGATTGCTGCAACTCGGTTACGGCGACCATCTGTCATCCTGCCTGTCGTTTTCCGCATCGTGTACCACGTACCAGCTGTTGTCTCGATGGCAAATATCACGCAGGGTTCCATCCCCCATCTTCACACGCCAGCTCTCGCATACACGTTCGTCTCCCATCACCCATGACCGGAGCTCATGCCATCCGACCTCCGCAAAGGGGAAGACCCTGCCGTCATACCATTTGATCCCCCATGGCCTGTATTCCCCATCCGGCCGACACTCGACTAGGGCTGTCACGAGCCTGATTGACTTCTCCCCCATGTTGACTCCCTTGCGATAGCTGAGAAACGAACGCTTGTTCTAGTATCGCACAGCTATGGCTATAGATATTGGACGGACAGGATGATCCATACGGTAATGGGCGATATGTCACTCAATGGCACCAAACGGTCCCGCACGAGAGTCTTAACAGTGGGATTCTTGCCTTATGGCTAGTTTCCGATGGAAAGGACTTAAGCGGGTTATGGCAAAGAAGAAGAACGTGAAGCTGTCGGTTCCGCTGATGCCGAAATCTAAGGGCGCTTTCAACGCAAATTTCACCGATATCGTGGTAGGAAAGCTAGCGGTGAAGAAGGATGACAAGTATCCCGGCACCATTAGATTTGAAAATGATGTTCCGCTGAGGACTGAGGCCTTAATCGAAGAAGCTGTGCTCGAGTCTCTTTCAAAGATTTCAAATCAATCCTCGACAACCGGATATGTCGTGACCGTCAGCTGTGACTCCAAGTATATGTTGCCTTGTGACCATATCGGTTCGACTGAGAGCAATGGTCCACTTCCGCGTGGGTTTGACGGTGAGCTTTTGGAGCTCCCTATCCTCGCCTGTATCCTTGAATCACTTGGGTTGCAGATTGGCATTCCCGATAAATCGCTCTGCTTCGGATATTTAAAGGTGAATGGCTCTATTGTTAACTATCCAGGTGGAACTTTCTACAAAACGAAGGTTGTGGCAGATGGTGTAATCGCGGCATTTGTCGAAAACGATTCGAAGACTCTTGAACATCTTGCGAGAATCCACGGATTAACCGCCTTCGGACCTGACTGCCCAGATGTCCTGTTGCCTTCAAATAAGGAGCCGCAAATAATGCAGCAAAGGGAACCCGATGTCAATTCAGCTGAGGACGCCTTGCATGGCTCTATGTGGCAGATGAATGAGGATGGATTCATTTCACCGGCGGCGCCCCGGGCACGCGCTCCGCAGAGAATAAAGCCGGAATAGCCATGGACGTTCAATCAAGTCTCTCGACCATCCACCATGCCATCTATGGCCATGAGAATCGCTTGGGGCGAAAATGACTCCCGTTACGGTCAGTCTCGTCGAGAGGCCCGGTCGTGAGCCGAAGTTCAGATGGATCGAGCTCTCCGACGGCAGGAGGTTTCAGGTGCGCTCGACGGGCGCATCTGTCCCCTGCCCCGGGCACAAGGCGGGTAGCCTCGCACGTATTTGGAGCGTCGAGATCGACTGGAAGGGCAGGCCAGTCCACCGCTTCATCATCAAGGATGACGATAAATATTTCATCGTGCGCGCCGGAGAGGACTCCTAGAGGGCCGCGTAGTCCAGATGGGAGATCGGGTAGGTGTTCTCGTAGACGTAATCCGACGAATTCGATGACTTGATCTTCACCTTTACGGGCTGGCCCTCGTCTTCCAGCAGAAACGCGGTACAGACCGAAATCGAGTAGCCGGGCTCGAGCGTCTTCGAGGCGTTCGGGTCGCTGTATTTCGTGCAATGGGACAGTTTCACGCCGTTTTGGTAGCACGAGACGTAGGACACCGGTGCCCGTCCGTCATGGTCGAGGCTGTTCTCGAATGTCATGCCGACGAGCAGGAATCGATACTCCTTGCCCCTCGAGTCCGTGGCTATCCTCTTGTAGACGCCATCGACCGTAAGCCCCCTGGAGGCATCGGAGGAGCTCGTGTCCCCTATGCCTCCGAAGGAGAACGCCTCGTCCTCGCTCTTCTCGGATTTCTTTTTCTTCTTCGAGTCGTCCGATTTATCCGACTTCTTGGCGCAGCCGCATCCCATGAGGGCCATCGAGCCGATACCGGCCAGAACGGCCCTTCTGCTGACGTTGACGCTACCCATGCGTTATCACCCATCAATCCATTTCATGTCACAACCGATAGAGCGCGTATCCCCTGCCGCTCGCCTTCTTCTCTGCGCCGGGACAGGCTTTCTCCAGGCGTTTCCCATGGGAGTCCATCACGATTGCCCATGCCCAGCCATCCTCCCTTAGGCGCCCAAAGCCGCCTCCCAGGCTGTCAACGTAGAGTCGGTAGTCATTGGCAGCGCTGTCCCCTGCGATAGCCTCAGACCAGATTTCAGGTCGCATATCGTATGTCACGGGCACCTCGGCCCATTCGAGGTAATTCATCACGGCGGCGTCCTCGGACCATATGCGGCCGGGGTTGTCGCCCAGGGCCTCGATGATCTGCCCCATATCCGCGTCTATACCGCACCAACCGGATTCCACCCCGCTTGTCTTGGGCTCGATTGAGTGGAGTCCGCTGTTGATGACGGAGAGCGCCAAGACAAAGCTCAAGGCCAGCCTGCCTGCAATGAGCAAACGATATGTTTGGGGCTCGAGTTCGTCCTTACGCCCAGCAGATACCGCGACGGTCAGAAACGAGACAGTCCACGTTATCCAGAGGCACCTGACGGCGAGCGCCCCGGCGATTGCGGACGCCAGCCAAAAAGCCAGAAGCCATCTGGGCGGGAACCGGCGCGCGAGGGCGCACGATGCGCTCGCCGCGAGGATCGCAACGCACCAGAACAGGGCTGCCGCCGGTATCGCCCATACCGGCTTCAGCTCGAGGATGACCCCACCGTACGATGCTGCACCGAGTGAGCGGAGCACATAGAGCGAGCCGTCGATTGCATACGGGTTGACAAGGGATTCCGCTGCCATTCCGGCAATCGCCGCAAGCAGCGGCCGCCTGGACCGCGCCCATGAGCGAACTGTCTCACCACTCTCGCCGAGCGAGATCTCGTCCTCTTCCGGAAGCAGGAAGCACGCGGCGGCAGCGGCCGACAAGGGCCAAAGCGCCGCCTGCAGATTTACAGACAGCAGCGACACGACCGGGAGTGCCAGAAGGTAACGAGAGCTGGCGCCACGTCGCCATTCTAGGCACGTAGAGATGGTGTTAAACAGCAGCGCCGCCGTCCAAAGGGACGGACGGATGGACAGATACGAGGCCATGAGGGTAAAGCCGAGCGCACCGATTAGCAGCGGTGCCCAGGGGTAGCGCGCGTTTTGCGCCAGCCTGGAAACGGTGCCGGTATAGGCCCACAGGGCGAGTGCGGCGGGTACCGCCACGGAGACGGCGACGCCCACGTAGCCCGCGGCCTTCCAGCACAGGTAGAGCCACGCGTCGTGCAGCCACTGCTGGAGCACGATACCCTGGCCGGCGATTGCGGTGAATGGGTTCGTGCTCGGGATGCCGGATTCGACGACCACGCGCCCCGAGGCCAGAAGGAACCATCCGTCCGTATCAAGCGTCCCCGCCGACCTGATGACGGGAATCAAGGCCATAACGGCCATTGACAGGATGACGGCGAGCGCCGCTGAGGCACAGCGTACGATCTTCGCTACCTTAATTTGGTTCAATCGAGTCTCCTGATAGAGATCGGGCGGTCCGACTCGGTGAACGTCCCGGGCGCGACCTCGATGCCGCCCACAGCCCCCCGCGGTGCGAAAAGGATGCGCCAGGGGGCGACTGAGGCATCGAGCGAGACTACCGGCCAGGACTGATCTGAGGGGTCGAAACGGCCAATCCAGCAGACATCAATCGGGACGCGCATGAACAGGGTATGGAGCGACCTGCCCCTTGCGTAGACCATGCCGGTGGATTTGCCGATTGACTTGGCGCCCATATACCCGATCGCCTTGTCCCTGAAGGACTTGGCGATTTTGAGGGAAATCGGGACCTCGGCGCCGGACCGGGTGGTGGCCACGCAGGGGATATCGTATTCGAAGCTCATGGGCCGTCTCCTACATGAGAGAGGTGAACGTCTGCGCGATCTGGGCCAACACGGGGGCGAGGACGACGATCAGAAACACCGGAAGGATAAACAGGATGATCGGGAAGAGCATCTTTGTACCGAGCTTCTCGATCTCCGACTCGACCTTCAGGCGCCGTTGCTCGCGAACCGTCTCTGCCTGGTCGCGGATGATATCGACGAGAGATCCGCCCGCGCGCTCGGATTGCGCAAACGAGGCCGCGAAGATCGTGAGGGACGGCACGCGCGCGCGTTCCGCGAAGCGAAGGAGCGCCTCGGTTCGCGATGAGAAGCTGGCCTCGTTGGCCACTCGCTCGAAGCCCTGCGCGATGGCGCCGTCCATCTTGCTGCCGACCGTGTGCAGGGCGAAATCGATAGACGAGCCCGCCGACATGCAGATTGCGAGCAAATCGAGGGCGTCGGGAAGCTGTCGGTCGAGTTCGTCGCGCCATTTCGCGCGCTCATTCAAAAGCCACAGCTGCGGGATGGCGATTCCCGTGAGCGCCAGCGCGGCGAAAATGCCTAGACCCTTTGCCCCGCCGACGAAAAGCGACGCGACGAGTCCCGCCGCAGTGAATCCCGCGGCGCTCGCGACGCGGAAGGCCCAGAAGGTCGCCGGCTGCATGGTGGAACCGGCACGGTCGAGGGAGTCGCGCGTCGAGTCCATTACGGTGCGCGAAATGGGAGCGAGCCTGGAGACAACGTTGGAAAGCTTGTCGGCGATTCCGGGAAGCGCCGGGGAGGCGTCCTCTTCCGCAGGCTGCTCTAGGCCGAAGACGCGTTTGAGGGCGATGTCCACTCCGAGGCCCGCGGCGATTCCGATGAGGATGATAATGAAGCCAGTTGTTATTGATTCGAACATCTGAGCTCCCCTAGTCGTACCTGATGTTACTTATTTGCTTCAGCACCATGAAACCGATGATATCGAGCGCTATGCCCACGCCCAGGCACGCCCACCCCGCAGGCGTCATGAAGAACTGCCGGTGCATTTCCGAGGCAACCGACATGAGCAGCAGCATGACGATCGGCGCGAAGCCGACGATCTTTGCCTCGAACCGTGCCGAGGAGGTCTTGGCCTCGGCCGAGCGCTTCGCCTTGACCTTTGCCCGGATGGCCTCTCCGACACGCTCCGTGATCTCGGAAAGCGAGCCGCCGGTCTGCTGCGATACCGATACGGCTGTTGAATAGAGCCTGAGGTTGGAGCTTTTGGTCCTCTTTGCCATATCGTCGAGCGCCTGGTTGATGGGTCGTCCGTTCCTAAGGTCGCGCTCGAGGATGGCGAACTCCGACTTCAGCGGCTCATCCATGTGCTCTGCGACCGGTGCCACCGATTGCGCGATCGAGGCTCCCGTTCGAAGGTTCGATGCGATGAGCGGCATCGCCTGTCCGAGCTGCTCCTCGAAAAGACCCTGCTCGGCCCCTCGCTTCGACTTCACCCAGATCGGGAAGGCCGCGATGCCGAGCGGGAGCGCGGCGACCGCTCCCGCTGTCGAGCCCATTGCAAGGATAAAGACCGAAGGCGCGAATGCGATTACCGCCCAGAGCTGTGCCGCCTCGGTGGTGGAGAGCTGGGGCGCCGCGCCCTGGCACACGCGTCGCAGGGCGCCGGCAAGGCGGTTTCCCCCATCTTTGTCGGATGGATTTTCCGGAAGGGGCCCTGCTTCTGACTGCTCACGCTCGATGCGAAGCTTTCTTGCCGTCAGGAACAGGATTATTCCCATCAGCACCGCCGGCAGCGCGGGAAGGAGGGCTGCCGGGGAAATCTGCCCGCTCATCGACGGAACCAGAAATCGTCATCGATGTACACGCCGCGCGCGAAGAGCTTTTCGCGATGTGCCGGGGTGATGCGCTCTCCGGTGGGCATGAACTCTCCGAGCACCTTGCCGTCCTCGGAAAAGCCCGTTTGCTCGAAACGCATGATGGTGCCCATGGTGATGACGTCGCCCTGCATGCCCTGGACCTCGGCGATCTCGGTGATCTTGCGCGAGCCGTCGATATCGTAGCGGTTGACGAAGATGACGAAGTCGATGGCCGAGGCGATGAGCTCCATGATCTGCTCGCTTCGCATCTCGGTTCCGGTCTGCTGGATCATCGAGCGCAGGCGGGTCATGGCCTCGCGCGCGTTGGAGGAGTGGACGGTCGTGAGCGAGCCCTCGTGTCCCGTCATCATCGCCTGGATCATGTCGAACGCCTCGCCGCCGCGGCACTCGCCGACGACGATTCGGTCGGGGCGCTCGCGCAGCGCGTGTATCACGAGCTGTCGGATGGTGATCTCGCCCTCGCCCTCGATATTGGGTCGGCGAGCCGTCTTGCGTACGACATGGGGCTTCTGGAGGCGCAGCTCCGGCGCGTCCTCGATCGTGACGATGCGCTGGTTGTCCGGGATGAAGGATGAACAGGCGTTGAGGAGCGTCGTCTTGCCCGAGCCGGTGCCGCCTGCGATGACGACGTTCATTCGGCCGAGTACGATCGCCTCCATGAACTCGAGCATGCGCTGGTCGAAGGTACCGAGTGCCATGAGGTCCTCGGGCTCCACCGCATCCGGTCGAAACTTACGGATGTTGAGAATGTTGTGATCGACGGCGATGCCCTTTGCGGTCGCCGCGACGCGGGAGCCGTTGAATATCGCGCCGGGGCGGTTCAGGATGCAGTCGCACAGCGGCTGCGCCT
>UMJR01020579.1_pt1 | contig 12664 bp, 16 predicted proteins | sample 1966121 | NCBI WGS metagenome assembly UMJR01 (sample SAMEA4836155, study PRJEB28245) | human gut metagenome | biome: gut microbiome; material: fecal sample | place: Denmark | collected 2008
GAATATTGGTCAAAGTATGATTAGATAAAGGGAAGAAACTATCAATGTTTTCGTTTGCCATATAGTTCTTACTATATCTAATCATATTATAAATAGCATCATAGGCAGGTCGAATATCTACAACGCGATAAGAAATACCTAAAAATTCACAAATTTCAATAGAATCTTCAATATCCTTTTGTTCGCCATTAGGCATAAGAACTCCTAAAACTTTATCTTTACCAATGGCTTTCGCGCATAAAGCTGCGGCAACAGTACTATCCTTTCCGCCTGAAATACCAATAACAATACCCCTGGCATTTCCAGACCGATTTTCAAACCAATTTTTAATCCAATCAATTACACTATCTTTATAAAATTCAGCGTCAAACATTTCTTATTTCTCCCTTATTTCTCTAACTTATGAATAAAAATTTTTCTATCCTTACATATTTCTTTAATCATAGTAAGAATGATATTCCAATTTGCTCCGCCTCTATCACAGCCAATATGATACGGAAAAGCAAAAGAAAGTTCGGGAATAAAACTTTCATGGGCTTTCTCTAAACATCTATAAAAAGCCTCGTAATCAGTATATCTCTTACCATCATAACCATAGAAATATTGTGAAAACATATTTACAATAAATTTCTCTGAACAATTTACAATTTGACTTCTTCCTAAAAGAAGTTCTTTAGGACTTGTAAAGCACAAAGTTTTATAATCTTCATAGGCTTGCGGGAAGCGACGTTTAATTTCAGCCGCAATCCCACTGCCCATAACGCCTTGACAATTCACTTGATGAAGAATTACATTTGCTTTTGTATCAAACAAATCTCCAGTAATAAAAGTGATATTATCTTCCATTAGAAACCTCCATTATGAAGTTTATCTCGAATTTCTTTTAGAGTATATTCCAGAGTCATCTTTCCATCTTTAAAGACAGTTCTCATAATACCTCCACGAGAATCGTCCCAAGTGCGCTCATCCTCATACTGCATTTCGCCATTCTTATCATAAAAAACTACACAACAACCCTTTTGAGATTTCTTAAAATGCCCAGTATCAGTCTTAGGATTCTTAAAAATCATCATAGGAAGTTTATTATCAATTTCTGCATAAGTAGCTTTTACTGCGATACCAAAAGTATCTCTGGTATAAGGATTAAAACCGCCTTTTTCATTCTCTTCGCATTGCATAGAAAAACTACCAACACCAAGAGAAACAGTATTACAAGCAAAACCTTTCTCCATTAGTCTCTGATAAATCATTTCAGCTCTGCGATAAGTAATACTATCACCATAGATAGCTTTAACATGAGGATTCAAAGTCAAATATCCTTTAGAATTTACATCTCCACCAAAAATCTCATAAAGTCGCCAAACAGTACCTTTATCCTGAGAAGTTAAAATATAATTTTCTTCTAAAGTAACATTATAACCTTCGATAAAATAATAATTACTATCGGTCAAGCCGCCACGCTCTCGGTTCCATTCAACCTGGATATGCGCCAGAATATAATCTCCATCAAAAGAGAAAATACAATCTGTGTCCTCTTGAATTTCCTCATAATCAAAATATTCACGAATAAACTCAGAAGGCTCTTCTTTTAAAGCCAGCCATTCATCTTCGGTAGTTAGATAAAAAATCTCTTTACCTGCGATAATCTCTACGGGGTCACCACTATCTCCACGAATAGAAATAGTTCCATTGTGCTTCATAATATCATCATAACATTTAGGCAAGATATTGTCAACTAAATTCCAATAGTCATAACTATCAGAAACCATAGAAAAACTTTGATTAGGATAGATTTCATTTAGAAGTCTTTTAATCATAGTTTCCTCAGATCCATCGAGAGCATAATTACTACACATAACACTATGTTCGGTAGAGATTGCGCCATAAGCAACAGGTTCTTTAGTGCAATCACAATTATAATACTTCTCTAAGAAAGGAATAGCAGGAACAGTTGCGGTATTTAAAAAAGACAAACAGAAAGCCGCACTGCTTTTAGTGGCGCTCTCAAGACTCTCTTGTCCTCGCATACTAAAATCACCAAGAGCACGAGAGCGAGGAATTTCATCATCTACTGTTTTATCATAATATTTATTGACAATTTGACGATATTTATATCCTACATTAGCGGAAATCATAGGATGCCATAGAGAACAACTCATAATAGTTTCAATAGCATTAACAATCCACGCGAACTGCGGGTGAGTATTGCTAATTTCAATCATGGGAACCTTCACTGGAACTAAAGTGCCTTCTGGAATTGCGCGAATTTCAATAGGCAGATAACCTAAATCATAAAGATTTGCTACCTTTTCAGATTCATATGAGCCTTCGCCAAGTGTATAAGTTAAAATTCGATTATAGTCTGCCAGGACTTCATCTTTAGGCTTATTGAAGAAATTTTCATTAAAATACTCAATCAAGTACTGCTTAATAAAAGCCTGAAGTCCAAACATCACCAAATGAGTATCTTCTACTCTTGACATACGAGGAGTAAAATATGATACAATCTTTGTCATATTCTTAGGATACTGCTCAGAATGGACAGTCTTATAAAAATCACACAACAGTAAAGCAGGACAATTATTCATTAAGAAACCCTCTCAATCTTTTCATGGTCGTCAGAAATCAAGCTATCTGTGGTAAAAATTCTATCGACATAATCAGTAGTAAGCAACTCACCTTTAAAAATTGCCGGTTCACAATGAGAACAATAGAAGTAAACTTTAGCGGCTCCCAGTTCCTTTAATTTCTTTGCGGCAAATAGAGTGGTAAATCCCTTCACACAAAGGTCATCTACAATTAAAATATTTTTATCCTTAATATCTGGATTTTCAAAAATATTATAATCTGTAATTTTACCAGTATCAAGGTCACGATGCTTATCTCCAAAAAAGGAAGGTTTTGACAGAGGAGCCAACACTTCTCGATATTTCTTTTTGGCACCATTATCGGGGAAGAAAAGATAATCAATTTCATATCTCTCGATAATATCATCTACCATTTGCTTTAAATTATATCGAACGGTTTTATCTAAAACCGCCATGATAACCTCAGAGTGCGGGTCCAGGACTAAAACCTTATCGAAATTTAAAGAATTGATAAATTTTCCAAAATACTTTGCGGTAAACATCTGATTATCAGTCTGTCTATCCATTCTTTCATAAGGAATATACAGCATCTCCAATACAGTAGGAAGCTCAGGATATACATCATCAAGATAACTCTTAACAAACATAAGAGTATTTAAATCTTGACAATTTTCGTACTTCATAGTAACAACTACAATCTGAGTATCTTCTCTGGAAAACTTAATAGGTGCTAACTTTAATTCTCCATTTGGGAATAAAGAGGTTTCTACTTCATTACCATTGACACTAACCATTTTAGTCCTCCTCGTTAATAATATTGATTTGGCAGGCTTTCATAGCTTCCAATGCGGTTTTATGGCGCTCAGGAGTAACGCCCGCACAACAAGCAGCGTCCACAGTAATTAGAGCTTCTGGAACCGCAGCCTTAGCCATAATAGCATTAGAAATAACGCAAATATCAGTACAAACTCCTACAAAAATGATTTCATCAATTTTATTTTTGTTCTCACTTAGAATATTCATCAGCTTAATAGAACCAAAAGTATCTTTCTTGATTCTGCTATTGATAATATCACAAGTATGAAGAGTATAAAGAGAAGCAGTTTTTGCATATTCACTAATCTGTTTATTCAACTGCCAGCCTTCGGTCATCTGAATACAATGCGGGAGGGGGAGATTCTTGCCCTCTTGAGTTTCAAGATAGTTCTCATAATGAGTATCTTTTGTAAAGAGTAGTAAAGTATCAGTACCTTCGTACTCTTTAATCTTATCTACTACCTTTGGAACAATAGCTTGGGCTTCTGGAGTACCCAGAACTCCATCAATAAAATCGTTCTGCATATCGACGATTACTAATACTTTCATGCTTTTTTCTCTCTTTCTTTAGCTTATAATATATTATATAATATATTTTTCAAAATGTAAAGAGGGTTTGCGTTTTACAAACCCTCTTTTATCAAATAATATTTTTGATTAAACAAACAATACTCATCATGTAGCAAATCCAATAGGTCAACCAACGAGGCTCCTGCCCGCTCGCGCAAACAATAACATTACATACACCAACAAAAATCCACATTATCAGAAGAAAAATATCAATCTTTCTCATTAGTTACCTCCTCAACATAATAGGTAATCCAACTTTCGACTTCTTCCATATAGTGCAATTCGACATCTTCCTCCGAGGGGTCTTCTCCGAAACTTTCAAGTAAATCTTCAAAAACATCATCTCGATTCAAAATCCCATGACAACCCTCATAGCTTTCATAAGAGTCAATGGCGCACTGTCGAGCATAATCTTCTGCTTCCTGCTTATCTTTTGCTTCGATTGTTTCAATGAACTCAGCTCCACCAAAACCACCGCCAAGCCCAGCATAAATATTAAATTTCTTCATTTTTTTTACTCCTTACTTACTGGTATATAAACTTCCATCGGCATTTAAGCGAGGAGTTATAGCGATTGAATATTCACCATTACCTCTTTCGGTTGAAACTACAATATAATTAACACCTGTATTATCATCTACTACACAATAGGTATGATATGCGCCATTACTGTTTTCATACCAAATTTTCAAAGGACGGTCTTGTTCGTCTGCGGCATTACTTGTGGTTACGCTACAGGCTCCAAGAAAAAATACTGTACACAAAGAAATAATAGCGATAAACTTTTTCATTTTTTATTCCTCAATAATATAAATAATAACATAAGGGATGATTACTCCATGTTCATTGGTTTCATGGTAAGTAAAAATTGCTCCATCTTCATTATTGTCTAATTCGCAATTTACAAAAATCCAAGGAACCTCATGTGCACCTCCCTTAAACAGGGGTTCATCATCATCTTCGCCATAAATAATTACATCAACATCAAAAGACATAAGGCGCAAAATATCAATCAGTTTCATTTTTAATCTCCAATCCCATGATAGATTTTCCAAATACGAGTGTTATATTCTTCTTTATCTTGAATTTCAGTTTCGTCTATTGGACACATAAAAGCATTTAAAACCAATCTATAACAAAACATATTAGGACAAAAGTAACAGTTGTTAAAGATAGGCATATCATCATTAGTTAAATACTTCATAATTGCCGCACATACACCTGCACTTCTTGAGATACCAGCTTCGCAATGCACAACAATCAAATCAACTTTATCTTTCCATTCCAACACAAAATTTGCTATTTTTTTTGCTTGTGTTAAAGTCATAGGTTGGTCAGTTGAAAACACTTTATCTTGAAATCCATCAACATCATCAAAAGCTAAACGCAAAATAGCTTTAATATGCGGATTCTTTGCGAAATCATTCTTACAAAGTTCGGGGTCAGTAATGGAAATAAAAATGCAATCCTTCTTCACTCTATAAGAAAAATCTGCGGCGTTCTCTCTGGACAGTACAATAAATTCCATTATTTTACCTCCACCAAAGTAAAGAGATAACCAGACATAATAGGAGTATTAGCTTTTACTTTTTCTAAAAGAGAAACAGCTTCCTGATAAGAATTAACCTGAAAATTTCCTCCAATTTTCACAGGAACAGAAATATCATTATTTAAGTCCTGCATAAAAGTATAGCCCACAACACTAAACATTTTTTATCTCCTCACTTTCTGTATATATTATACAATAAAAATAAGAAAAATGCAAGAAAAAAGACCTACTAATAGTAAGTCTTGTTTGGAACGCCTTGCGAGAGTCAAACTCGCACTCTTTGCTTTCGTAGAGCAACGCTTTCTTCCATTAAGCTAAAGGCGCATATAACAGAAGGACACTTTGCCGGCTTCGCGGTGAGTTTTACCCGTATATAAGGCGTGTCCAAAGGTGCAACCTGCGCATCACCGCAGAACTCCCTAACCCTCTCTGTTTTTGGCACGGCTACTGGGACTCGAACCCAGATTATTACAGCTTAGAAGGCTGGTGCCATTTCCATTAGGCGATAGCCGCATATTATAAACAAGACACTAAAAATACCATTTAAAAGATGGAGCCTTGGTGAGGCGAAGAATTTGCTGTATGTGTCTTTGGAGGCGTGAGCCAGATTCGAACTGACGATTAACAGTTTTGCAGACTGCCCTCTTTGACCACTTGAGTATCACGCCATATGGCTGGGATATTAGGACTTGAACCTAAAATTACTGGGTCAGAGCCAGCCGTGTTGCCAATTACACCATACCCCAATAACGACAAGACGCTTCACATACTGTGTCCGGAAATCGGATTCGAACCGATAATTTTTCTTTTTAAGAGAAATGTCTTAACCTTTTGACTATTCTGGAAGTAGATTTGCTGTAGGCGTCTTAAAATTAAATTAAACAAACTTGCCACAACTTTCTGTCGAAACCAGTGATACCGCGAGGAGGTTGTTGTGGAAATCACCGCAAGACACAAGAGATTCGAACTCTTACTAATAGTTAAAATGTTGGCAGGCTGGTTGGGATTCGAACCCAAATGATTAATTTTGGAGATTAACATACTAAACCATTGTATGACCAACCTATTTATTTTTACCAGCATAAGTTTCTGTTAAAGCATGACAATTAGGACATAAAAATTGTAAATTTTCAATTCTATGGTCATTATTTATACCATTTTTATGATGAAGTTGCAAAGAAATTTTTTTACCTCTCCACTCAACTAAACCACACTCTGCACATTTATATTCTAATCTACCTTCATTAACTAAACGAATTTTAAGACGTGCAATATTTGCATATGAAGAATTTTCTATTAGAATTTCATCTAAAGAATATCGTGCATTTGCAGATTGTTTTTTATTATTTTTAAAATGAGAAGTATCACAATTTAATTCTTTTATTCTTTTTTTTAAAATATCAGTAGAAGAACCTCCTCTTGTAGTTAATCCTAAACTACGAAGAATATCAGAATAACTATTTGAAGAAACAACTAATTTACAAAAATCTTCATCTGAAATAGAATAAACTTTGCTTCTGGACATTTTATATACCTACTTTCTTTTTTTCTTTCATAGGTATATAATTTTCTTTTAAGAAACTTTACCGATTTTGACCGAGATTTTACTATTTAACTATCGTGCTACCATTGCACCAGTGCCTTATATAAAAGAAAGGGAGAAACTTTCTTAAACTTTTTTACTTATCACTACAAGTAATTTCTTCATCATCAAAGATGAAATCATCAATATCTCTGTCCATCATCCAATCCTCCTTTTAAATAATCTGGGGTGAAGGACGAGATTTGAACTCGCATCTGCTTGAGCCACAATCAAGAGCTTTACCAATTAAGCTACCAGCACCATATAATCTGGACGATTTTTATATTTACTTTTTCTCTTGTAAGAACCTTTACCTTTCTTACTCCTAACAACAGTACCTCTTCGTTTAAATTGAAGGTACTGTTCTAACTCCTCTTGGTTTTTCTTAAAAATGCGTTTATCCATTTTACTTACCTCTCTTTACATTTCGATGAAGTACAGACTGGTTAAGGTCAAAATAACGAACCGCAACTAAATTCTTAAAAAAATTCATTTTTTCACTCTCTTTCTAAAATAAAATATTATGGCGGAATACTTACTTATTTTGTATTATTATAAATGTATGCCATAATTAAATAGCTCCTTTTTATTTAGTAAGATTAGTTTAAATAGCATCACCACGAAAAGGTTCTTACTTTGATGCCGCGGAACGGAGAGGACTTGAACCTCCACACCATATTCCTACGATTACTCAGAGATTAGCAATCTCCTGCCTTACCAATTAGGCTTACCGTTCCATATAAAAGAGGGAAATTAAATTAGCTTCCCCTCTGCACGCTCAACCGGAATGAGCTTCCTAAAGCCGCACTCCTTCATTTCAGTGGCTCCATCCTTGTTCTTCTTTGGAACCTGCTTAGTACACAGAAATACATTACTATTTCCAATGTGCTCTAAGACAGAACCACAACGAGGACATTTATAACTCTTTTCTTTTGTTTCCCGCTTCTTCGGCTTAACACCAAGATAGCTTGCCATATCAGAGAAAGAATTAAACTTAGGCATTGGAAAACTCCTCCTTAAAATAATTAAATAAAAATTTATAAGAAAAAATTATTTTGACTTTTTCTTTCTCGACACGAAATCAAAATATTTTCTTATAAAGTATCCAATATTTTTAGTATAGAATTTGATTAAAAAATATTGGCTGTAAGTGTCGAACCTATAAAGGCGAAATAGATAAGTGAAAATTATTAAGTTTGTTTTACTCGATGCGACTTAATAAATTCTTCTTATCTGTCAATCTTCTTGTAAAAACTTTTTTAGAAAATAATAGTTTCAAAAGAAAAGATTGCTGTTAGCATCGAACCTTGTTAGGAAACAAAGCGATTTTATAATCGCATGGCTGGCGATAGAGGACTCGAACCTCTAACCCTTGGGTCAAAGCCAAGTGTAGTTGCCGTTACACCAATCGCCAATATAAACAAGACACAAATTTGTTGTTGCTTCACCATTAAGCTATATTTCAAAAAGCTGAAATAATAGGATTCGAACCTATAATACACAAAGTAATGTGTGGTTGCTGTTTGTGTCTTTTTTCTCTACTTTATTATAAACTAATTTTTAGAACTTGTCAACCCAAGACGCGGTCTCTATCAACTTCTTTTAATCCCTAATTAAATGTTTTATAGAAAAAATAGATTGCTGTGTGCGTCTTTTTTTATCCTTATAATATATTATATAATATATTTTTGAAATTGTAAAGGGGAGATTACTCTCCCTTTTAAATCTCTTAAAGGGTTACGCAGTCATACATAGGGTCAGACAGAGTCTCGACCATAGCATCATATGCGCTCTTGCCCATGTTGGCAATCAGACTCTTAAAGACAGACGGAGACTGTCCAGAAGCAAACTGAACGCCAAGGAAATCAGTAGTAGCCAGATAAGTGTCGTTACGAGAAGCAACATTCCACATTACCACATTAGGCATCTGATAACCATACTGACGGAACTTCGCACGCATAGAGTCCAGGAATCCCCATGCACGATTCTTCTGAGAAGCCCAGTAGCCCTGACCCATATAAGCATCAATCTCGCCATCAGAGATAACGATGATAGCCTTGGGCATATCTTCCGCAGGAACTCTACCCTGAATTGCAGTATTCAACACAAGGTCGAAAGCTGCCTCCAGATTAGTGTTGCTGACAATAGAAGGAACATTCTGAATCTTATCATACAGAGTGTCACCCTTTAAAGTTACGAAAGAGGGATGAGAGCTAAAGGTCATGAACATATCCTTGAACGCACCGTGATTACGCTCAGCGAAATAAGTCGCAAGACCAACAGAAGTACACATAGGACGCCCGCTCATAGAGCCAGAAGTATCAGCCATGACCAAGAAGTTAGCACCATCACCGACATAATCGGGAAGTGCCTTCCACTGTGCCTCCAGCACACGGTCATAATGGTTGAACTTAAAGCTATTAGTATACCAGCTATCCTCAAATCCCATCTTCTCGAAGATATCATAAGGATATAGAGTAGCAGCCTTAATAGTTGCCTCTCCCTTTTCTACCTTCTCGATGTACTCCTTGAAAGTATTCATACCATGACGCTTGAAAGCATCACGATAGATAGCCATAGCACGAGCAGGAACTCCCTCATAGTCAATGTTATCCCAATCATTCGCAGACATCTTCTGCTCTACGACATCAATATACTTACGCATGGCGGAGAGCGCCTTACGATAGTTTCTCTCAGTCAGACCCAGAGCATGAGCAGTCTTACGACCAAGACTAACAGACTTAGCAGAAGAAGTGTTGGTAGACTTCAACCACTTTGCCATAATGGAAATCGGCTTACCAGCGTTCATATTCTTGGCGTCAAGAATAAACTGAGCCTTAATCATAGCCCACACGGCATCCTCAAGGTCAGTGCCGACTAGCACATAGAGGTCGTCCCAACGACCAAAATGAGGAATATTATTCAGGTTATTCAAAACAGTCTGAGGGTGAACCTGTGCCATATACTTCAGAATAATTCTGAAAGTATTACGCTCGCCAAGACCACCACGCACATTACGCGCATAGAAAGCCATCTTAGTAGCCAGCAGAGGGTCTTCTGCATAAGCCGCCGCAAACTTTCTGGTGATACGAGCATAATCTGCTCCGCGCAGAGAACCAATAGAGCCAAACAGGTCTACAAGGTCATCGCCAGTAGACTTATAAGCTACAGCCCCATTCTCGGTCAGAGTAACATTGGAAACACCCTTAGCGGTATTAACAAACTTATTCATATATTATCCTCCTTTAATTCCATAGATACTGAATCTTACTTAATGCTTTTGCTGTAAGTACCTTAATAAAGGACTTGGCGGGAAGGGCAGGATTTGAACCTACGACCTGCAGGGTTAGGAGGCCCCGCCGCTCTACCACTGAGCTACCTTCCCATATCAAGGGAGAATATATCTCCCTTTTGATTAAACGATGTATCTATTCAGATAATTGTCCTGACGCTTAGTAATACGAACATTCTTAATCTTACGACTTTTATAAAACTCAATCTTCTCCTTGGACATATTCTCAAAATCGTCATCATCGAAGACAACCTTAACCTTAGGAGCATCAAGAGTCATAGTATTCTTAACGGTATTAACCTTAATATCAGTAGGAGTAAAGTCAATACCAAAATTCTCTCCATAAAACCATACACGAGTAGTCTTAGAGCTATACAAGTCAATACACTCACGAGGATTCTCAACGAAAGTACCATCCTCAAACTCAACAGTAATAGTAAAGTACAGACGCTTCTCCTTAGAGATATTCAAATCCATCAGAGTTTCCTCAAAAGTATAACCATGATTCAACTCAAAAGCAATAGCACGAAGATAGTCATAAGTAACATCTGCACACATTGCAAAGCTAACAACCTGGTCAATCTTAGTCTGATACTGCGGAAGCAGCTTATCAGTCATGTACTCTCTAACCTCCTGCGGAGTAGGATTAGTTAGAGTAAAATGATAATGGAAACGACCTGGACGATTCAGCAGATAGTTATTCAGTTTATTTACCTCATTACAGGTAATCACAAATAGTTTCTTACCATTATCAATACCATCGAACAGAGAAAGCATCTCCTCCTGCGGGTCTCCCTGCTCAGTAGCACCAAAAGTCTTCTCAAACTCGTCGAAAAGAACAATAACCTCCTGCTCAATAGAGCTAATGAAGCTGGAAATGCCGGGGATATATTCAGGCACGATGATAAGAGGAATATTCTCCTTGACAGCTTCGCCCGCAAGGATTCGCGCAAACAAAGACTTACCAATACCCTTCTGACCACTCAGAATAACACCAAGATTGCGGTTCACATCATGGAACGCCCGCATAATCTTATCAACCTTCTGCTTATGGTTGCCATAAATCTTATCCTCATTCACAACCAAATCATTATGAGAAATAAGATAAAAACCAGACATCTTATTGAAGCAGACTTCATAAGAGCCAACCGGAAGACTTCTAAAAGTCTTCAAATCCTCACCAAAAATCTGAAACTTAGTACCAGCATTTACAACATTCATATAATCATTTCCTCTATTTCAATAATTTTTCTTCTTAACTTTATAATTTATTATATCATAAAAATTTTATGGTGTCAATAAAGATATTGTGCGGAGCCTCTCACTCCTGCAAAAACCGCATGGATTTCGCTACAGTTTAATGTGTTAGTGTCCCACTCGTTCCATTGGTGCGGTCCGGTATTGTCTTCACCTGACTTTATCTTTGTCCAACAATATCTTTTATGTTTTATTTATTTCCAGACTTTCTTTCTTTTGTTTAACGCCCCAGACGTCGCAATCTAAGACAATAAAATCATTCATCTGCATAAATAATTTAGTTCCATTAAAGAAACTTAAAGACCCGCCCAGTTCATGATAAAGTTTACTGGTTTGACCTGTCTTTTTATCAAGAAAGTCATAAACAACAACAAGATAATAACCAGACTTATCTTCATATTGAGTAAAGTAACTGGCTCTTTGCCGAGCAACAAAACGACCTTGCCATAGTTCGTCTTGCTCAATATTCTTGTTCAAAGCCCGAAAGACTTTATTTACTTGACGCTGATGGCGTTTGCGATTAGCAGAATACCTATATCCCATCATGTTTATCTCCTTTCTATAATAATTATACTATATTTTTTCAATTTTTTCAAGTTAAATGGTATCGGAGAAGGGAGTCGAACCCTCAAAACCTTGGGTTTGAGCCAAGTATGTATGCCAATTCCATCACTCCGACATAAAAAAGGAAGTCAATCTTGATTGACTTCCAAATACAGGCAGTCATCGCAGATATAGTCACCACCAAGTTCATTCTTGTGGCAAACTTCTTCCCAATAACCGCAGTAATCGCATTTGAAAATCTCACTATCAAGGTCAAGGAGCTCCTCAAGAGCCAAATCATCTTGAGTAATACCAATATGGTCACAAGCCTGCGCCAAAGTCTGAGCCGTGCCCTTCAAATCCGCAATAATTTTATCAATGCGAGTTTCCATATATATTCCTCCTATATCTTCCCTATTGTTTGTGGTACCCGATGACGGGTTCGAACCGCCGACCCCTTGAATGTA
>UMJR01019294.1_pt1 | contig 12557 bp, 15 predicted proteins | sample 1966121 | NCBI WGS metagenome assembly UMJR01 (sample SAMEA4836155, study PRJEB28245) | human gut metagenome | biome: gut microbiome; material: fecal sample | place: Denmark | collected 2008
CCCTTCCTCTCACCTTTCCACTCAGAAGATGCTGCATCCATAGCAATCATAAAGTCTTTTCCAGGCTCATATCCAGCATCTTTCACTGCGTCTAAGATGTACTGGATTGCTTCTTCATCGGATGCAAGGTCGGGTGCGAATCCACCTTCATCACCTACGGATGTTGCAAGTCCTTTTGATTTTAATAATGCTGCCAGTGCATGGAAGACTTCTGCACACCAGCGGAGTGCTTCTTTGAAGCTTGGTGCTCCTACAGGCATGATCATGAATTCCTGTACATCTACTGTGTTGGCTGCATGTGCGCCTCCGTTTAATATATTCATCATAGGTACCGGAAGTCTGTTACCATTTACGCCTCCGAGGAAACGGTAAAGCGGAATCGCAAGTGCATTTGCTGCTGCACATGCACTTGCGATCGATACTGCCAGGATAGCATTTGCACCTAAGTTCGATTTATCTTTTGTTCCGTCTGCTGCGATCATTGCTGCATCTACTGCATAAATGTCTGATGCATCTACACCTTTCAGTGCATCGTTAATCACTGTATTAATATTCTCTACGGCTTTGGTTACACCTTTTCCGCCGAAACGGGATTTATCTCCGTCACGCAGTTCCAGTGCTTCGAATTCCCCTGTGGATGCGCCGCTTGGTGCCGCACCTCTTCCTACCGTTCCATCCAGAAGATATACTTCTGCCTCTACCGTCGGATTACCTCTCGAATCAATAATCTCTCTTCCAATAACCTTCTCAATTGCTAAAAAATTCTCCATGTCAAGATCCTTTCCCATGGAACCACTTCTGTCTCTCTTGCTCAGGGACGAGACAGAAGGAGTCTGCCATGATTTATTCACACACTAGTTAGGTATTTCTAACTAGCATTAGCATATCATAACATTTTTGGGTAAATCAAGGAATTTTTTTAATTAAAAATGAGAAAATTAACCGATAGAACATTGACCGAAGACATTTTCTGCTTTCGAATGCATGGAAAAAAGCGGCAACCAGAACCTCTTCTGATTACCGCCCAAAGGATATATCTGTATGTCGGATGTTTCATTTCTGAAACCAAGCCACCTGTGACAGACAAAAAGCCACTTTTCACGTCCCCCCTGGCTAGCAAAGCGCCTTTCCAAGTGCCTGGCAAGCTGCCACCGCATCATCATCCGGTGCTTCGTTCGCAAGTACACTCTCACATGCAAGAACAGCTCCGTCAGCTTTACATGTCTCTTCCCATGTTCTCATCCATTCTCCGTCTCCCCATCCGTAAGATCCGAAGAGTGCGATCTTCTTTCCGCCAAGCTTGCCTTCGCAGTCAGAGAACATCGGCTCGAATTCGCTATCTTCCAGTTCTTCCGCTCCCATAGCCGGGCATCCGAATGCTACTGCATCGTAAGCGTCCATCTTATCTGCACCGAATTCTGAAGCTGTTAATACATCCACTTCTGCTCCTGCAGCCTTTGCTCCTTCTGCTACTTCGTTTGCCATAGCCTCTGTGTTACCTGTTCCGCTCCAATATACTACTGCAATTTTACTCATTGTTTTTTACCTCTTTCATTGATAATTTTATATGTCAGGCAGCTACTGTAAGCTGCAAAACACTTCTTCCCTGCTGCCAGAGGCGTACATAGACATCTCTGCATTTTTTATATTTTGCAAATGTTTTCCGGCATGCACACTCATCACAATATACCTTCTAGCATCCCACGCACTTGAAGTTGCGCCCTTCATTTAAAATAAAGCCGATCACATCTCCCAGTGGATAATCGAGAAAAATTCCGATTTCATGTGGAAATTCATTGTTTTCGCCGATTCTTGATTTCAACCTGTCCAGTGCATATTCCACATCCGTGCTTCCATAACCGTATTGTTTTAGGAACTTCGCCACTCCCGGCCGGTTCAGACTGACCTCGAGCTGTTTTTTACGATAGACATAAACCAATACGCGGTTCTCCTGTCTCCGTAATATATAGAGACGGATACCTTTTTCTTTCATGCACTGATTCCAAAATTCAATCTGTTCTTCTATATCCGTATCATCAACAAATGTCATATTGAATAAATTTGCTGATTTCATTGATGCAAGTGTTGCCGAGCAATGCTCCACCAGACATTTTTCGATCAGATATCTGTTCGCCATCTTAGTTTCTCCTAACGAATGTTAGCTCTATCTAACAATCTATATTTGAATACTATATCATTCTTTCCAGACTGTCAAGAATTATGTGTAAAAAAGAAGCTTGATGAAAATTTATTTCATCAAGCTTCTTTTTATTTTCTTATCTGTTATTTTATTTTTATTTATAAAGATATTTTTTTACTCATCTAAAAGATTCTGCATACTCTTAAGTCCGATCAGCAGCGTCGATGTATTATGTAACAATGCTGAAGTCGTCGGCATGATCACACCACATACACCAAGTGCGATCAGTCCCGCATTGAATCCAACAATCGTGTGATAATTATGGCTGATCCGCTTGATCAGGCCATTACTGATCTTCTTCAGAGTTACCAATTCTCTTAAATTATCTGCACCGACGGTAATATCTGCGATCTCTCTTGCAAGTTCTGCACCATCACTGATAGCAATACCTACATTGGCTGCTGAAAGTGCCGGCGAGTCGTTGATGCCGTCACCGATCATAATAACTTTACGCCCTGCTGCTTTTTCTTTATCACAAAAACTTGCCTTATCTTCCGGCAGTACTTCCGCATAGTATTCATCCACGCCTACGCGTTTTGCAATTGCTTTTGCGGTACGTTCACTGTCACCGGTCATCATAACAATCTTACTTAATCCCGCTTCACGAAGTTCCTTTATTACCTCTGCTGCTTCTTCACGTAACGGATCTTCGATGCAGATCACTGCTGCAAGTTTTCCTTCAATCGCCATATACAAATGTGAATATTCTTCCGGCAGATTATCAAACTGTTCTTTCTTACCATCCGGAATGATTACCTTTTCATCTTCGAATACAAAATGATAGCTTCCGATAACAGCTTTCTTTCCTTCAATCTGTGTTGAAATTCCATGGGCTACGATGTATTCCACTTTTGAATGCATCTCCTCATGATCCAGATGTTTTGCCTTTGCTGCGCTGACAACTGCTTTTGCCATAGAATGCGGGAAATGTTCCTCCAGGCATGCAGCAATACGGAGCAGTTCATCTTCATTCATTTCATTGAATGATACCACTTTTGCCACTGTCGGTTTTGCTTTTGTCAGTGTTCCCGTCTTATCAAATACGATGGTATCTGCTTCGGCAACTGCTTCCAGATATTTTCCACCTTTTACTGTAATCTTATACATACCTGCTTCGCGAATCGCAGAGAGTACGGAGATTGGCATCGCAAGTTTTAAAGCACAGGAGAAATCTACCATCAGAATAGACAATGCTTTTGTCGTATTTCTTGTAAGCAGCCAGGTAAGTGCTGTTCCTCCAAGAGAATACGGAACCAGTTTGTCTGCCAGATGTTCTGCCCTGCTTTCCAATCCTGATTTCAATTTTTCAGAATCTTCTATCATAGCCGCAATCTTTTCGTAACGACTGGATCCACCGACAGCCTTTACATTAATTGTGACCTCTCCTTCTTCCACAACAGTTCCTGCATATACATAATTTCCAATTGTTCTTCTTACCGGCACAGATTCTCCTGTCAGAGAAGCCTGATTGATCATTGCTTCTCCGTCCACAACTTCACCGTCAAATGGAATTACATTTCCCATATGGACTACCACCTGATCACCGGCTTTAATCTTACTTGACGGAACAAGGACAGCCTGGTCTTCTGTCTTCAGCCATACTTTTCCGACATTCAATGACATGGTCCTTGCCAGATCATCGACTGATTTCTTATGTGTCCACTCTTCCAGAAGTTCTCCGATTCCAAGTAAGAACATCACAGATCCCGCAGTATCAAAGTCACTTCTTAAGATAGAGACACCGATTGCCGTAGCATCCAGTACAGGGACTTCCAGTTTTCTTTCCATCAGTGTCTTAATACCTTTCCAGATATATTTTGCAGACATAATGGTTGTATATGCTGCTGAGATCGGATATGGCAGTAAGAATTTTCTTCCATAATGGAACAGAATCTTATCCACCAGTTTCTCCTGATACTCTGCATTCATTGCTCTTCCGGATGTCTCTAACAGGCCATTCGGCACTTCTACTTCCTCATAACGGAATCTGCGGAGTCCTTCGATGATTGTTTCTCTGTTTCCCTTATAATGAATCGTTGCGTCCGCCGTTCTGTCATAGACATCTGCGCGGAATACGCCGTCTATATTCTGCAGATAAAAGAGAAGAATGTCCGCCTGTTCATGAGTCATGCGTTTCTGCTCCATGTGGATACGGATTCTTCCTCTTATCTCATGCTTAATCTTAAATTTCACTCTTGTCACCTCTTGCTAGTCTTACAAAAGCACCTGCAGATGTTCCGCAGGTGCCTGTGTCTATGTATTTTCGGCAACTTTTCTTTATCTTCAGTGCCGGATTTTTATTCTTCTGTTGCCTCAGCAGTATCTTCTGCTGTCTCTTCTGTCTCGCAAAAATCATCTACAACTTCTGCTTCTGCCTCTGCTGCTCTGTCTTCATTGATCTGCTTTGCTTCTGCTAAAATATCTCCTGCATTCTCCTGAACGCTTGTTGCAGTCTTCATCACACAAGATTTTGCTCTTAATACGGCTGCTGTACAGTTTGTATATAATTTCTTTGCATCATCACTTGTCAGGATCTTGATTCCTGCTGTTCCGAAAGCTACTCCTGCCGCAAAAAGTCCTGGTTTTTTCCAATTAATGTCTTTTAAATTTAACATATGTATTCCCTCCATTGTATATTTATTAATTCATCACTACAAACATTATAACAAAAAGGACATCCCTTCATTTGTGTCCGGCAGTCGTTTTTGTTTCTGCAAATTATAACACCAAGGAATGTCCTTTTCAAATATTTTCAGGCTATTGATAAATTTTATCAACTGCACATTTATGACTGCACTGTTATGTTCCGTACTTTCTGATCTTCTACATAACCACATGCTTTCAGTCCTGCCTGTATCACAGCATTCCAGTTCTTTGCAGACAGATGCTTGATCGTATCATCGTCCAGTTCAACCGTACATGCATTCTGCAGGTCACAGTCCGGGTCACATGCTACTTTATACATATTTCTTCGATTGATCGCTCCGATTTCCTCCAGCTTGTTGATCATCCGGTATACGGTTGCTGTTCCGATGCTTGGATCGATCCGGGATGCGCGGTAATAGATTTCTTTGCAACAGGAACAGTTTTCTTCCAGTATAATATCCAGAAGCATCAGTCTCTGCTTGGTGATCCTGCATCCACTGGCTTTTAGTTTCTGTACAATCGCTTCTTTTGCCTTATCCACCTGTCATCCTCCTATCATATCTACTCTGTAATAGAAACAACCTGAAATCCTGCTTTTTCAACTGTTTTTTTCAAAACATCATTTGCAATCTCACGGTCATAAGACACCACTGCTTCTTTCTTCTGTAAGTCCACTCTTGCCGAAACACCTTCTATCTCATTTAACGCTTTCTTTACTGACTGTACGCAGTGCTCACAGGTCATACCTTCGATATGAACTGTCTTCTTTCCGATCACCGGATTCTTCAGTTCTTTATCGTCAGTTTTGATGATACCGGTTCCGCCGCCACAGCAGGGACTGTCACCTTTAAAATGCCTGATTGCTCCTCTTAATGCAAATCCAAGAAGAACGATCACGATTAATACAACTATAATATCTGCCATATCTCTATCCCTCTATTCTTTGTTCTCCTCATTATCCATGCTGAACTTTTCGTCTCTTTTTTTCTCCTGCCATTTCCTGAACCAGAGAAATGCCTGATAGATAGAAGCACCGACAATGTAAAGGACGATCACGATCACGAACAGGTAGAACATAGAGCCTGTCGAATTGCCCATGACTGCCAACTCCTTTATTTACCATACATATTTTCGATCATTTTTTTCACTTCATCAGGATCTGAACTGCAGCATCCACCACCGCATCCACTGCATCCGGCACAGCTGCCGCCACATCCCTGGATGACTCCATTTTTAAATCTCTTCACAATTCCGTATACCAGGTATGCGCAATACCCTAATATTAATGCTAAAATAATGATATCTGCTAAAATGGCTACCATGAAAACTGCCTCCTTCAAAGGGAAATCCGGACGTAAATGAGTTACGTCCGGTCCGCTCTACTTATGCATTTACAGAACGTTTGGAATAAACTTTCTGATCTTTATACGGATCAGGTCTGAATAACAGGAACAGCATGACTGCTACTACCACAAATGCCACTGCTGTACCAACTCCAAATCCGCCGCCGGTTACTAATGTACCGATCTGGTATACACAAAGTGTTACGAGATAAGCGAATACATTCTGGAACAGGATTGCAAACCAGAACCATTTCTTAGACTGCATCTGCTGTGCCATAGTTGCGATAGCTGCCAGACAAGGGGAATCTAACAGGTTGAATAACAGGAATGAAAATGCTGCTACTGCACTTGGGAACCAGTTCTGGATAGCCTGAGCTACTGTTACAGTATCTTCTGACTGGCTCTCTGCTACGTTCGCAAGTACACCCATTGTTGAAACGATTGCTTCTTTTGCTGTGAATCCGGAAAGAGAAGCTGCTACCGGCTGCCACTCTCCAAATCCAAGTGGTGCAAAGATTGGTGCGATAAATCCGCCGATTACTGCAAGTAAACTGTCTGCACTGTCATCTACAAGTCCGAATCCACCGTTCGTAAATCCGAATCCGCCAAGGAACCACATAACTACACATGCAAGGAACAGGATTGTTCCGGCTTTGATGATAAAGCCTTTCAGTCTTTCCCATACATGAAGAAGAACTGTCTTAGCCTGTGGAACATGATACTGTGGAAGCTCCATAACGAATGGTGCCGGTTTTCCTGAGAATGGTTTTGTCTTCTTCAGGATGATTGCTGCTACTAATACTGCTACGATACCTACAAAATACATGATTGGCGCCATAAGTCCGCCTGCTGTATAGCTTCCGGTTGCGTAACTTGCCATAACTCCACCCATTAATGCGATAACCGGTAACTTCGCTCCGCATGGGATAAATGTTGCTGTCATAATTGTCAGACGTCTGTCATTGTCCTGTTCAATGGTCTTAGAAGCCATGATTCCAGGAATACCACAACCTGATGAAATCAGAAGTGGAATGAAGCTCTTACCAGACAGTCCGAAGTGTCTGAATACACGGTCCATAACGAATGCGATACGTACCATATATCCACAGTCTTCCAGGATAGAAAGGAAGAGGAACAGGATTGCCATCTGTGGTACGAATCCGAGTACGGCTCCGATACCGCCGATGATACCATCAACTACCAATCCTTCGATCACGCTGCTTACGCCGGCTGCTTCAAGTCCTTTTGAAGCGATATCCTGAATTGCACCTACGAATGTATCATTCGTCCAGTCTGTAACAATTGTACCGATTGTTGTTACGGAAATGTAGTAAACAATAAACATAACTGCGATAAAGATCGGAATACCAAGAATACGGTTTGTAACGATCCGGTCGATCTTATCGGATGTTGTTAATTTGTCTTTTCCTTTTTTAACTGTTGTCTCAACGATCTTCTGGATGAATTTGTAACGTTCATCTGTTACGATACTTTCCATATCATCGTCATGTTTTGTCTCAAGTTCTTTTCTGTCTTTATCAACTGCTGCTTTTGCTGCTGCAGAAAGATTCATGCTTTCTACAACCTTGCTGTCGTTCTCAAGGAATTTCACTGCATACCATCTCTTCTTGTCTTCTGAGATTGTATCCGGGAGAACCCCTTTCACGTCTGCAACTGCTGCTTCCATTTCTTTAGAGAAGATTTCTCTTGGAAGATCAACTTCTTTTTTATTAGCCACTTTGATTGCTGTCTCAACCAGCGCATCCAGTCCTGTCTGTTTCAGGGCAGAAGTCTCAACGATCGGGCAGTCTAACAACATAGAAAGTCTCTTTGTATCGATCTTGATTCCTCTCTTCTCCAGAAGGTCTGTCATGTTCAGTGCAATAACCACCGGAACACCTGTCTCGATCAGCTGTGTTGTAAGATACAGGTTACGCTCGATATTCGTTGCATCTACAAGATCGATGATAACATCCGGATCATCATTTAAGATATAATCACGACTGACTACTTCTTCCAGTGTATATGGCGAAAGAGAATAGATACCCGGAAGGTCTGTTACGATGATGTCATCGTTCTTTCTCTTTCCTTTTAATTTTCCCTCTTTTTTCTCTACTGTAACACCTGGCCAGTTACCAACATACTGGTTGGCACCCGTTAAGGCGTTAAACATTGTGGTTTTACCACAGTTTGGGTTTCCCGCAAGTGCGATCTTGATTCCCATTCCTATTTACCTCCTTGAACGTGTAAATTCTAATGCGACAATATGTATCTGTCAGTTCCTTCGGTAAGTCTTATTTTACCTGAACACACTGAGCATCGTCTTTTCTTACTGAAAGCTCATAGCCTCTTACTGTAATCTCTACGGGATCTCCAAGTGGAGCTACCTTTCTGATATACAGCTCGCTTCCTTTTGTAATGCCCATGTCCATAATACGGCGCTTGTATGCGCTGTCCCCTTCAATCTTCGTTACAACAACTGTACTTCCAACTTTTGCATCACCTAAAGTCATTGCTGTTTCTCCTTTCCTTAGATTGTTAGTATCTATAATACAGCAGACACCCCGGTACTAAACCATGATGTGCCGCGCCATATCCTCATTTACTGCCACTCTGGAGTCTTTGACATTTACGATCACATTGCCTCCGATCTTCGACAGTACAACAACTTCCGCTCCTGCAACAAATCCAAGATTTGCCAGAAAACGTCTTGTCTCTTCATTTCCACCAATACGTGAGATTGTGTTTGTTTCACCGATACCGGCCATTGTAAGTGGCATAATAACACCTCATTTTCTTTATGTAGTATTTTTTACATCTTTCCATGTAATTTCCCAAGGATTTTGATAATGATAAATGTTTTCATTATCCCTTGCAATAGTTAGTATATGCTAACGTTTGTTAGCTGTCAACCACTTTATTTTATTTTATTGATTATTTTTTCTCAATAAGTTTTTTCTTCCGTTTGCCAGTCGTAACTAACTATGTTATACTAAACTCAATGTTAACGTATAAAGGAAGGAATGACTTATTATGAGCAATGTACTAAATGAATCTGCCGAGAACTATCTTGAAACAATTCTGATTTTAAGCCAGAAACTGCCCGTAGTGCGTTCCGTAGATATTGCCAATGAGCTTGGTTTTAAGAAATCCAGTGTTAGTGTTGCTATGAAGAATCTTCGCGAAAAGGAACATATTAAAGTAGATGAACAGGGATTTATCCATTTGACACCATCCGGTCTGGAGATTGCAAATATGATTTACGAACGCCACACCCTTTTATCATCCTGGCTGATACATCTCGGCGTACCTGCGGATGTTGCTGCTGCCGATGCATGTAAGATGGAGCATGTGATCAGTAAAGAAAGTTTCGAAGCGATCAAGAGACATGTATACGAGAACAAAGAAGTGTAAATCATCCGTTTCGTTTTATTTTCTTTTTATATTATGAGATTTTATTTTTTCACTGTATTCTAAAGGAGTCTTGATTTATGAACGAAAGTATTAAAAACATGATCGAACGCCGCAGTGTACGCGGCTACAAACCGGACATGATCCCGAAAGAAGATCTGGATCTGATTCTTGAAGCAGGCACTTATGCCGCAACCGGCATGGGAATGCAGTCACCGGTTATTGTTGCTGTTACCGACAAGGCAACCCGTGATCAGCTTTCCAAAATGAATGCGGATGTCATGGGAACTGATACAGATCCGTTCTACGGAGCACCGGTTGTCCTGGTTGTATTAGCTGATAAGAACAGACCGACATATATCTATGACGGAAGCCTTGTTATGGGGAATCTGATGAACGCCGCTGCTTCTCTTGGAATCGGAAGCTGCTGGATCCACCGTGCGAAAGAAGTCTTCGCATCGGAAGAGGGAAAAGTACTTCTTAAGAAATGGGGCGTGGAAGGTGACTATGAAGGTATCGGGCATTGTGTGCTCGGATATCCTGCTGCGGATATTCCGAAGGCGAAGCCTCGGAAAGAGAATTATGTGTATTATGTAGATTAAATTAACAGTGAGCAAAAAAGAGGAATCCCGGATCCATGTGATCTTCGGGATTCCTCTTTTTTTGCTTTACTATATATAATCTATGCTTCCTTCCACACTTCTTCTGCGATTTCTTTTACCAGTTTTAATTTTGCCCACTGCTCTTCTTCTGTCAGTTTATTACCGATTTCGCAGGATGCAAATCCACACTGCGGGCTTAAATACAATCTCTCAAGCGGAATATACTTTTCTGCTTCATGGATTCTTTTGATCACGGTTTCTTTGTCTTCAAGTTCCGGTGACTTAGTTGTGACCAGTCCAAGAACGACTTTCTTATCCTCTGAAACTTTTGCAAGCGGTGCAAATCCTCCTGATCTTGCATCATCATATTCCAGGAATAATGCGTCTACATTTTCCTTTGCAAATACATAGTCTGCTACGGAATCATATGGACCACTTGTAAAGAATGTTGAGTGATAGTTACCTCTACAGATATGTGAAGTGATCACCATATCTGCCGGTTTTCCTTCTAATGCAAGGTTATTTACTTCCAGCAGCTGTCCTTTTACTTCGTCCAGATCCTGTCCAAGATTCTTATATCTCTGTTTTGCAGCATCACCTACAATTGCTCCCCATGTACAGTCATCCAGCTGCAGGTTGCGGCATCCGGCCTCATAAAACTGCTTAATGACTTCCTGATAAGCCTTTCCGATATCCCGGATCAGTTCTTCATTAGTTGCATAGTATTTTCTTGTATTCTCAAAGTTTGCCGGAACGATCATCTGCTGGAACATCTGTGCCGGTGCCGGAATTGTATATTTTGCGACCGTATTCTCGTCTTCGAACTGTTTCAGGAATTTGAACTCTTCTACAAACGGATGTGCCTTTGCCTTTACTTTTCCGGTCAGATAAGTGTCTTCCAGCGCTGCCATCTCCGCATTGAACTGTACACCCGCTCCTGTCTGTTCGTGGCCAACACCTTCAAATCCCCACATGAAGTCCAGGTGCCAGTAAGTTCTTCTGAATTCCCCATCTGTAATGATGTGGAATCCCAACTCTTTCTGCTTTGCGACTACTTCTGTAACTGCCTTATCAACGACAGCATCACATTCTTCTTTTGTGATCTTTCCTTCACTGTAATCTGCTTTTGCCTGTTTTACTTCCTGTGGTCTTAAAAAACTTCCCACAAAATCATATCTGTATGGTGTCTGGTATTTGCTCATTTTCTATATCCTCCTGTATGTATATTCTTGTTCTTTGCCTGGATATAGAGTAGCATGATTTGAAGGATTTGAATAATACATATAACTTGCAGTTTGCTATAGTTTTAAGCTATAGCAGTTTAACCTTTTTGAAATTTTTCTGGTATATTTTTTCTCCCTTCTGAAATTTTTCTAATAACTCTACTTTCTGTTCGTATCCTTTTATGATCAATTCTCCCCGATTTGGATAATCAATATCATTTCTTTTCTTTCTCGAACATACCACATCATATGCTGAAACGAATTCTTTATCTATTGAAGCAAATCCTTTACATATACAGCCTAATCCCGTTTCATTCTTTGTCGAAATATCGCACAACTGATATTCCGTATAAGGCATTCTGTTTTGTTTTTTATGAAATGCACTTGCAATCACTTCATTACGTCGGTCCCACCATTTTTTCAGTTCTTGCTGCGATTGATTTCCACCTAATGGTAATATATCATTTTCATACATCAAATAATACAGATTTTCGTTCACCATTCTGTTTCCCCTCGTTCATTTCATATTTTTGATTCAGAATTATATAATCAATCCTGTCTTCCAGTTCTACAATCTTTTGTTTCATATCTTGTAAACTTTTATGATATTTTTGTAATCTTTCTTCTGATTTTGTTTTTACACATTTTTTCGAAATAATCTCTAATTCCAGTAATTCATCTGCCGAACACCCAAGAGCCAGACTTAATCTATAGACCGTTTCACTTTTTGCACTGGATATTTTTTTATGACCTTTATATATCAATTGTTTTTATAAAAAAATACAGCATCCATATCAGATACTGTATCATTCAATCGGAGTGACGTGATTCGAACACGCGACCTCTACGGTCAACGAACAACGTATTTACGGGCTTTGTAAGGGGTATTTAAGAATCCCAACCAAAAGCCAACCAATGACAAATATAAACAAGCGACCTAAACGGTCAGAAAGGAAAACTTGTATATCCGTTTGTTCTAAAAGTTTATTAAATTCAATAGATTAGCTAAAAAACACTAGCCATAGGTGTTCCCTGTGGCTAATTTCCGCCATTGTGCCAAGCAAGATTATGTACTTAATTTTGACAAACTGGAATTGAGATTTCATGTATTCCAAGGGATTTAATAATTGTT
>UMJR01024901.1_pt1 | contig 12468 bp, 14 predicted proteins | sample 1966121 | NCBI WGS metagenome assembly UMJR01 (sample SAMEA4836155, study PRJEB28245) | human gut metagenome | biome: gut microbiome; material: fecal sample | place: Denmark | collected 2008
TGCAGAATCAATTTCAAGATTACTGCAGCATGCTTAAGACACCCTGAGGCATAGCGTTGGACTGGGAAAGCATAGACTGAGCAGCCTGTAAAAGAATATTGTTCTTTGTGTAAGCTGTGATCTCATCTGCCATATCTGTATCACGGATACGGCTTTCCGCAGAGGTAATGTTCTCAGAAGTAACCTTCAGGTTGTTTACCGTATGCTCCAGACGGTTCTGGGCAGCACCGAGGGTCGCACGGTAAGAAGAAACTGCCTCAATTGCAGCGTCTACAGATGCCATTGCCTTGAATGCGGCAGTTGTAGTATTAACCATAATCTTATCGACTTTTAATGCTACTGCTGTCATAGACTTCTGAGCAACTGTCATCGCGTTGGTTTTATCTGAAGAAGCACCGATGAAGAATGTCAGGTTCGTAGTCTTACCCTGCCCAGCAGCCTTAGGATTTAATGGTGTCTCACCGTTAAACTTTGTAGTAGTAGCGATACGGGTGATCTCTGCGTTCAGTGCATCAATCTCTGCCTTGATGTTTGTTCTTGCAGTGTCGGTATAAGTACCGTTTGCTGCCTGGGTAGTCAGAGTCTTCATACGCTGAAGCATGGAGTGGGTCTCTGTCATAGCACCTTCTGCTGTCTGGATCAGACCAACTGCATCGTTTGCGTTGTTTACAGCCTGGTTCAAACCGGCAATCTGGGAACGCATGGTCTCGGAAATAGCCAGACCTGCTGCGTCATCGCCTGCACGGTTGATCTTGTAACCGGAAGACAGCTTCTCTAAGTTTTTGCTCAGCGCACTCTGGTTGCCACTTAAGTTTCTGTAAGAATTGATCGCTGCAATATTATGCTGAATTACCATAATAAATTCCTCCTTTTATAAAAGAAAATATGGCAGTGGACTCCTTTCCTCTGTCTTCCATTGTCCCAAGGGCCCTTTCTGGAACAGCAGAATTTTCTTTTCACATATATATATCGTCTTATGTAAAAAAAACATAAGCCTGTTTTTCATTATTTCTTTCATTTTTATTTTAAAAGTTCAAGGATGGTCTGAGGGAGATTATTTGCATTTGTAAGCATCCTATTAGAGGACTGGAGGACGATGTTACTGCTGGTATATTTTGTGATCTCCTCTGCCATATTGGTATCACGGATCTGGCTTTCTGCCGCCTGCATGTTTTCACTTGTAACGCTTAAATTATTGTGGGTGTGATCCAGATGCATATAAGCAGCTCCAAAAGATGCCCTGACTTTAGAAACAGCCTCTATCGCGTTTTCAATGTATCCCACAGATTTTTGTCCCTTTTCTACATCGGAAAAATCTGTCCGATCCAGCTGTAGCTCCCTGCTTCCTATATAATAGCGTTCTACATCCAGAACTTCTCCAGCCTGGGCAGAACCGCCGATCTGGAGCGGGATCGTATCGTCCAGCTTTGGCGGCTGCCAGCCCTGTGTATTTGTATTGGCATCTGCCCTGGAAAACAGGGAGATTTCTCCAAATTTAGTGGTAGAACCAATCCTGTCAATCTCCTCAAGGATCTGGTCTTTTTCCATGTTCAAGGTTTCCCTGTTGGATTGATCGTAAGTTCCATTTGCGGATTTTAAAGCCAGAGTCTTCAGTCTCTGGAGCATGGAATGGACCTCTGTCAAAGCGCCATCTCCTACATTGGTAAGTCCGATGCCGTCATCAATGTTTCTCATCGCCTGGTTCAGGCTGTTGATCCTGCTGCGCATACCTTCCGAGATCGCCAGGCCAGCTGCATCATCTCCCGCCCGGACGATCCGAAAGCCGGACGACAGCTTTTCAAGGGACTTTTTCAGCTTTCCTGTTTCGATCCCCTGATTTCTGGCAGCATTTATGGATGCTATGTTATTCTGCACCTGCATGATGTTTCACCTTCCTTTGTATCTTCTATGAATATCATCAAATAACCATTTGTTTTTATTATCGGCAAAATGCCTTATTTTATTGATACCAGGGTCAAAAGGCCGGAATTGCGGGAGTGCAAAGCGCGCGGCAATCCGGTATCTGTCTGTCAGATCAGCGTACCCGTATCCTTACCCATATTCATCATCATCTGAAGACGGAGGATCTGCACCATATTAGACCAGTCTTCCCCGGAAAGGTTCTCTCCCTTTCCTGCTGCCAGAAGTGTACCAAGGCTGCCGGCGCCGGACAGACCTGTATTTCCCGCAAAGCTGCCTAAAAGACTGCCTGCTGTCAGACTGCTTCCTGTAAGGCCACTTCCGATAAGGCTGCTCACTGCTGTACTGCCGGATGTTTTCCCATATGTTCCGGTACTCACCGTACGTCCTGCCAGGATCGTATTGTTTCCCGTATAATCCGCCATGATCTTTTTTACATAATTCTGGGTTTCTTTATATGGTGGGATGCCTCCGTATTTGGTCACACTGTTCGGACCTGCGTTATAAGCTGCCAGTGCAAGGCTTACGTCTCCTCCGAACCGGTCCAGATTTTGTTTTAAGTATTTTGCCCCTCCAAGGATATTTTGTCTGGCATTGTAAGGATCGCTTACTCCAAGAGAACGGGCTGTTCCCGGCATCAGCTGCATCACGCCCATAGCCCCTGCTTTGGATACAGCCTTTGGATTAAACCCTGACTCTGCCTTTGCCACCGCCCTGAGAAGTTTAGAAGGGATCTGATATAAAGCAGAAGCTTCTTCGAAAATAGAATCCATATCTTCTTTTATGGCATTCAGCCCATTTTTCAGTATCCCCTGAAATTCCTGGACCGGTGTTGTCTTCTGTGTCTGATCCGCTGCCTGTGCAGCTAACTTTCCCCCATCTCCTGTTATCGGTGCTAAACTCATATTTCTTACTCCTTTCGGCCTGCGCCGTCTGCTCCAAGGTACCAGCCGTCCTGAGAACGGTTTACTGCCATAGATCCATCGTTATTTAGATAATACCAGATATTTTTATCATACAGCCAGCCGGTCTTCATATCCCCATCCGGGTTTAAGTAATACCATTTTCCATTTCCTGTGTTCACCCATCCGGTCTTCATACTTCCATCAGGGTTTAAGTAATACCACTTTCCGTTTCCTGTGTTCACCCATCCGGTCTTCATATCCCCATCAGGGTTTAAGTAATACCATTTTCCGTTTCCTGTGTTCACCCAGCCGGTCTTCATATATCCATTTCCGTCGAAATAATACCATTTTCCACCATACTGGAACCAGCCCCTGGTACGGTTTCCTTCAGCATTAAAGTAATACCATATACCTCCCACCAGCTTCCAGGTATTGACTGCCAGAGTCCCATCCGGCATAACAAAGTTGTCTCCCTTTAGAGAACCTGCTACGCCTGGACCAGTACTGCAGCTCTGGGAAGTTGCTGCATGTTCTTTCTCCTCTTCCGCACTGTCATCTATATCCTGTTCCTGTGATGTAACAAATTCCCCTTCTTTTAAGTATTTTTTCTGTTCTGCCGTAACCGGGACCGCTTTTACCTGATAATAGTAGATCTTGTCCGGATCTGTCATGTACTCCTTTAAGCTGACAGAGTTACTTGTAACTGTCATCCGTTTCACCACTTTATCATTTCCATATAAAGTCAGGGTATAGCCCGGAGCATAGTCTACCTTCTTCCACACTGCCTTTTCTGAGTCATGTGAGCTCCAGCCTGCTAAAGCTGTGTCACCCAGAACAGTGACCGGCGTATAGTTCACTTTTACCTGCATGGTGGTATTATCCAGGGCTTTCGCCGATACAAAATCAGCCCCGGTCACACGGCATTTGGATCGTCCAAGGGACACAGGGAAATACTTTCCCTGTGCAGCATCCACAGTGATCTCCATCCGTACCTTTTTACCAGGTTTCCAGTTTTCATATTCTGTTTTGTAATAAATATCCCCAATGGATACCCCTGATCCGCTGATGGTGATCTGGGGCTGTGGTATTTCCTCCGGATCTCCAAAAGTGGTGTTAAATTTAATACTCATGGTCTCGATGATGCTGCTCTCTGCCCCATAAGCTGTATCCATATGAAAGATTCCCCCTGGCACAGACTGTAAGCTTCCTGTGCTAAGCAGCAGTCCTGTTCCGGCACAAAGGAGTATTTTTCTGATCATTTTCATTTCCATTCCTCACATATCTTTACCTGTACCAGATCCCGTCCTCATTAACATAAAATCCATTGATATACTGGTTTTTTGCCATTTCACCTGAATCCGGCCAAAAATAATACCAATTCCCGTCAACCTGATACCAGCCGGTAGCCATAACTCCGTCAGCATCCAGGAAATAAGTTTTCCCTTCCCGGATCAGCCAGCCGGTAAACATGACTCCCTGAAGGCTGTTGTCAAGTGTGTTTAGGTAATACCAGGAACCATTCTGTTCCAGCCAGCCGGTATATAAGGAGCCGTCTTCCCTGAAAAAGTAATAATCCGCCCCTATGATCTTCCAGCCTCCATAAGCCATGGTTCCCTGTGTATGCCCATTTTCCGTTAATGGCCAGAAGTAATACCACTGTCCATTGATCTTTGCCCATCCGGTTGCCATTTCCCCGGTACCATACAGGTAATACCAGTCATTTGCCATCTTCTGCCAGCCGGTGAGCATCGTGCCATTGACATCAAAATAATACCAGTATCCGTTGACCGACTGCCATGTACCCCGGCATATAGAGCCATCCGGAAATCTGTAATTCCATATATTGCCTTTTTTTACCCAGCCTACTTTATCTGTGGTTCCGCGCTTTGCAGAAGGATTTTTTGATTGCTGTCCTTTACCATCTGATACATACCGGTCTGTAATGGAAAGCTCCCCGGATTCTATCCATTCGCTTTTTCCACCATATTTTTTTTGGGAATCCGTTCCCGGTACTGTGCGTACCTTAAAGGTATACTCTCCTGTTTTTGTCATATATGGATAAAAATTATACTGAACCGCACTGGTCTGGGAGACGCTGTAAACTTTCGTTTTTCCTCTGTAAAGCTGCACTTCGTAATAACCGGATGTGTTATCCGGCTTTTCCCATTTAGCCTGTCCCAGGCTTTTTTCATTCCACCAGGCATCTTCCGGAGCAGCATAGTCTCCTTTGATCCCTTTTACCCGCAGGGTAACTACCAGTTCATCTCCATCTCGTCTGGCAGACACAAATGTGCCCCCACTGATCTTTACATTCGCTTTTTTATAGCTGGAAACAAAATAATCTTCACTGACATCTTCCGGTTCCAGGGTGACTTTCATCTGAGGCTCTTCAGCAGCTTTCAGTTCATTGGAGCTTTTATCCGTCCATTCGGCCTCGGAAACGCTGTATTTACCTCCACTTGCATCTACTGCCACTTCTCCATCTGAAACCGTGGTCGTTTCCAGTTTTATATCCGGAAGCTTGCTGCCTACTTCCAGCTTGGATGTAACACGGATATTTACTGTTTTAATCTCTTTTGCTGCTGCAAAAGCATCTATCTTTCCCCATTGGAACAGCAAGACTCCCGAAAGAAGGAGCAGAAACATTTCCCGTCCGTGTCTGGATCTTCTGTCAGGTATTTTCGACTTTTTCTTCATTTTCTTTTTCCTCCGGTGACGGCACATATCCTAAAAAGTAAATATAGATCTCTATGATCGCCTGATATAATTCTTCCGGCACAGCCGCTCCCAGCTGTAATCTGCTTAAAAGAGTTGCAAGAGAATCATCCTCATAAACCGGAACCCCTGACTTTCTGGCTGCTTCCGTGATCTTTTCTGCCATATATCCCATTCCGGAAGCAACGATTACCGGGGCAGTGTCCTTTTCCGGCGAATATTGAAGCGCAACTGCCTTTTGCTCTAATAACCGCTCAAACGCTGACATTAATACCATTCTCCTTTTTTCTTATCTTTGGAAAAACATCCAGCAGACGGTAATGAGCTTTCCGTTCCTGCACCTGCATCATTTTCACGCGCATCCCGTTTCTGGTACATATTTCCTGAAGCTTTGCCTGTATCTCTCCGGCTCCGGCAGAAAGATTTTTAGGAACTCCCAGCTCCATGGATATTTTATGATCCTGGAGATCTGCCAGAAGTTGGAAATCTCCCAATCCCCTGATCTCAAAGTCCACCAGAAGGCGTATTTTCCTGCCTCCATCTTTTTCTTCTTCTTTTTTCTCTGCATCCGGATCGATCCAAAATTCAGATACTGCCTCTTTTCCCTGATATTGAAAAGGAAGGACAAAATGATTAACAGACATATATACGCTTTCGTTTACCAGCATCCCTCGCATCAGCTGATAAAAATCCTGTACATGTTCCAGCCCGGCTTCTCCTTTGGCCCCTCTTTCCACAAGTGAGCCAAAAATATCTCCATAAATATTTCCTTTTTTTCCTTTTGAACCGGTAAGTACAGCATACAGTTCTTCAGGCTCTGTTTCAAAAAAACGTTTAAAATCCCTATTAGCTGCCATTTGTTCAAAAAGGCTTCTGAGAAGGGCACTGCTTCCGTTTTCATAACGTGCCCCATAAAGGATCAGCTGGATCACGCTGCTTCTTACGTTGCCATAATCATGAGTACGGGAAATATATCTTGAAAGAAAGGGGACCAGCTTCTGAAACAGAACCTGGGAATTTTCCTTCGTTTCCCCATTTTCTGCCTTCCAGTCCAGCTGATCCAGAATTGATGCGTATTCCTGTCTTGCAGAGGTGTAAAGCATTCCTTTTATTTCATCTGTCAGTTCCTGCATCTGTTCTAAAAGATGCTCACCGCTGGAATAATTGTTGAATACCTGAAGGAATTTGAGGGCTGTTTCCTGCAGGCCTCTGTTTCCTTCCTGCTGCAAAAGAGTTCTCAGGTTTTCAAAGAAAGTACCGGAAAATTTAGTCTGTCCCTGCATTTTTAAAAAATCCAGCAGCTGGCCAGAATCTTCAAAACTGGCAGAATCCAGCAGCTGCTGCACCATTTTACCCAGACCTTCATCACCTTTAGCGATAACGGCTCCATCCCGGAACAGGATCCGGCCCAGGGAATCCTTTATTTCATTTTCCTGCCCCAGCTTCTGAAGAAAGTCAGTATAATTTCCATTATAATTGCGAACGCTGAAGCCACTTTCATTTTCCTGGTCACCAGCGGTACCGCTTTTCTGTCCATCTGCCCGCACTACACGAGATGGGTCAGAAGGATTCTGGATCTGGGAACTGTTCAGGGCGCTTTGCTGCTCCTGGCCTGTGTGGACATTTCTATTATCTATATATGTAGAAGGATCTGTTACCTGTAATATATTAGACATGTTTTATCCCTTTTCTTTTTGATTCTATATATTATGATGTTGGGGTCAAAAGATTTTGACCCCTCTGATACCGAATTACCCTGCATGCTTCCATATGTATATTTAATCGGCGTTTTCCCGTTTTTTATAATTATTATTTTTCTTATATTTTCAAGAAAAAAGGCGATAATTTACATAGATATAGATTCAGTAAGCATGTGAAAATCACAGGATACTTTTGTGGTCCTGCCGTTTTATTTTAAGGTGAGGAGTAATTGTATGAAAATTCAAAATTTTATCCAGGAGCAAATACACATGGAACATGTATCAATGAGACAAAGCAATATTGCTTTGTCTGATAATATTTCTGCAAAACCGGCTGATCTTGACCGAGCCAGTTTTGAATACACCGAAGGTATTTCGGCTGATGAAACACTTTTCGCACGCTCTCTGGCTCACAGCATTACAGAAGATGTCTGCCGCGAGAAAGGCGTTTCCGTTGAAAAGGTTGCCCAACTGAAAAAACAGGTTGAGGAAGGAACCTACGAACCGGATCCCATGGCCATTGCAAGGGCCATGTATGATCTATGAGGGCGCCTGAAAGCCTGATCCCGGTATTAGAACAGCTGTGTACTGTATTAGAACAGCTATGCCGGGTTGAGGCTGATAAACTAACCGTTGTTTCAGCTGATCATCCTGACCAGCTGGAATCTCTTTTAAATGATGAAAACATGCTTTTACTGCAGCTGCGCGGACTAGATAAAAAACGAAGTGATCTTCTTCGCAGGTCGGGTCTTGAGGGGCTTACTTTCCGCCAGATTTTGATGCAGGAGGACAGCGAGGAGGCTGTGGCACTTCTCTCTCCGATCTTGGAACGTTTATCCAGCCAGGCTGAAAAGCTGAAAAAGATAAAAGGCGGCACAGACCGTCTGATCCGGATCCGCATGAAACAGTTAGAACAGCGCCTTTCCGGTGCGAAGCAGAGCGATCCTCATGTTTATGACAAATATGTCTGATAAAACTGTGGGGACTGCAGGATATTTATATTTTGGAGGTAATAATACTTTATGGTAAGAGCAACTTTTTCCGGTTTTAATACCGCTCTGTCCGCTCTCCAGGCCAACCAGAAACGTCTGGATATTACAGGACAGAATTTGTCAAATATGAATACTGCCGGATATACCAGGCAGCAGTTAGAGGCATCCAGCCTTAATTATACGAATCCTGTTTCCCATTATTCTAATGGGAATGAAACTGCAGTAGGCTTTGGGGTAAGCATGGACCGGGTCTCACAGATCAGAGATCCTTATCTGGATATCCAATACCGCAGCCAGTCTGCTGACTGCAGCTATACCAATCGTTTACAGACTGCCCTTAATTCCCTGTCAAAGGTACTGGACGAAACAACCATTTCCGGCATCCGTCAGGCATTTGATGATATCCAGTCTACCCTTACAAGCATGCAGGATCCTGCAAAGGTATCCGATCCCATCTATGAAAGTGAGCTGCGAACTAAAATGCAGTCTGTATGTAATCTTTTTAACCAGGCATCCAGACAGATCACACAGGCCGAACAGAATGAATTTCAAAGGCTCACAGGGGAAGGCAGCAGTGAACAGGGCGATGTGCAGAAGATCAATGACATCCTCCGCCAGATCGGCGACCTGAACGTGCAGATCAAACGTAACCAGGTTGCCGGTCATCCTTCCCTGGAACTGCAGGATGAACGAAATCTTCTTCTGGATGAGCTTTCCGGTTATATTCCTGTTGAAACCAGATATTACAAGGATGATACCCATTCCGGGAATAACGCCTATGACTATGATGCAAATGGTGCTGTGATCGGCAAGAAGGACTGGCCTGATGATCTGGAAGTGAGCATGAATTATATTGATGCCCAGGGAAAGAGCCAGAAGCTGATCCTGGTAAACGGATCTGACCTTGGTGCTGACGGTCTCACAAAAAACTACGGTCAGTTAAGTGTGTTAAAAGGCGATCACCAGACAGCTGCTTCTGTTTCTGATCCTGCAAACATTTCCATCAAGTTTGAAAAAGCCCCCAGCTATAAAGGGAATGGACAGGCAGCTGCAGATGTATACGCAGAGTTAAAAGGGATCCATTTTGAAGGCGGCTCTCTTCAGGCAAGCCTGGATATGCTCCAGAAAACAGGTACCGGCAATGTGATAAATGGATCTACTGCTGTGGATGATGTCCGTGGATACCAGTATTACTCAGGAAAACTGGATCAGTTAGCTTCCACTTTCGCAAAATCCATGAATGACATCAACAATGGCAAAAACCACACGGATAAGAATCTTTTATCTAATTCCACCGATGACCCAACAACTGGTATAACAGCCGGAAATATCGGTATCAGCAAAGGCTGGACCAGTGGAACGATCCATATTTCTACAGACGGCACCAACCGCACAGATACAATCCTTGATATGATCGCAGCTATGAAGGATACCAAGAAATTGAACGGGAAAACATTTGCTGATTATATGAATAACCTTTCCACCCAGCTGGCATCTGATTCCAGCTCCAACCAGACTGCATTAAAGACGGGCACAACTGTTTTAAACAGTATCCAGGACTCCAGAGACTCTCTTTCCGGTGTCAGCCTGGATGAAGAAGCAACCAATATGATGGCCTACGTTTCAGCCTATAATGCTGCTTCCCGTCTGATGACTGCCCTTGATGAAGTGTTGAATACCCTGATCAGTAATACTGGTGCATAAATATAAGGAGGATTAATAAATTATGAGAGTTGTACGTTCATCTGTTTACCGCAGGTATACTTCTTCTTTAAATGATCTTCAAAGCAATCTGAACAAAAGCATGAACAAGGTTTCTACCGGCGCTGCTTATGAAACAGCTGCTGATAATCCTCTTGCTTATTATCAGGGAAAGAAAATGGATCATTTATATCAGGATGCAAAGAGTAAAAGTTCTATTTTAGGTGATATCAAAAACCGTCTGTACCAGCAGGAGCAGGGCGCAAGGGATATCCAGAAGACTTTAAGCAACAGTAAGACTTCCATGCAGTATCTGCTGGATTCCTCCCATAACAGCTCAAAAACTTCTGTCCAGACAAAAAGAGATGCTCTTCTTCAGGATGTGCAGAGCATGGTCAGCAATCTGAACAGCCAGTATCAGGATTTCTATGTTTATGGAGGAAATGATATTACAACAGCTCCGTTTTCTTTAAGCGGAGATGGAAAAACCCTTACTTATACCCATAAGTATTCAGACGGTACCACAAAGACGGTCAATATGACCATGGCTTATGATACAAATAACAATACTTACAGTTATCATTTAAGCGATGATGACCTGAACAACCTTGTGACAGCCATGAGAGAACAAGGCCGGGTAGATATCGGTTATGGCGATATTTCCAACCGCCAGTCTCTTTTAGATACCTATACCGGAGGACTGAATATGCTTACGGGGCTTACTTCAGATTCCTTAAATGCCATGTCTGATGCGGATGCAAAGGATGCGGTCAAAGCTGCCCTGGAAACAACTCCTGTGGCACTTCTGAGCCGTTCGGTTATGGCCTGTGATAATTATATCAATGATACTACGACCGTTGATCAATTTACAGATACTATGGGCAGTGTACTTAAAGATGCAGCTAATACAGAGCATACCATCAGCACCATTTACAGCGACCTTGGCAATAAATATTCCCTGGTAGAAACTACAAAAACCCGTCTTGATACTTTAAGCGACAACCTGACAGAGGAATACAAAGACATTCTCGGAGCTGATCCTTATGAGGCCATTACAGAAATGTTCTCTTACCAGTACTCCTATTCTGCTGCTTTAAAAATGGGGTCAAACCTGATGCAGTCATCTCTTTTTGATTTTATAAAATGATACCGGTACATTGTTTACAAAAAACAAGCAAAAAATAATTTTCTATTTTCAGGTCAGAAGAAGGTGAAAATGTATGAAACCTGTGATTGAAGCAAATTTTAAACCTTTTGAATCTGTCCGTTTCCGTCAAAATGCCAGTCTGGTTTCAAAGGACCAGCTGGCAGCAAGACAGCATCAGGCGATTTCCCAATACCGCCTGAAAGTACGTCAGGCTCAAAATTACGGGATCAGTTCTCCGGAAAGCATGACCTGTATCCAGGATATCAGACAAGCTTTTAATCTCCGGGATACTGTCCAAAGAGTACATGGCACAGCAAACGTCTCTGGATCAGGAAACAGCTTTTGTGATCCATTTTCTGGCAGCCCTGACAATAATGGGCTGTATACCCTTCAGAGAGGTGAATTTGAATTTCGTGTGGCATCTGGCAATCTGGAATACGTACCAGCCCTGGAAATGACCATCATAACCTCTTATCCAAAAGTAGAGTTTGTATATACCGGCACCCCCAATTATGTTCCACCAAAAAAAGAGCCGGATTCCCCTGCTCTTAATGTTACCATATAAAAACTGACCCCCGGAGGCTTATGCAATCATGAAGATTGATACAAAATATTACGGCGAAATTGATTATACAAAAGATGAACTGGTTGTATTTCCAGATGGTTTATTTGGTTTTTCCCAGTACCATGACTATCTTCCCCTCTCTATGGAGGAAGATGACAGTTCCCTGCTGATATTGCAGTCTGTAGACGAACCTTATGTAGCCTTTTTTCTCATCGATGCAGCAGCACTCTTTCCTTCTTATTCACCGGTTCTTCTACCAGAAGAATTATCCTTTCTGGAAGTAAATTCCAGTGATGAATTATCCTATTATGTCATATGTGCTGTAAAGAAGGATTATCTGGATGGAACCGTCAACTTGAAATGTCCTCTTGCCATTAATCCGGATACCCGCAAAGGAATCCAGGTGATCTTATCCAACGCAGACTATGATTACCGCCATACCTTACGTTCTCTTCTTGGTAAAGAGATAAAGGAACAGGACACTAAAAAAGGAGATAAATAGCCATGCTGATACTGAAACGTAAAAAAAATGACAGTATCCTGATCGGGAATGACATACGCATCACTGTACTTGACTGCGACAATGGATCTGTCAGCCTGGCTATAAATGCCCCGAAGCATATTTCTATTTTGCGGGAAGAATTGACAGAAGCAGAACGCAGCAACCTGGATGCCTTATTATCTGATACAGATTCACTGCGCTCTATTGAAAAAGGACTGAATTCTTATATGAAGAAATAGACCATAAGCTTAATGACCCGCAAACGGGTGAATACTGATAAAATGACTCTTATCTGCTATACAAAATATCATATAGCTCTTT
>UMJR01020249.1_pt1 | contig 11950 bp, 2 predicted proteins | sample 1966121 | NCBI WGS metagenome assembly UMJR01 (sample SAMEA4836155, study PRJEB28245) | human gut metagenome | biome: gut microbiome; material: fecal sample | place: Denmark | collected 2008
TTGTCACCGCTTAATGAAATTGACGCACCTTGACGTTCAATTTGAATATGCGTATCACCCTCACGTTCCGATATGATACAACCCGATACATAAACATCAATATAATATGTTCCGGCATCTGTTACAGACGAAAGATTATCTTTACCGTATCTTATAATCGGTACAGCGTCTGTCAGTTCGCCACCGTTCAAATCATAACATTTAACTGTCGCTGTATAACTGTTTCCGTCATATATAATATTCTTGGGAGCAGTTATATTAATCTTGATAGATCTCGCTCTTATATTAATCTTAAATGTAACATCTCTGTATGTACCGTCTACATTACTTATACGGATATTCATATTAGCATAATATCCGGCACTTGTCGGAGTACCCGTTATTGAACCGTCCTCGTTGACAGTAAGACCTGTTGGTTTAAAACCCGATATAAATTCAAAACTATATCCGTCATTGCTTCCGCCGCTCATTGTTATTTGTGCTGAGTACGGCTTATATGCCTCACCCATAGGAAGCGACGTTGTATCTACACTAAATTCAGCCGCATGAGCACATACACCTGCCATAAGCATTGCTATCATTATAATCAAAAATGCAGATATTTTTTTCATTTATTACACCTCTTTTCCGTTAAATCAATTACACAGCTTATTATTTTAATTGTTATTGCATTTCCGAAAGCATTGTCCAAAGATACGGACAATGCCATTGGAAATGCAATAACACAGGGCGATAACCGCCCTGTGTCATTACATTGCTTTATTTATCGCATTTATTATAATTCGATATTTATTAAGCAGCAGGAGTTGCTTCAGGAGCTGTTGTCTTTTCAGGAGCAACAGTTGCTTCAGGAGTTACTGTTGTTTCAGGAGCAACAGTTTCTTCGGGAGCTGCTGTTTCTTCCGGTTTTACTGTAGGAACTACTGCATTTGCGCCAACCATTCTTTCATTTACTGCAAGAAGAATGTCTGCCTCTGCCCAGTGACCTGCAATGTCATTAGGAGTAAATGTTACGATTGGTGTTGATTCTACAAGAACTCTGTTGATAATTGCAACAGCTTCAGCTCTTGTTAGCGGTGAATATGGACCGAATGTACCGTCTTCATAACCTGAAACGATATTCTTGTCAGCAAGAGTTTCAATGTAATCCTTAGCCCAATCATTTTCAGTTACATCTGTAAAGATGCCATTGTATGAAATCAAATCATATCTTTGAGCTCTTGCGATAACTGCACTGATTTCGCCTCTTGTGATTGTATCCATAGGTCTGAATGTACCGTCTTCATAACCGCTTAATACATCCTTATCTTCAAGATAACCGATGTACTTGTTGAACCAAGCGTCTGAATCAACGTCAGGGAATGATGCTTGATACATACCGTCAGGTAGATCGTCACCATAGCTTAGTCTTGCAATCATAGCTGCAAGTTCGCCTCTTGTGATGTTGTTATTTGGTAGGAATGAACCGTCATCATAACCTGAAGCGTATGGCTTTGTATATTCTGTGTTGATTACAGGTGCTTCTGTCGGCTTAACTGTTGGTACAGGTGTTGGTGTTGCTGTAGCTTCTTTAACAGTTACAGGAATATTCTTAACTACGCCGTTGACCTTAACCTTAACAGTTGCTGTACCCTTACCAACAAATGTGATGTTACCGTTTTCGTCAACAGTTGCTACATCTTCATTTGATGATGTCCATGTTGGTTTAGCTGTTGAGCCTGTTACAGTAGCTGTAACTTTAATCTTATCACCTACAACACCGGAAACAGTATCCTTATCAAGTTTAATTGATACGCTGCGTCCGCCGCCGCCGCCACCGCCGCCGGCTGTTTGAGACATATAAAGTGTAGTTTCTGTTGAAAGTGTGAATGGATATGTAATAGCTGTCTTACCTGCAAGATCTGTGAAGTATGCCTTGAACTTGCTTGGCTTAGCTGTAAGAATCTTTGTATTAATATCGTTATCACTTGTTGCTGATGTCTCGTTTGTATAGATTTCAGCAAGTGGGCTTGTTGAAGTATTTACTTTGTAAACTACAAGGTGGTTCTTGTATGTTGTAGCGTCTGCTGTTGATGCAGGAGATGCTGCAAGTGTTTCTGTAGCCTTATATCTTGCAGAAACAGTATATGCCTTACCATTTTCAAGACCTGTAAATGTTGTTCCTGTCTGCCAATCTGTTCCGTTAATTGAGTATTCAATATTATCACCCAAAGGACCTGCTACAACAATGTTGTTTGTCTTTTGGTCAACACTTACTGTTGGAGCTACAGGAGCCACTTGTGTACCTTGAGTAATCTTACCTGTTCCTTCAACTGTCTTATCAGCAGCTATTTCTGTACCTTCATCATTAACCAATACATAGTTGCCTGATACATCTTCTGTACCTTCTCCGACCTTAGCGAACTTAAAGTCTGAGAATGTTACCTTTTGAGCGTCACCAACTTGTTCTGGTGTTGCAAATTCAGCTTTGAATGTTAGCTTAACCTTATCAGCGTCAGCTGCTTCAATAGCACCTGTTGGTAATGTTGCTGATGCATTTACATTATCATCACCATATGCTTTTGATGCCTCAAATTGGATTTCTGAAAGTTTGATTGGTTTTTTCTTTGCTGTTAGAGTAATTGTCTTAGTCTTTGTTACTGAGCCTTCTGTGTATGATACTGTTATTGTTGTATCTCCATAAGGAAGCTTTGCTTCATCATTAAATTCGTTACCGGCTTTATCCAATAGCTTGTAGTTTGTAACAGGAGCCTTTGTTGCCGAAGCACCTGTACCATATACTGCATTAACTACCAAACCGCTAAAGTTAGGTTTCAAATCAGGATATGTGTATGTTACATTGTCAGGACCTGTTACTTCGATATCTGACATAGCGTCTTGAGTTACGCTACCCTTAACAATTACTGTTGCAGGAGTGAATGAATAGTTAGCTGCATCTGTACCTGTAAGAGCCTTTTCTGTAACTGTTACATCAGGAGTACCCGGTGTCTTTACATCATTAGCTGCATATTTATATGTAAATGGAAGTGTTACCTTATCTCCATCAACTATAGATGAATTATTATCCTTAGTTAGTACCAATGAGCTATCAGCAGTTACATCAGCTGTAGCATTAGGGTTAGCCTTAACTGCAGGAACTTTTATAGCATCAGCATTAACTGTAAGAGCCTTTGCTGTAATTGTTGCAGCTGTCTTAAGTGTACCGTCAGCATTAATCTTATCTGTATCCGGTGCAAATGTGTACTTACCGTTTGTTTCCGGTAGTGTAGTTGTTAGTTTAATCTTCTTATCTGTGCCTACATTTTTATCTGTATATGCAAATGTACCTGTAACTGTGTATGAGTCAGTACCTACAAATGCTGTAGCTGAATCCTTAATTGAAATTGTAGGTAGTGTTTGATCTGCAGGAATAGTTAATCCGCCATCATATACCTTTGTAATTGTTGCGTCTGATACTGTGTAGTAAACTGTCTTTGCAGCTACAGTAATCTTAGCTGATGAAGTAAGTGTTTTACCGTCATAGATAAAGTCAACTGTCTTATCTTTCATATCAAGTGTGATAACAGTGTCAGCATTAACTACTGTTTCACCGATTTTAACTGTAATACCGGCTGCTGCCAAATCAGCATATGAGATTTTGCCTGTTGAGTTATCATCATATGTAACATTCAACTTAAGGTCATCTGTCTTAAGCTTATCGCCATATGTATAATCTGTCTTTCCACCGCTAATTGTTGCACTCTTAATCTTCTTTGCACCAAGTGTACCGACTTCAGCTACTGATTTTACACCACTGCCTGCATTTGTGTAAACAACAAAAACCTTGTGTGTACCGTCAAGCATAGCCTCTGTAATATCTGTATTAGCATCTACAGCTGTTGCTGTCTTAGCTTCTTCGGCGTTTGTTGCGATTACAACTTTATAGTTGCCGTCAAAATCAGCATATGAAACTTTAGTACCCTCGCCTGTTTCTGAAGCTTTCTTAGCTTTTACAGCGATAGCTGATGGATCGAATTTGTCACCCTTATTGTATGATGTTTTAGCATTTGTGTCTTTTGTAATTGTAATATCATCATAATTTGATGTTACTGTAAATACAGTACTCTTAACTGTTGTATCACTCTTAACAGCTACTACAAAGTAGTTTAAGCCGTGAGTATATGTGTCTGAAGCTGTTACTTGTGCAAGAACGTCGCCATCAGCATTAGATTTGTAAATTGCCAAGTCATTACTGACATTTTCATAGTTTGTGAATTTAATATCACCAACTGATGTACCATTGTTCTTTTCAATCGTAGCAACCAAATTCTTGAAGTCGATTGCTGTACCGTCATAAGCAGTTGTCGGAGCACCGCTTACTGTAATCTTTGTAGTCTTAATTTCACTAACTGTTAATGCACCAAGGTCGCATATAAAGTTACCAACGATTGCATATATGTGCTTACCGTTTACATCAGTTGTTAGTTTTGCAGGAATAGCAGTCAAGCCTGCATTGTCTGCTGCTGTAATACCTGCTGCACCATACTTATATGTAACAGTATCACTTGTACCAAGGTCTTCGTGTGAACCATCGTTGTAATCGAATTGCATTGTAACACCTGAATCAAATGTTGCACCTACATATTGAGTACTCTTAAATGTACCTGATTTAACAGAAATACCTGTCTTCTTAGCTGCACCTGCAGGGAATAGATTAAGTGAATTATTAATCTTCATGTATTCCTGTAAACCGTCAATACCACCCCATGTCTTATTGAAGATACCAGTATTTTGCATTACCAAACATAGATTACTTGATTCTGTTATAGCAACACCTTTTGAACCAGCATCAGGTACTTCTTTTACTTTAAATTCAACAAAGTTAATAAGTTGACCTGCTGTAATTACACCTAGTTGTTCATTTACATCAGTTGCACTGTTAGGTGTGCATGTCACATAAAGTACAGCCTTTTTCAAATTACTTGTGTTTGAATCTAAAATTGATGTTTCTCCTGATGCCAAATCTTGTGCATATTTGGCTGTTGAAGTATCAACCATGTACATACCATCAATCTCTTGATTCATAAAATTTGTTTCATCTTTTGCCAAAAAGTTTTTTGACGCTGTTATATACTTCTTATTTGTTGTTGAAGTAGGCTCCAAATATCTTGTATCATATACAAGAGCAACACTCAATTCTTGTACACCAAAACTATTCTGCACAAATTGATCAAAATTGTTAGCTTGAATTGCAACAATAATAGTATCGCCTTTTTCAAGCGGTGTAGTTAATTTACCATCAGTGCCTGAGATAATATCATATCCATTATCGGCAGAATTAACCTTTACTGCTACCGTTTTCATTTCAGGCATATTTGCCTCCGTTGTTCCCGGTTTTATAAATTCGGTATTACCCAAATTTAATGCAAACGATGTTGCAGGGAACATACTTAGTAACATCGCTATCGAAAGCAATAGCGATATTCCTTTTGTCTTAAATTTCATTGTTCTTCACCTTTCTTTTATATATTTTTTATTTTGTGAACGTTGAATAATATGTGTTAATTTGAACATTAGCTGTATGGTTTTTAATAGGTACCAAGTCACCGACACTTATCTGTGTATCACTTGTTGTATCCATAACTCTGTATATACCAAGGTTGTATGTAGATGTCTTTACTGTGCTGTCAACAAACGTAAAGTTGTTTGCTGTATAGTTTTTAATAGGTACCAAGTCACCGACACTTATCTGTCCATCAAGAGTTGTATCTCCCATCAAAGGTAAAATAACAACTTTTCTTGTATTAGTGATTGTTTTAGCTAAGGCATTATCATAAAAAGAATATGTCAACTCATATACATCAGGTTGAATTACCTTCGTAGCATCACCAGTTATATTAGCATATGTAAACAAATCATTTGCTATCGGATTTTCTTTAGTATCAGAGAATGTATTTGTTTTCTTATCTTTGTCCGGTACTATAATGCTTTGTCCCGGCAAAACCGTAACTGTTATACTTCTTCTTACATCTGTCGGATCAACACTATTGCCTAAAGAGTCAACCGCAACAAATCCAGGATCAATAAAATCATCATACTCAAAACTGAATAATGCTGTAGCATCTCTATCCAAATTCACTGTAGGATCTACTGAACCACCCCATGCTAACGGAGAATATAACATTCCTGCTGTCTTACCTGCTGGCAAGTAATCTGCATTTGTAGAATATTTATTATTTTTTTCAAAATCAGCAACTGCCACTAATTTATTAGAAACTGAAATATTATCCGCTTTCATAATTTCACCAACCGGTGAGTTACCATAGTTCAAAGTGATTTTTGGTGCCACAAGTTGTTGAACATGGAATGTATATGTTAGAGTCGGTGCATCATTATCTGTACCTGCTTTTGTTGTAATAGTGATAGTATTTTCAGTTTGTCCCTTATTTGTAAGAGGAGCCTTAATTGTGTATGTACCGTCACCATTCTTTGTAGGTGTAAGAGTTGTACCGTCTGATGCTGTTATTGTTGTAGTATCAGGATTTGTAAGTGTTACATTAAACTGAATGCTATCAGCATCAACATCCGGAACTCTTACATAATAATCCTTAATTGCAGGAGTTTCCGCATTATCAAATGCTACATCATTCTTATACTGGCTATCCTTAAACGGTAATGCAGTTGAATCAACTGTTGAACCCTTGACAGAATTAGCCTTTATTTCTTTAATCGAAGGATCATTTGCAAGTACTTCATAAACAATGTTTCCGCCAACTTTGGCATCTGTATATTCAGCATAGCCTGTTGTCTTACCATCATAAAGTAATACCGCTTCTGTTGTTGTTGACTTAACCGAATCAATAACATAGTTTGAATTAGCTTTTAATTCAACAGCAACTACATACTTACCAACCTTTGTAATGTCAGTAACTTCACTTAATTCACTCTTCTGAATATTTCCGTCAGGAGTAGCACCTGCGTCGGTCCATGTGTAATACTTAATGTCATATTCGCTTTTTCCGACTGTATTGCCTGAAGCATCAACTACAGTGACAACAGGGTCCTTACGAGATGAACCTGCTTTTTGTTTTTGAGTATCAGGATCTACATTTACTGTAAGTTTTGCTGATGTTACTTCAAATGTTGAATCCTGTACACCGATTTTATAACCGTTTGCATAAGTTCCGGCATTATCAATAGAAATTGCTATTGTATAAACACCGACATTTTGAATTGTTGCAGCATTATTATTCTTATCTGTTACAGTTGCAGTAAAGCCTGCCGGAAGCGTTGCATCTTTTGCAATATCGCTGTCCGCTACTTTTGTATATGTAGTTTTGCTTGCATCATCATATTTAATTTGATAAATATTGTACTTAGGCGAAATAACTTGTCCTGTATATTCAGCATTTGCATTTACAAGCTCAATCTTCAAATACTTAAACCATGTTGCATAATAAGTTGTATCAGTGTTTATTTTTGTATCCTTATCAAACTTAGTACCGGTACCGTCAAACGCTGTCTTCCAGCCGTCAAATTCAAATGTACCGTTTGTTGGTTCTGTTATATCGTATCCGATTGAATCACCTTTGTATAGAGTAATTACACGAGGAGATGTGTCATTACCATTAAGATCCAAGTTCTTGTTAAATGTAACATTAACTTTGTCAGATGTCGGAACTGAAGGATCTATATCCCATTGTGCATACAATGTTGTTTCATATGCAGTATTTGTACCTGCAATTTCCTTTAGTGCATCCTTAAGTGTCGCTTGGTCTATTTTTGTTGTCGAATCAACAGTTACACCGCTGCCATCAGCTTTTGTGTTCCAACCTTTGAATACATAATGTGTTCTTGTTGGTTCATTTGGCATCATATTGCCAAGTGTATCACCAAGATATGGATATACATACTTTGGATTTGCATCTGTCACTGCTGCATTTGTTTTGTTTCCTGTAACATTACTGTCAAATGTAACCTTTACACCATTGTTCTTAGGAATATCGTCCGGAATAACATTTTCTCCCGGATTTACATTTGCAGCTGCCCAATATGCGTATAATGTTACTGTTGTAGGAGCTGATGCCTCACTGCCTTGTGCCGCAAGAGAAACATCATTCAATGTAGGATATTTTGCTGAAGTAACAAAATTACCTGCTCCGTTAGGTTTAGTATTCCATCCTATAAATACATAATTTGTTTTTGTAGGATTCTGTGCAGGATCTGTATAGTTTGCTGTAGGTGCACCTACAACGTCATTATATGTACCTACACCACCATTTACATCATATCTGATTGTAATATCCGACAGCCATTTTGCATAGTAATCAGTATTACTGTTTATTGGCTTTGTCTTGTCAAATGCCGTAGTTGTCATTGACAATGAACCGCCTGTTACTGTACCTTCATACCAGTTATCAAACGTATAACCTTTGTTGGTCGGTGCTGTTACATCATAGCCAAGAGAGTCACCCTTGAAAATTGTTACTGTCTTAACGTTTGTACCACCGTTGCCGTCTTTGTTATCATTAAATGTTATTGTTACTTTATCATTAGCATCAACATTATCAGCAATATCCCACTGTGCATATACAACCAAGTTGTATTTGCTTCCATTAGCCGTTACACCGTCAAGTGTTGTTGTTATTGCTGTTGCATCTGTAAATGTTGTACCTGAGCCATCTGCTTTTGTATTCCATCCTACAAACTTATAATGTGTTCTTGTAGGAGCTTCCGGCATCAATGTACCAAGAGCATCTCCAAGATGTGGATATACATACTTCGGATTTGCATCCGTTACTGTTGATGAAGCACTTCCTGATGCATTACTGTCAAATGTAACTTTTACACCATTATCATTAGGTGTTTCATTACCCGGTAATTTACCCGGTGTTACAGGAGCATCTGCCCAGTATGCATACAATTCTACCGGATTTGTTCCACCGGCAGCTGTTGAAACATCATTTAATGTAGCGTAATCAGCTGCAGTAATGAATTTACCTGAACCGTTTGCCTTTGTATTCCATCCTACAAATGTATAATTTGCTCTTGTAGGTTCTGAAGGTGCTGTATAAGATTTTGAAGGTGCACCTTTGTCTGTAGCAAATGGTGTTGCCGGAGTTGTTCCGTCGTTAATGTTAAAGTTTACAGTAATATCAGATTTATATGTTGCCTTTACCGTTATATCTGAATTTACTGTTGTTGTCTTATCAAAATCTGAATTATCAGCTGTATTTACCCACTTATCAAAACTATAATTTGTTTTCACCGGTGTTGTTGGCATTGCATCGCCAATCGAATCACCTTTACCGACAGTTATAGTTGTCGGAGCAGTAGGTGATGTTGCACTGTCATAATCAAATGTTACAGTTACCTGATCTCTGCCTGCATATGTCCAATGTGCATACACAGTTTTATTATCTGTTAAAGTAAATGGTGCTTTATCAGTAGTATCAGATTCTGAAGCCGCTCCGTACCAACCGTTAAATGTGTATGCATCACCTGTTGCTGACGTCTTTGTCGGAGTAGGCATCTGATATGCGTAAATTGTATCACCTCTGACAACCGTCATAGATGCAGGTGTTACTTGTGCGTCACATCCTGTAGGACTAAATGTCAATGTTACTGCATTGTCCGGATTCTCCGGTGTCCACATTGCATAATAGTCAGTATTGCTTGAAATTGTTTCTGCCTGTAATTGTGTATTTGAGTATGCAGTGCCTGAGCCGTCTGCTTTTGTATTCCATTCTTTAAATGCATAATCTGCTCTTGTAAATGTCGGAATATCACTTGATTTCAAACTTGAACCGGCACTAATTATTTTGTTTGTTGTGTTTTCTGTTTGTCCATAATTCTCATGGAATGTTACTGTTACATTCTGTACCCAATGAGCATAAACATCGGTGATTGAAGAAACGTCAGTTGCTGATGATGTGTTTGTACCATCATCAAATACGATTTTGTCACCACCGTTTGCTTGTGTAAACCAGCCCCCAAACGTGTAACCAGCAGGTATTTCAAAGTCATCACTTGATGTACCAACTGTTGGTTTTTGCGTTTCAGCAATCGTTGCACCGGCTTTCGGTGATACTGTAACTACCTTTGTTGTTTGTGTGCCTGTTGGATAGTTACTGTTAAATGTAACATCATGACCTGTTTCATATACAGGATAAACTTTTATAACATAATCACTATAACCATTTGCAACAGCACTTTCATTGATTGTTGTTAAATCAGCTAAATCATGTTCTGTTCCTGTCGAATCAACATACTTAAATCCGGCAAAATATTTGTTGTCTGAATTTACCAAATCGAAATCTGTACCGGCAGTTGGAACAACAACGCCCGCATCTGTATATGCTGTACCAGACGTTATACCTGTAGCACCCAAAGTTGTTCCTACCTTACTTGTCAATTCTGTTCCATATGTGTTATCAGTATAGAACTTTACGCTGTATGATGCTGGGAACAAATCAACACCATCTGTTAATTTCATATACTTATGCAATCCATCAACAGCAGTATAAGTTTTATTTGTTGTACCAGTATTTCTCAATACAACAACAATATTCGCTGATCTTGAAAATGCCACCGCAGGTGTAAATACACCAGCTGTAGGCACACTACTAACAGTGTATTCAAAAAATCCTAAGTAACTATCTTCCTTAATAACACCCATCTGCTCGTTTAAATCTGTATCGTCGTCTGCAGCACATGAAAAAGTTAATACACTCTTTGATAAATTTGATGTATCGTCACTAAGACTGGATGTCTCGCCTGGAGCTAGATCTTGTTTTGGTATGGATTGTTCTATAGAATATGTTCCAAGAATGTTATCATTATAAAAACATTTATCACCTGCTTTAGTAACAAACGCTGTTTCTGCTTTTAAAAATGCCTTTTTTGTTGCAGATGTTGGAGTCAAATAGCGATTATCATAGACCAAACTAACTGCTAACTTTAGAGCACCATAAGAATTGTCAGTAAACCTGTCAAAATTATGTGCTTTTACACCTACTAAAACCGTATCATTTGTTTTTAGTGTTCCTTGTTGTACCTCTTCATATCCAGAATCCGTTGATTTCAAAAGAACAGTTTCCATATATGGCATATTTGTTTCGTTTGTCCCAGCTATTAATACACTAGGATCATCAAAATTAAAAGTATCCGCTGTCCAATCACCATCAGCAAAAGCAAGAGTTGTCATTGTTCCAAAAATCATAGACAGAACAAGAAGAAAAGAAATAATTCGTTTTGATATATTGGTTTCTTTCATTTTTTTACCTCCTTAAATTTATTTATATGAACATTTACAAATTAATTATTTTGTAAATGGATAATAATAAGAATCTAATTTAATATTAGCAGTGCTGTTTTTTATCGGCACCATATCTCCAACACTTATTGTAGCATCAAAATTTGTATCCATTACTCTATATACAACCAAATTATAAGTTTCCTTTTTTACAGTACTATCCACAGCAGAAAAAACATTAGCTGTATAATTTTTTATTGGAACCATGTCTCCAACACTTATCTGATTATCTAAATTAACATCTCCAAGTGCTGGTAATATCACAACATTACGCGTTTCTGTTACAACTTCGTTTAGATTATTATCGGTATATGAATATTCCAATTTATATATATCCGGTTGAATTGCTTTACTGCTACCAGTCAAATTAGCATTGGTGAATACATCATGAGTTTCATCGCCGTCAACTGAATATGTATTAAACATACTCGGAATAATTGTCACTTTCATATCCAAAGCAGGCAATACGCAGACAGAAATTGTTCGAGTAACATCCGATTTTTTGACAACATTTCCTAAAGAATCTATTGCATCAAATCCCGGATCTTCAAAACCTTTATACTCAAACGCAAATAATGCAGTTTCATCCCTGTCCAAGTTTATTTTTGGATCTGTTGAGCCTCCCCAAGCATTTGACGAATAATAAACTTTCGTTGA
>UMJR01004355.1_pt1 | contig 11937 bp, 8 predicted proteins | sample 1966121 | NCBI WGS metagenome assembly UMJR01 (sample SAMEA4836155, study PRJEB28245) | human gut metagenome | biome: gut microbiome; material: fecal sample | place: Denmark | collected 2008
TAACGCTCATGTTTCTTTCCTCCATTGGTTTTTTACTTCCGCATATGTTGTTATACGTCCCCGAAACCGTCCTGTTACCAGGCTTTGGCACCATCGGGACAAGCCTATGCGTGATTTTTTGCGACTTTTTAATATTACCATAAAGGTTGTCTGTTTGCAAGGATTTTCATTTTATTTTTCTGCAAACTTTAGCATAAAAAATAAAAAACCGAAGCCAGTTCCCTGATTCCGGTTTTTTATTTTATTTACTTTTCATTATCTACGCACATAGATCATACCAGACTGTACCGGTCCGACTTTTACAACATCTCCTGTGTGCGGAGCATGAATCATCTGACCATTTCCGATATAAATACCACAATGTGTTGCTGTTGTTACAACATCACCAGGCTGCGGGTTACTTACTCTTGTCCATCCCATGAATGTAAGTGTTGTTCCGAGACGGCTATAGCTTCCTGTCAGACAATAGCTTACAAATCCGGAACAGTCGAAACTGTTTGGTCCGTATGCACCCCATACATAAGGTTTTCCAAGCTGGCTGTATGCTCTGCTTACGATTGAACCTCCGTTTGCATTCGTTCCACTCGTTGTAGTACTGCTGCTTGAATTGGATGGCTTTGTCGCAACAGATGCACTTGAGCTGCTTGTTGTATTGTTTCTATTCGATGTTGAAGCTGCATTATTATTGCTTGCTGCTGCCTGCTGTCTTTCCGCTTCTTTTGCTGCTTTTTCCGCTGCCTCTCTTGCTGCTCTTTCTGCTGCTTCTCTGGCTGCTGCTTCTGCTGCTGCCTGAATCTCTGAATCCAGATTAGCAACTTCTGCTGATTTAGAAGTAATCAGGTTATTCAGGTTATCACCCTGTTTTTCATATTCCACCTGTTTACTTTCCAATTCTTTCTGGTCTTTTTCAAGACTGTCTTTCAGATCGGAAATCTGCTGTTTTGTCTCTACATATTCCTGCAATTGTTTTCTGTCGTAGCTATGTACATTCTGAACATATTCTGCTTTGCTGAGAAGATCTGTAAAGTCTTCTGATGTAACCAGTGTCTCAAATGCTGAATCATTACCGGCTTCATACATATATTTGATACGCTTCTTCATTGCTGCATACTGTTCTTTTTCTTTTTCCTGCGCAACTTCCAAATCGCCCTGTGCTTTTGTAATGTCCTCACCGGTCTGAATCAATTCACTTTCCAGTGTATTGACTTTTCCCATTAATGTTGTCAGCTGCGACTGCAAGGAACTTACTTCACTCTGCTTTGCAGCTTTTTCCTTCTTCAAATCATCGACAGACGGTGCTGCCAAAACAGGTGTTACAATCATTGAACTTGTCACCACTGCTGTGATCAATCTGATTCCGTGTTTATTCATACTCACTCTTCTTTCTTTTTGTTTTAATTATTGCTTCCCCTCAGGCGCAAGATTATTCTTTCTTCCGCATCTGATTGCTATTATAGCTCAACATAGAGCAAATTGCAACATTTTTTAATACTTTTGTAACAATTACAGGCCGGAATATATGATTCCGACCTGTTCTTTCCTATTATAATTCAGCTTTTTATTTTATGCAAGGAAATTTTTCGCCCATCCTTTTGCTGTACTTTTTCACTACTGGACATACATATTCGTATATCCCATCAAACTGATATCTACAGCTTTTGCAGCCTCGCGCCCTTCACGGATTGCCCATACAACCAGTGACTGTCCTCTGTGCATATCGCCTGCTGTGAAGACATTTTTAACGTTTGTACTATATGCTCCGGCTGCAGTCTTAACATTTGTGCGTTCATTTACTTCTACGCCAAATGCTTTGGTCACATAATCCTGACTTCCCAGGAATCCTGCTGCGATCAATACCAGATCTACATCCACCGTGTATTCACTTCCGGCCACCTCTGCCATCATCATACGGCCTGTCTTTTCATCTTTTTTCGGCTCTAATTTCACCAGAACTGCCTTGCAGACTTTACCGTTTTTGTCTTTTTTGAATTCTTTGACGGTTGTCTGGTATACACGTGGGTCATGTCCAAATACGGCAGCGGCTTCCTGTTGACCATAATCTGTCTTGCAGACTCTCGGCCACTCCGGCCAAGGATTCATCTCTGTACGTTCATCCGGAGCTTTCGGCATCATCTCAAGCTGCAGTACACTCTTGGCACCATGTCTCATCGATGTTCCCACACAGTCATTTCCTGTATCTCCTCCACCGATGACCATAACATTTTTTCCTTTTGCGGAAATGTATGTGCCTTCCTTCAGACTCAGGTCATAGGTTCCATCTGCATTCTGTTTTGCATTTTTCCAGAGTGCTTTTGTTGTTGATTTTAAGAAATCTACTGCGAAATAGATGCCTTCGGCTTCTCTTCCTGGTACTTTAATATCTCTTGGATTTGATGCACCGCAGCAAAGTACTATACGGTCAAATTCTTTTAATAATGTAGCTGCTTTCTTATCTTTTCCGATATTACATCCTGTCACAAACTGAACCCCTTCTTCTTCCATGATTGCAATCTTGCGATCAATGAACTGCTTTTCCAGTTTCATATTCGGGATACCATATCGGAGGAGTCCACCGATTTTATCTTCTCTTTCAAAGACAGTCACACTGTGTCCTCTTCTGTTCAGCATATCAGCAGTTGCAAGTCCCGACGGACCGGAACCTACAACTGCAACCTTCTTACCGGTTCTTACCTTTACCGGTTTTGCTGCTGCATAACCTTTTTTGTATGCATTTTCAATAATGCTATATTCATTCGCCTTACTTGAAACTGCATCTCCGTTCAGTCCGCATGTACATGCAGCCTCACAGAGTGCCGGACATACCCTTGATGTAAATTCCGGAAAGTTGTTCGTCTTTTTCAGTCTGTAATATGCTTCTTCCCAGTTTTCCTGAAAGATCAGATCATTCCATTCCGGTACCAGGTTGTGAAGAGGGCATCCGCTTGCCATTCCCATCAGCATCTGACCGGACTGGCAGAACGGCACGCCACATGCCATACATCTGGCTCCCTGCAGCTCCTGTTCTTCTTTTGACAGAGGTGTATGAAACTCTTTAAAATGCTTAATTCGCTCTTTTGGATCTTCAGCCATCTTATCCTGCCTGTCATAATCCATAAATCCTGTTGCTTTTCCCACTGTTCTTACCCCCTATCTTCCTTCTTTGATCGCATAAAATGCTTCTGTCTTTGCCTGTTCACTGCTCATGCCCTGTTCTTCCATCTGAAGGATGGTTGTCAGCATACGTTCATAATCAATCGGAATAATCTTCTTGAATTTCGGAAGATATTCAGTGAAGTTATCCAGAATCTTCTTACCAAGTTCCGAATTGGTATTGGCAACATGTTCTTCGATCATGCTCTTTAATTCTCCGACATCGATCTTGGTTGTCACATGTTCAATATGAACCATCTCTTTATTGACTCTTGTATAAAGATCATTTTCCATATCCAGTACATAAGCAACTCCACCGCTCATACCGGCTGCGAAGTTCTTACCTGTTCCGCCAAGGACTGCTACGCGTCCGCCTGTCATATATTCACATCCGTGATCTCCTACACCTTCTACAACTGCTGTCGCACCGGAATTACGTACTGCAAAACGTTCTCCCGCCACGCCATTGATGAATACTTTACCGCTAGTTGCCCCGTAGAGTGCCACGTTACCGATGATAATGTTTTCTTCCGCTTTATAGCGTATTCCTTTTGGTGGATATACTACAAGTTTTCCGCCGGAAAGTCCCTTTCCAAAATAGTCATTACTGTCACCGGTCAGTTCCAGTGTCAGTCCTTTCGGAATAAATGCGCCGAAGGACTGTCCGCCGGCACCCTTACAATGTACCACATAGCTGTCTTCGTCCAAACCTTCCGGATATCTTCTCGTAATCTCCGAACCAAAGATTGTACCAAATGTACGGTTCGTATTTGTCACATCTATTTCAATGCTTCTCTTCTGTTTCTTCTCTACCGCCGGGAGCAATTCTCTGACCAGAACTTTTTCATCCAGAGTTTTCTCCAATTCAAAGTCGAAGACTTTCTTCGGATTGAATGTCATCGGTGTCTTTGTGCCTTCATATGGATTATCGAGAATCTGTTCCAGATTCAGTGTGGCTGCACGTTCTGAAGTTGCCACTTCCTTTACTTTTAAAAGATCTGTTCTTCCAACCAGTTCATCCAGTGTACGGACACCGAATCTTGCCATATATTCTCGCAGTTCTTCTGCAATAAAACGCATAAAGTTCACGACATATTCCGGTTTTCCACGGAAACGTTTTCTCAGTTCCGGATTCTGCGTTGCCACACCGACCGGGCAGGTATCCAGATTACATACACGCATCATTACGCACCCCATCGTTACCAGCGGTGCAGTTGCAAATCCGAATTCTTCTGCTCCAAGGATCGCTGCGATCGCCACATCACGACCACTCATTAGCTTACCGTCTGTCTCGATACGGACTCTTTCTCTTAAGCCATTCTGAATCAGTGTCTGATGCGTCTCTGCAAGTCCCAGTTCCCATGGAAGTCCTGCATTATGGATGGAACTTCTTGGTGCTGCCCCGGTTCCTCCGTCATATCCGGAAATCAATATCAGGCCTGCTCCCGCTTTGGCTACACCGGCTGCAACTGTACCGACACCGGCTTCTGATACCAGTTTTACTGTAATTCTCGCATCTTTGTTCGCATTTTTACAATCGTAAATGAGTTGCGCAAGATCCTCGATCGAATAGATATCATGATGCGGCGGTGGTGAGATCAGGCTGACCCCAGGTGTAGAATGACGTGTCTTTGCAATCCACGGATATACTTTTCCACCAGGCAAATGTCCGCCCTCTCCCGGTTTTGCCCCCTGCGCCATCTTGATCTGTATTTCCTGTGCACTTACCAGGTATCTGGATGTAACGCCAAATCGTCCGGAAGCTACCTGTTTGATCGCAGAGCATCTGTTCGTATCCAGACGTTCAATCTCCTCTCCACCTTCACCACTGTTGGATTTACCATGCAACTGGTTCATCGCAATTGCCAGTGTCTCATGCGCTTCTTTCGAGATAGAACCATAAGACATTGCTCCTGTCTTGAATCGTTTTACAATCTCGTCGACGCTTTCTACTTCTTCGATTGGAATGCCTTTCTTTGGATAGTTGAATTCTAACTGTCCACGCAGGTTGATGTGTTCTCCTTCCGCATTGACCAGCTCTGTATACTGTTTGAACATACCATAGTCACCGCGTCTGGTAGATTCCTGCAGCATATGGATCGTCTGTGGATTATAAAGATGTCTCTCTCCGCCGCTTTTTAGTTTGTGCTGCCCTACACTGTTCAGTGTCATATCCACTTCCAGTCCGAGCGGATCAAATGCCTGTGAATGACGCGCAATATAATCTGCTGCAATCTCTTCAATTCCGATTCCGCCAATTCTGCTGACAGTATCTGTAAAATATTTATCAATGAATTCCTGTTTTAATCCGATTGCTTCAAATATCTTTGCTCCCTGATAAGACTGGATTGTGGAGATACCCATCTTTGATGCAATCTTTACAATTCCGCTAAGTACCGCATTGTTATAATCATCTACTGCTGCATAATAGTCTTTCTGAAGCATATCTGTATCGATCAGCTGTTTGATGGATTCGTGTGCAAGATACGGGTTGATCGCACATGCACCATAACCGATCAGTGTTGCGAAGTGATGTACCTCTCTTGGTTCTCCGGTCTCCAGAACGATTCCTACAGAAGTACGTTTCTTTGTGCGCACCAGATGCTGCTGCAGTCCGGAAAGCACCAGGAGCGAAGGCATTGCCACGTGATATTCATCTACACCTCTATCTGAGAGGATCAGAATGTTGGCTCCTTCACGGATAGCTCTGTCAACTTCAATAAACAGATAATCAATTGCCTTTTCAAGGCTCGAATTCTTGTAATAGATGGTCGGAATCTCCGCAACCTTGAATCCATCTTCTTTCATATTTTTAATTTTCAGAAGATCTGTCTCTGTAAGAATTGGATTGTTAACCTTTAACATCTTACAGTTCTCTGCTTTTTCTTCCAGAAGGTTTCCATCTTCACCAATATAAACCGTTGTAGATGTAACGACCTTCTCACGGATTGCATCGATTGGAGGGTTGGTTACCTGTGCAAAACGTTGTTTGAAATATCCAAACAGGTTCTGATGCATGTCAGATAATACCGCAAGCGGCGCATCAATACCCATGGCTGCTGTTCCTTCGGCACCATTCTTCGCCATGTTCAGGATAGAAGTCTTTACTTCTTCATATGAATAGCCGAATGCTTTCTGAAGTCTTCTGCATTCTTCTGCTGTATAAGCTGGAACCTTCTGATTCGGGATCTTCAGATCCTTTAATTCGATCAGATTGTTATCCAGCCACTCACCATAAGGCTGTCTGCTTGCATAAGTTTCTTTTAATTCTTCGTCATCAATGACTTTTCCTTTTTTGATATCTACCAGAAGCATCTTTCCCGGATGCAAACGTTCTTTCACTACAATCTTCTCCGGTGGAATATCCAGTACACCAACTTCCGAAGAAAGGATCAGCATATCATCATCCGTGATATAATACCTCGATGGACGCAGGCCATTTCTGTCAAGCACGGCTCCCATGCAGTCACCATCACTGAACAGGATAGACGCCGGACCATCCCATGGTTCCATCATAGTTGCATAATACTGATAAAAATCTTTCTTTTTCTGGGAAAGGTTTCTGTTATTTGCCCACGGTTCCGGAATTGCGATCATAACTGCCAGTGGAAGATCCATACCACTCATAACCATGAATTCAATTGCATTATCCAGCATTGCCGAATCAGAACCGCTACTATTGATTGCAGGAAGCACTTCATGAAGTTTTCCTTTCATACACTCGGATTCCATATTTTCTTCTCTGGCACGCATCTTATCCGTATTGCCGCGGATCGTGTTTATCTCGCCATTATGCACAATAAAACGGTTCGGATGCGCTCTCTCCCAGCTTGGATTCGTGTTCGTACTGAATCTGGAGTGAACCAGTGCGATTGCGGAATCATAATCCGGATCCTGCAGATCAGGGAAGAACAGTCTGAGCTGATCTACCAGAAACATTCCTTTATAAGCGATGGTACGGCTGGAAAGCGATGCCACATATGTATCATCTGCACTCTGCTCAAATACGCGCCTTACAATATACAGTTTACGGTCAAAGTCACCCCCCTGCTCTACCTTCTTAGGTCTTTCAATAAATCCCTGCATAATACATGGCATACATTCGACCGCTCTGCTTCCAAGTACGTCTGCCTTCACCGGAACTTCTCTCCATCCAAGGAAATTCATTCCTTCTTTTTTGACGATCACTTCGAATATCTTCTTTGCCTGATTTCTCTTTAATTCGTCCTGTGGAAAGAAGAACATTCCCACTCCGTAATCTCTTTCAGAACGTAAAAAGATGCCGAGAGGTTTACAGACTTTAGAGAAGAATCTGTGAGAAACTTGTAATAAGATTCCAACTCCATCACCTGTCTTACCTTCGGCATCCTTGCCAGCTCTATGTTCAAGATTTTCAACGATTTTCAATGCATTTGCCACTGTATCGTGACTTTTCTGTCCTTTGATATTAACGATCGCACCGATTCCACAGTTATCATGTTCAAATTCGGAACGATACAGTCCACGTTGCTGGACTACATTTCCTTCTTTCATACATCTGTTCCTTTCTTTTGTTTTTTCCTACTATATCACAAGGCTTTACTGTTGTAAAGATAAAAATTATTTTGAGTTGTCAGATTATTTGACTTTTTATATTCCAACTCAAAAAGAATCTGACAACTTACATTGCCAGATTCTCGTTTTCTTTCTTCTTTGTTGGTTTTTCTTCAATGCGCTGGATTATAACAAACATTGTTGATGCAACTGCTGCACAAACAACTGTAATTATACCGATCCGGATATTATCTTTCAGCATCCAGTTATAGAGTCCATATCTGGTAGCCAGCACAGATAACAGATTCATTGACATATGTGCTGCCACCGGTGCTTTCAATGAACCATATTTTTCATACACATATGCCAGCATCATCCCCAGGGCAAATCCATAGAGCATCTGCACCAGATTCACATGCAATATGCCAAATACGACGGATGAATAGACCATCGCATACACAAATGAGCTTTCCCTTTCCATTCTTCTGAAGAACAATCCTCTGAATACATATTCTTCACAGATAGGTACCAGCACTGCCAGACACACGATCTGTATTGCAAGCGGTGCCGAATACATCGCATTCATAGTTGCCTTATAATTTGCATCTATCGCTGACAGATTTCCAATGATGATCAGGTTATTCAGCCCCAAACTCATGGCAAGTGCCATAATGATCACTGCCGGATATTGCCACAACGGCGCTTTCTTATCCTGTATGATACCGGCTGTCTTCTCTTTCTTTCTGTCCCCGTGATACATAAGTGCCATAACAGGGATTGTAACAAGTGCCGACAGACCTTCTACCCATGTCGTATAGTCGATATACTTATTCAACATCTTTTCATAAAAGGCCATCAGCTTATTCTGATCAGACATCAACGCCTCTAATGCTGCCTGCGTCTGATAGTGTGTCTTCATATATGCCATCATCATGGCTGCCATGACTGCCATACCTACGCCGATTCCGATCCCCCATTTGATCAGGAGCGGTCCCCACATCTTCCAGAAACGTTTTCCCGGTGTCTCAACTGGTTTTCTCTCCTGTTCCTGGTGATAATGGTATCCCGGCTGGTCGTGTCCGTTCTGCCATTCTTCCATAGTTATCCTCACTTTCATCTGTTGCTTCGTATCATATACTGTTCTATTCTACTTCTACGTGAGGAAAGTTGCAATTAAAAAAATATAAACTTTTTTACAATTTGATCTTTACGACATCGACATCCAGATTCCATAAAAACTTATCCAGATCTTTGAACGATATGAATACTGTTGCTGTATTTTCCAACGGATGGATTCCCATACTTTTACATCTGCTTAAATTTTTATCGATGAAAAATTCTACCGCATGCTCGGTATCATTCATCAGCGCAAACGGAGTTACGCTCCCCTGCTTTACGCCAAGATATTTCTCCAGGCGTTCTTCGGATGCAAAGCTTAGATTCCCTGCTCCAAGCTGTCTTCCGAGCGTCTTTAAGTCTACTTTTGTCTTCTCATCTGCTGTGATCAGGAAGTGTCTCTTTCCTTTGGAATCTCTCAGGAATAAGTTCTTGCATAAAGTTCCTTTTTCCGGGAGTCCCAGCCGGTCCATATCCTCCATCGTATGTACGGGTTCATGCTCTACCACCTCGTACTTAATTCCCATCTTGTTTAACGCATCATATACACGCTGTTTCTGGTCTTCCATGCTGTTTCTCCTTTCTAATTCGGGTAATGTACTACGATATTCGCAGTCACCGTTCCCTTTCCTGTGTTCTTATACACGTAATCATCAAAAGCATTATACGAAGCCGCATCGCCGGCTCTCAATACATATTCCTGGTCTTTAAAAATCAATGTCAGTTCACCGGAATACACGGTAATGAATTCTCTCGTACCATTCATCTGACGATTCGCCTGCATCATTCCGTTCTCATCAAATTCCAGGTCAAAGATTTCAAAATCCTGTCCCTCCCGGAAACTGAAGATCGGATAAAGACGGTATCTTCCATCATCCCCCTCCAAAGGTTCTACTTCTTTCTTCCCGGTTTCAAAGAATGGCTGTGGTTTGTCTGCGGTAAATGCAGTAACCGGTACCTTTAATCCCAATGCCAGTTTATACACTGTTGATATCGTAGGATTGACTTCTCCTCTTTCCAGCTGGCTCAACATACTTTTGCTGATTGTGGTAAGGGATGACACTTGTTCCAGACTCAGTCCTTTTCCTTTCCTGATATCTTTCAGATTCTCTGCGATCAACTCATTCAAATGATCCAATTCATGCCCCTCCCTTTTTCAAAATTCCTGTATATAGAATTTTTATCTATTATATTGCATACGTTTTCAAAAGTAAAGGATTTCTTCTACAGCTGCTTCATAGCGGTCCAGTTTCTCTGCCTTCCGGATCTTTTTTAACTGTTTTTCTTTATCCGGGAACAAAGTTCCAAGATAACACCAGAGTTCTTTCATCTTGAACAACACATTCTTATCCCCACTGCTTACCTCCTGGTAATCCTGAAAAATCTGGTCATGGAATGCCCTTAATTTTTTCACATCAATTCTCCCGCCACCGGATTCGATAATATCTGTCAGTTCCGGATTCCTCAGGATTCCTCGCCCCAGCATAACACAGGATATCTCCGGAAACCGTTTTTTTAACCTTTCCATATCCTCAACTGTAAAGATATCGCCGTTATAACACAATGGATGCCTGCATTCTTTCACTGCGTCCGCAAATGCATCCAGATCTGGATGGCCTTTATAAAACTGCTGCTGCACCCTGGGATGCACGATCAGTTCTTCCACCGGATATTTATTATAAATATCCAGAAGCTTTCCCCACTCATCGGCGTCATATTTTCCGATTCTTGTCTTAATAGAGATCTTTACATCCGCTTTCGCATAGATCTCATCCAGGAACCGTTCCAACTTCTCTGTATAAATCAGGAATCCGGATCCCCGCCCTTTCGATACTACGGTCTTCGACGGGCATCCAAGATTCAGGTTCACCTCGTCATATCCATACATTTTTAACTTTTCTACTGTATCCCAAAAACCTTTTGCATCATTTGCCAGGATCTGTGGCACCAGATACATGTCCGGATTATGTTCCGGCAAAATATCATTCTTCTCCCGTGTATTAAAATCCTTTTTGGTATGCGGCACCAAAAACGGTGTGAAATATTTCTCCATCGGACGGTAATGTGTGTGATATGCCCTCCGGTATATGTAAGTTGTGATTCCTTCTAATGGCGCAAGATAGTACTTCACCTTTATGTCCTCCTGATTGTCTTCCTATTATTGCTCTGTCCGATCTCACAGACCGTCAACACGCAGTCTTTCACCCGGAATTTGATCTCGTATCCGGCATATTCCATTCCATACACCCTGTCCGGGTCATTCTGATAAGATGGTCTCGGATCACCGGCAAGAATCTGCCTCACACATTCCCTGTGCTCCTCCGGCAGTTTTGACAGATAGATTTCCGGAATCTCTACCTCTAATGCATAATTCTTTACCACATCAGCGAATCCGCCTCTGGCATCCGGTACACAATCCGCATATGGAAGATATGGTTTGATATCGAAGATTGGTGTTCCATCCATCAGATCTGCCCCTTCCACTTCAATAACCATTCCTTTTTCCGGATGCTTTTTAATTCCGGTCAGCTTCACACAGGATAATCCGATCGGATTCGGACGGAACGGTGATCTGGTTGCAAACACACCGCACCGTTTATTCCCCCCAAGCCGCGGCGGACGCACGGTCGGACTCCAGCCTGTTCTGACAGCCTCTGAAAACTCCCAGATCAGCCACAGATGTGAACATTCTTCGAGTCCTTTTAGTGCCTCTTCTTTGCGGTATTCCGGTTCGAATACTATAGTTCCTTTCGTATTCACAAGTCCCGACTGTCTCGGAATCCCGAATTTTGTCGGAAAGTCTGTTTGGATTTTTGCTATATATTTCAGTGCTTTCAAATATGTTCGCTCCTTGTTTCCCCCAGATACTCTTTTAATCTGGCAATTTCATCTTTGTGTCCGGCATCATCAAGCGGTGTCTCCAGATAGAATGGAAGATCTTTTAGCTTTGGATGACGCATCACATTCAGAAGAGCTTCCAGTCCGATCTCTCCACCTCCGATCACTGCATGACGGTCCTTTCTGGAATCAAACGGCATCATACTGTCATTTAGATGGACAGCTCTTAAAAGCGGCAGTCCCAGTATCCGGTCAAATTCTTCCAGCACTCCATCCAAATTATGAACAATATCATATCCC
>UMJR01028123.1_pt1 | contig 11920 bp, 10 predicted proteins | sample 1966121 | NCBI WGS metagenome assembly UMJR01 (sample SAMEA4836155, study PRJEB28245) | human gut metagenome | biome: gut microbiome; material: fecal sample | place: Denmark | collected 2008
GAAGTCTTGATCATAGATGCCAGAAGACCAGCAAGCAAAGCACCAAGGAATGCAGCTGCAGCTGGTGGAAATGAGGCGAGATCAACAAGTTCCAGACGAGTTGTATTTGCAATCGCTCCGATTAAACCTGCGGTAGCGGCAAGTCGTAAAGGGCTGTTAAACATTACAGAGAATCCTAACACTCCGAAGAAGCTTGCGATCAATCGGAAGATCAGGTACTGGAATTTGCTAAGGTCAAGAGGAAGGAAATCCATTGGTTTCAAATGAAGCACCAAAGCAAGCATCCATGCTGCCAAAGTTGCAACAGAGATAATAATGATCGCATATGTTAAACGTTCCAGTCCAGATCTCATATCTAGTTTCGCAAGGTCAATTCCACTTGTGATAAATGGAAATCCTGGAATGATAAATAACATGGAACAAATATAACCAGCCTGATGGTGGATCGAAACATGAAATCCAGATTTCAATGCCGTAAATGCAATTGTGTATACAATGCATGCCAGAGCAACACTTGCAGCGGTACATAAAAATAAAGTCAAATGATGCTGATTCATCTTCGCTCGAAGATAATTTCCGGCACCGGCACCCAGAAATGCACAAAACATTTCAACAGGGCCGCCGCCCAATAAAAAAGTAAATGCACTGCATGCAACAGCTGCAGCCAGACCAAGGAATGGCGGAGAGTAAAATCCATGAATTTCATGAATCTGATCAAGTAGTGTATGAAGTTCATCTCCAGACATCTTCTTGCAGTTTTTGGAAAATTTGTTAACAAACAATTCCATTCGATAAAGTTTTGATGTATTTACGCCTGTATTAAACAGACATAGGGATTCTGTATAACAGTTACCACCATCAATACAAGTATATTCAATTGATAATAAACCAATATCAGCAGTACAAGTAATTCCAAGTTCTCTAGCCAGTGTGTTCATAGAACTTCGTACTCTCCATGCTCCAGTTCCGCAAGATAGAAGCATAATTCCAGTACGACCGATGATCGAGGCTTTCTCACTTAACGAAGCTTCCGTGATCGGACGACCAATACTTTTTCTTGTATAATCATGCCAAGGAATCCGCATATGATTATGAAATTCTTTCTCCATATATATCACCCCTCCGAATCCATAAGTATTTCTAATAATTTTTTCCCAGCAATTCCAATTGGTCGGGTAGAATCGGTAAGGAGACAAATGTCTCGTGGATTAGCATGTTCCTTTACAGGAATTTCTATAATTTCACCACGATCAAGATAGTCCTTAGCAAGAGCTTCCGGACAGAAACCAATTCCAAGATCATGCTGCACCAGAGATAAGATCTGGTTCGTTGTAGCAGTTTCCATATCCGGAGAAAAAACTAACTGATTCTGATAGAAATATTTCTCATAAAAATTTCTGGTTGCTGTTCCTTCATTTAATGAAATAAAAGGAAAATCCTGCAGATCACGTAGTCTTTTCGGTGAAAAACCAATATCCCTATAAGAAGGTCCGCCAATTAAAATGTCGCGGAAAGAGCAAAGTCGTTGCGATTGTAGTGGATGTTCGCAATACAATGGTGTTGTCACAATACTAAAATCAACGAATCCTTTTCTCAAAGCTTTGATTGCCTGTGGTGTGGAATGGTTGGAAATTTTTAATTTAATATGTGGATAAAGTTTGTGAAACTTCTCTAATTTCGGCAGCAAAAATAAATGAAGTGCAGTTTCGCTTACTCCGATCGTAACAGTTCCAGATTTCAGATTTTTTGTTCGATTTAGTTCATCATTTCCAGAAGAAATCTGCTGGATCGCAATTGCTACATGTGCATAAAGTTGTTCCCCTTCTGGCGTCAGCTTGATTCCTCTGTGTGACCGGATAAATAAAGTGCAGCCAAGTTCACTTTCCATAATATTCATGCAGCGAGTGATATTTGGCTGATTATTATGTAAGAATTTCGCAGCTTTAGAGAAACTCTTATATTTTGCAACATAATAAAAGATACGATAATAGTCAAAAGGCATGATTGACCTCCTAGTTATATAAAATTTGTATGTTAATGATATGATATATATATTTTACATATCGTTCTTCCTAAAGTATAATACAGTTGATGAAAAAGTCAAGAAAGGGATGATCAGCGTGGAAACAATTTTTCCAAGAGAAGAAAATGCAGAGCATATATTTAAAAAAATTCTGGAAAATAATGATGCCTGTGAACGATTGAGAGAGTTATTTTATGAAGAGTTTGCCAACAGTGGAGATCGTGATCTTTCGGAAAAACAGTTTGTGAAAGCACTATTTGATGCATATCAAAATAGGGATCTTTCCGCTTTCTTGATGGGAATCTGTGGAAACAGTATGTTTGATCTGTTAAGAAATGCGTTTTTGATTCCTATGAGATTCAATGATAAAGGTGTAACAAATCCTGTAAGATTAACAGATGCAGAGGGCGAGCTGATCAAACAAACATCCGTAAACAAACAGATTTCACAAAAACAATATAAAATGTTTCAGCAGATTTTAGATCAGGCGGACGATATACCGGATTATGAAATCTGTCTTGCTTATGGATTTCGTGAAAAACACGATTATCAGAACAAAAATGAAATTAACACAATGAAGATTGGGGAACATATTGGAATCCTGCTATTATTTAAACTACCTAAAGAAGTAAAAGAAATGATAGAGGATAACGAAGTCTACAGCATTGTTTGGGATTTTATGATGAGACTGGAAGAACAATTGCCAAGAGCGTTCATGTATTATGGTGTAATGGATGAAAACAAATTTGAACAACAAAGCAGCGAGATTGGCATCTTTCTTCCCTTCCGTCACTTTGAACACCAACTAGAGAAAAATATTGAACAGGCCAATGGTATTGGTCTGGGATGTAGAGAACGGATCCTGACAATGATCAAATAAAAAGGAACTATTTTATTTATAGTTACCAATAGTAGTCATAAAAGACATCGCATGAAATACAAATATTCGTGCGATGTCTTTTGTGTTTTCTATCAATTTATGATGAGAGTGTCAAAAGTATAAATGAAATAAGGATTGACATTTTATAAAAAGTAGCATACAATATTATTGTATTAAGGAAGTAATACAATAATACAATAAGAAGGAAGGAGAACTATGGGGTGGAAGATAGATGATGGAAGACCAATCTGGACACAACTGAAGGAACAGATGATCAAGAGGATTGTGTCAGGAACCTATTCAAGCGGAGAGAAACTACCAAGTGTCAGGGATCTTGCAGGAGAAGCAGGGGTGAATCCGAATACGATGCAGAGAGCGTTATCAGCACTTGATCAGGATGGATTAACGATCACCAACCGAACAAGCGGGCGCTGTGTCACAGAAGATGTGACGAAGATAGAAGAATGTCGGAAAGATATAGCACACAAGATTGTAAAACAATACATCAGGGATTTAGAGGAACTTGGATACAATAAGGAAGATGCAGTCGCATTGATCGGAAAGGAAGAGGAAGAATGAAGGATTTGAATTTAATAAAATTAACTGATTTAGAGAAACGGTATGGAAAGAAGGAAGCTTTAACGGGAATCAACTTAACAATAGGGAGAGGAAAGATCATCGGGCTTTTAGGACCCAATGGTTCTGGAAAGACAACATTGATTAAGTTATTAAACGGTCTGTTGCAGCCAACATCAGGTGAGATTAAAGTCAATGGTAAAGCACCTGGTGTTGACAGCAAGAAGATCATCAGCTATCTGCCAGATAAGATGTATTTTGCAGATTGGATGAAGATTGCAGATTTGATGGATTTTTTTGAAGATTTTTACGAAGACTTTGATCGTAAAAAAGCAGAGGGCATGTGTGAGACATTAAAGATCAACACCGAAGCGAAGATCAAAAGCTTATCCAAAGGAAATAAAGAGAAAGTCCAGTTAGTTTTGGTAATGTGCCGAAAAGCACAACTCTATCTGCTAGACGAACCGATCGCAGGAGTCGATCCCGCAGCAAGGGATTTTATCTTAGATACGATCTTAAACAATTATAATGAGGAAGGAACCGTGATCATTTCAACACATCTGATCGCAGATATCGAGAAGATCATGGATGAGGTTATTTTTATCAAAGAAGGAAATATTGTAACATACAAGTCAGCTGATGACTTAAGAGAAGAAAGCGGCAAATCTATCGATGCCCTGTTCCGTGAGATATTTCATACAGATGTATACAGAGGAGGGGACGAAGTATGCTAGGAAAATTAATAAAGTATGATCTGAAAGCATTAGCGAAGATTTTAGCACCATTATGGGGTGTACTCTTAGTGATGGGACTGATCTTTGGAATCAGTATTCGGTCGAATCTTGACGGAATTGGAAATACGATGATCGTATTTAGTCTTGTGGTCATTGTTGCAGTGATCGTTGCGATCTTTGTAATGAATGTGATCATTGTGATTCAGCGCTTCTGGAATGGGTTATTGCAGGAAGAAGGATATTTAATGTTCACGCTTCCAGTTACTACAAGAAGCCTGATCTTATCCAAAGTGATCAGTGCATTGATCATCAGCTGTGGGACAGCACTCGTAATCTCTTTATTGGGAGTAGAGATCATTGCGATAAGCCCGGTAAAACTTATGGACACCGTAACATATTTTGGAAATTGGGTCATCAAAGTACATGCAGGACCATGGATTGGATATGGAGCGGTGATCGCAGTGGTAGGTTTGCTAAGTGGAATCTACCATATATATGCAGCAATGGTGATCGGACAGTTGAGTAATGGCAATCGATTCTTGTTTGCATTTGTGGCATATGCAGTGTTATCGATCATTGTATCACTGATCGGAATTCCAAGTATGACAAACTTAGATAATATGGGATCAAGTCTGCAGAACACATTTGGATTTGATAGTGATCTGTGGATCTATCTTGTAGAGAATATTGTGATCATTATCATTTATCATATTGTTACAGAAGTGATATTAACAAAGAAATTGAATCTGGAGTAGGAAAAATAGAAGGGATAAGGAGAGGAGGAAAAATTATGTTAAGGAAATTGATGAAATATGATCTAAAATATTACCGTAAGATCATGCTGCCACTATGGGCTGTTTTGATCATTTATGGAATTGTCCATGGAATCAATACTGTGTTCAATTATGAAACATTTTATGATCATATCCCAATAAAGGCACAGGCTATTGTTGTTGTGACCGGTATTTATTTTATATTCTGCGTGAATATTATTCTTGTGATACAAAGGTTCTGGAAAAGCATGTATGGAAAGGAAAGCTACCTTACACATACACTTCCAGTGACTGAGAGAAAGTTGATCTTGTCAAAGGTCTTCAGTGCGATCATCATCAGTTTTACAACAGTTTTTATCTTCTTTGCAGAAAACGATATATTGATTTATATACAAAGTATTGTATATCACGGAGAAGCTTCACTTCAAGGAATACCGATTCGACATTTTCAGGATTTTACAAAAACAAAAGTTGTTTTAACCATTCTTTATATGATCATATATGGAATCATATGGACGATGCATCTGATCTATCAGGCATATACAGCAATATGCATTGGACAGATGAGAAGTAAAAACAGATTTGCGACAATGATCATTGTAGGAGCTTTTTTATTCTTGGTTGGCTATGAAATGCAAGTGGTATTGTTGCAACATAATAGATATTACAGTTGGTTTTATCTTCCGTGTCTTATTGCCTTTCTTGTGGAAATTGTGTTGTGTCATTTGGTGATTGAGTTTATTTTGACTAGAAAGTTAAATATAAATTAGATAATAGAATTGACATAAAAAATTATAGATGTTAATATAACAATATAAAAAGGTGCTACCGATGACGGTTTGCCTGATTAATATAAGTTTTATAGACCGCTTACTTTCTCAGGGTAGGGCGGTCTTTTTCTGTCTTGGCATCATGCTTTCCACGCACATAGCCAAGACTATAAAAAGTCGCACACAGTGAGATTACTGCGATTAGGTCTGTAATGGTTAGCATAATTTCAAGTTCCCTTTCCGTCAGATTTCTCTATGAAAGAGATGGATCTATGTAATCGGGGCTAGAACTCCCCGTAGGAAGCAAACCGCCATTCACGTCAATGTGAAGTAACACCTTGACGTTTATTTTAACAGAAAACATATATTAATTCAATAAAAAACAAAGTATAAACATATAAAAGTACAAAAAATTTTACATACATTTAACACAACACATCTCCTAAATAAGTTAAAATAAAACTGTTGTAAAAAATAAGTGAAAGAAAAGTAAAGAAAAGAACAACTAAAGGAGAAAAAAAGTGAGCAGTACAAACATTTTAGGTCTGTTGGGAGGATTAGCATTATTCCTATATGGTATGCAGATGATGAGTAACGGATTAGAATCCGTTGCCGGAAATAAAATGAAAGACATTTTGGAAAAATTGACATCCAATAGATTCTTAGGTATTATCGTAGGAGCTTTGATCACAGCCGTGATCCAGTCATCCTCAGCTACAACGGTAATGGTCGTAGGATTTGTAAACTCTGGAATGATGACATTAAATCAGGCCGTATGGATCATCATGGGAGCTAATATTGGTACAACAATTACAGGACAGTTAATTGCCTTAGATGTTGGGGCATTAGCACCATTAATTGCGTTTATCGGTGTAGCAATCGTTGTATTTTCAAAGAATGAAAAAGTACAGTTTGTCGGAGAAATCATTGCAGGACTTGGTATTTTATTTGTTGGAATGAACATGATGGGAGATTCCATGATACCACTTCGTGAGTATCCACCATTTATCAACCTGATGACAAGATTCTCAAATCCATTGATCGGAATCATCGCAGGTATGATCTTTACAGCGGTCATCCAGTCATCTTCAGCTTCTGTAGGTATCCTGCAGGCATTAGCATTAAGCGGAGTGATCAGTTTCCATGATGCAGCCTTTGTATTATTTGGACAGAATATCGGTACATGTATTACAGCGATCTTAGCATCGATCGGAACAGAGAGAAGTGCGAAGAGAGCAACGATCATTCATCTAAGCTTCAATATTATCGGAACAGCCATTTTTACAATTTTATGTTTAGTGACACCTTTGACAAATTATGTGGCAGGATTCAGTGGAAGCAGTATTACAAAACAGATTGCCAATATGCATACATTATTTAATATCAGTACAACCATCCTGCTGATCCCATTTGGAAATTATCTGGCAAAACTTGCAACCAAGATCCTTCCAGAGAAAGCAGAAGAGAAAGAACATCACAAACATTTAAAATACATCAAATCAGTTGATACAAGAGTGGATGCAACATTTGGTACATCAGCGATCAACTTACAGAACTTAAGAAATGAAATTCAGAGAATGCTTGAGATGGCAAGAGTCAATGTAGAAGAAAGTTTTGATGCATTTTTGGCAGGAAGCAGCAAATTCTTAGGTGATGTTGATAAAAGAGAAGATTATATTGATTATCTGAACAAAGAAATTTCAAGAGCCGCAGCAAAGATGATGGCGCATGAAACGAATGTTAAAGCTTCAAAAAATATCGGCTCATATCTTGATATGACAAGTAATATCGAACGAATTGGAGATCATGCAGTTAATATTTGTGATTATACAAAGTTGATCGAAGAAAAACATATTGTATTTTCAGATGACGCAAAACAGCAGATGGAAGAAATGAAAATGATCTGTGAAAAAATGTTCCATAACATTTCTAAGGTACCAGAGGATACGCAGGAATGGCTTCAGAAAGTTCATGATTCTGAGAACTTTATCGATCAGAAGACAGAAGAATTCTACGAAAGTCACTTGGAACGTATCAACAGAGGAGAATGTAATGATGAAGCATGCATCATTTTCTCTGAAATGTTAACAGACTTTGAGCGTATCGGTGATCATACATGGAATGTTGCGAAACAGATGGCAAAGATCATTGAACGTGGGTAAAACAATTACATAAAATTCAAAAAGAACCTTCTGAAAGAACTAAAATAAGAAGGTTCTTTTTTTGATAGTAACTAGACTTGTTATAAACAATACGTTATACTAAAAAGAGTGCTAAAAACAGGTGTGTAAAGGAGAAATGAGTTATGGATTATATTTTATCCCCATCAATTTTGTCAGCAGATTTTGCGAATCTTGGAGCAGATGTAAAAGAAGCAGTAAAAGCAGGTGCAAAATGGGTGCATATTGATGTTATGGATGGAATGTTCGTACCTAATATTTCCTTGGGACTTCCAGTGATTAAATCACTTCGTAAAGAGACAGAAGCTTTATTTGATGTACATTTAATGATTGAAGAACCAGGAAGATATATTGATGATTTTGCGGAAGCAGGAGCTGATCTGATCACTCTTCACGCAGAAGCAACAAAACATCTTCATAGAGCGATCCAGCAGGTAAAAGCGAAAGGATTAAAAGTTGGAGTAGCCTTGAATCCAGCAACGCCATTATCTGCATTAGATTATGTATTAGAAGAATTAGATATGGTACTGATCATGACTGTAAACCCAGGTTATGGCGGACAGTCTTATATTGCGAAGATGGATGACAAGATCAAAGAATTACGAGCAATCATCAATGAAAAAGGACTGGATATCGATATTGAAGTAGATGGAGGAATCTCAGCAAAGAACGTAGCACATGTCAAAGAATGTGGAGCAAACGTATTTGTAGCAGGATCCGCTGTATTTAACGGTGATATTGCATCTAGTGCAAAAGATATTTTAGAAGCTATGGAGGCGTAAAAATGAGTGAATGTAGTCATGACTGCAGCAGTTGTAGTGCAAACTGCGGAAGCAGAACACAGGAGAAAACAGATTTTCTTGAACCATTATATAGAGAAAGTAAAGTAAAGAAGGTTATCGGTATCGTCAGTGGAAAAGGTGGCGTAGGTAAATCCATGACAACTTCTTTATTAGGAGTCGCAGCAATGAGAAAAGGGTTGCATACAGCAATTCTTGATGCGGATGTCACAGGACCATCCATCCCGCAGGCATTTGGACTTCATGAGAGATTATTAGGAAATGCAGAAGGAATCATTCTTCCAGCAATGACAAATTTCGGAATCGAAGTTGTATCCTTAAACTTAATGTTAGAAGAAGAAACACAACCAGTGATCTGGAGAGGTCCAGTTGTAGCAGACGTTGTAAAACAGTTCTGGGGTAAGACATTATGGAAAGACATTGATGTGATGTTTGTGGACATGCCACCAGGAACCGGAGAAGTTCCATTAACAGTTTTCCAGTCTATTCCATTAGATGGAATCGTTGTCGTTGCAACTCCACAGGAATTAGTAGGAATGATCGTGGAGAAAGCTGTGAATATGGCGAATATGATGAATGTACCAGTTCTGGGTCTGATCGAGAACATGAGCTATATCAAATGTCCAGATTGCGGCAAAGAGATCAAGGTATTTGGAGACAGTCATATTGAAGAAATTTCTGAGAAGTTTAACATTCCAGTACTCGGAAAACTTCCAATTGATCCAAAATTAACACAGGCATGTGACGCAGGGCTGATCGAGGATGTGGAAAATATTTACTTAGATGGTGTAATGGATATCATCTTATAAGAAGAAACAACGTAAAGAAGCGGTTTTCCGCTTCTTTTTTTGATGGAAAAAATGTAATGAAAAATAGAAATATTTTATACAAATGTATAAAAAACAAATCGTATAAGTTAATAAATTTGTAACAACAAACTTACATATATTGGAAATGAATTGTATTTTATCGAGTACAAAGGTTGACATATCGAGGGATATCAGGTAAAGTATGAAACATAGATTTCGAAAATGTTACAAAAATGTTTCGAAGTTTAAGAAACTATTGAGCACAGAAAGAGGTTTATATGCTGAAAGTTATGAAGAAGAAATTGTTAGTAGTGATTGCGATGTTAGTTGTAGCATCAGGAATCATCTTTACAGGATCAACTTCAACCAAAGCAAAAGATAACGACGTAAAGTACTTAGGAAAATATAAATTAACAGCTTACTGCGGATGCAGAAAGTGCAGTGGAAAATGGGGAGCAAGAACAGCTTCTGGAAAGAAAGCAAAACAGGGAAGAACTATTGCTGTAGATAAAAGAAAGATCAAATTAGGATCAAAAGTACAGATCAATGGAAAAACATACGTAGCCGAAGATGTCGGAGGCGGTGTCAAAGGAAAACATATCGATGTATTCTTTAAATCTCATAAACAGACAAAGAGATTTGGTAAGAAAACAGGTGTTAAAGTTTATAAGGTAAATTAAGATACGAATGATGATTATAAAATATAGCGTAAAAATATCAGCCAGTTTGGAAGAAAAGATGAATTCAAACTGGCTGATATTTTTTTGCTTTTACAAATGAATATTTAACGGTATTAAAATTTATAAGTACCATTTTCTCTTAAAGCAGCTAAAGCATCAATAACGCTCTGTTTATCTTCTGGATATGTAACACCATACCACTGATCTTTAGATACAAGCACTTCAAGAGAGGCTTTTCCATCATGTAACAGGTCACTTGCGACACTAGGAATAAAGTATTCACCTTTTAATGGATTCTCTTTGATCGCTTGATCAAGGAAAGCAGGGAATCCTTTTTCTAACTCGTCCATGATCATAGGCTGGAATCCAAAGAAGTTCATGGACACTAAAGTATCAAATGGAAGCGATGCCCAAGTTGCACCGTCATCTTCTGTGAATTCTGCATGATCTTCACGTTTTTCGATATGAGTTCTTTCTGTGATAGAAAGTAACTGGTGGTTGTCATCAACTTCACAGACACCTCTGGATACGTATCCATTCTCTGTAACTGTATTTCCAAGATGATATCCCACCATTGCAAATGGTGCCTTTCCATCTTTCTCTTCATGGCTTGTAAGGAAATCAGCCATGACTTTATATCCATCAACACCATAATAGTCATCTGCGTTGATCACGGCAAATGGTTCATTGATAAATGGTTTTGCACATAAAACAGCATGTGCAGTTCCCCAAGGTTTGACACGTCCTTCAGGGACATTATAACCTTCTGGTAATGCATCTACTTCCTGATATGCATAACATACTTCCATTCCTTCAGGAACCCTTGCTCCAACAGTTTCTTTAAAATCTTTCTCAATTGCTTTCTTTATCACAAAGACTACCTTACCGAATCCGGCACGTTTTGCATCATGGATGGAATAATCGATGATCGCATGTCCCATTGGATCCATAGGGTCCATCTGTTTTAATCCTCCATAACGGCTTCCCATTCCGGCAGCCAGAATTACTAATGCTGGTTTTTTCATGAAAAAACTCCCTTCTGATTTTTAAACTAAAATAAGTATAACGCAAGATAGAACAGATGGAAAGAGAAAGAAGAAATAAAGAATTGGAATTGATAAAGATCTATTTCGGTCAGCTAGAATTTATTGTATAATTTGAGTATTGAATCGTTGCAAAAAAAGAGAAAGATTTACAAATATTCGAGGAGGAAGAGTATGAAAAAACGAATATTATCAGTTTTATTATCGATGGTTGTGGCAAAATAAAAGGATATCCACGAGGATAAGAAAAGGATAAAGCGATGACAGAGATTCAACATGAACTGATCATGCCGAATAAGGATCTTCCATTTAAGATGTTCCTTTTTGAAGGCAGAGATGGTAATTATATCAGAGAAAAACATTGGCACAGATCGATCGAGATCTTTGCGGTCTTTCAGGGAACGCTGGAGTTTTATTTAAACGATCAGGAGTATTTACTGGAATGTGGAGATTTTATTATTGTCAATTCCAATGAAGTGCATTCCATTCATGCACCAAAAGAAAATATGACGGTTGTGCTCCAGATGCCGCTTAATATGTTTGAAAAATACTACACCGGGGATCAGTTCATCTGTTTCGCCCATGCTCCGCAGGCACAGGATGAGCAATTGATGGAAATGATCTGTGAGATGTATATGGCATATTCTGATAA
>UMJR01040597.1_pt1 | contig 11870 bp, 11 predicted proteins | sample 1966121 | NCBI WGS metagenome assembly UMJR01 (sample SAMEA4836155, study PRJEB28245) | human gut metagenome | biome: gut microbiome; material: fecal sample | place: Denmark | collected 2008
ATTTTCGACTTTTCACGACTTATCGAAAATTTGGAGGTTTATATGAACTACAATAGCGGAAATGCCCGCCGTAACTTCTATGCTAAATGGGTCAAGCTCCGGGAAGAATACCAGGCTGCTGGCATGAAGGAGGATGCTATCCAGAAGATGTATGAGTACGATTTGGCGGTGTTCAATGATGATCGTGCCCACCATCGTTACGATGTCGAGATTCCGAATGCGGAAGATTCCGAAAATCGGAACGATTATGTTGAATATGTGCGAGCCACTACTGTAACGGACACCTATCACGAAACGAAAACGCGCTTTGCATGGGTGGGCGAAGTCCAAAACGAACGTCTCCAATCTGGATTAGAGAAGCTGTCGGATGACGATCTTGAACTTCTGACACTCTACGTCCATGAGGGATATAACACAGTGGAATTATCTAAAGTTTATGGTATTGCACAACAGAATATTAGTAAGCGAATTTTGAAAATCACTAAATTTTTGAAGAACTTTAATTTTCAGGGTGTAGAATAACCGTTTAACTGGGTTCGTAAGTGAAGAGACAATTTCCCAAGCGGCATCTGCCGCAGGGCAAAGCGTCCGACCTCGCGCACCTTGAAAACTGAATAGTTCCGTCATCTGGTACTCCGATAATGATACTTCCGTAATTCGCGGCCCGGTCACAAAGCAGACGGGGTGGCTGAAATGCCAATGAAGCGGTACAAGTCCGCTGCCAGATGTTTATGCCCCACTCGCAGGGAGCCGAGGGCGAATATGCGAGACCTTAACTTATTAAATCAGGCGTGGCCGAATGCTGTTTTCGGTCTTCGTCCACGTCTGTTCTTTTTACTTATTCCATATATCCACATTTTTGTCCTACATAGGAGGTTTTATGAACGAGAACGACCGTACCATCTTAGAGCAAGCGATCTACGAGGAAATGGAACTGACCCCGGAAATGATCCGTTCCATCCGAACCCTCTGTGCAACCTGTCTGCGACATTTCGTAGAAGCCAAGGCTTTCAAAATTGCTATCGTGCCGAGTGCAGACAACAGCATGGACACTTGCACTGTCTGTCAGACCCGGCGTGGTTACGATTATGTTGTAATGCACCGTTGATACCGGTGCTTTATCTCAGTCATCGAAGGAGATGATGTGTATCGTATAAAAAGAATTGCTCCCATACTTCAACAGAAACCCGCTGCCTAGGAGGTGCAGTGGGTTTCTTACATATCCAAACGGAGGTTTCGCAATTTGGAATCTACTTTGAAATTCCAACGCGGAGACATCTACTTCGTTCGACTTGACAACCGCACGGGTTCCGAACAAAGCGGAACCCGTCCAGCGGTCATCTTACAAAACGATGTGGGAAACTCCTGTTCACCGACATTGATCGTTGCGACTTTGACAAGTAAGACAGAAAAGAAAGCTACGCAGCCGACACATTGTCTGGTAGAACCGGAGGGGCTGGAGCCGTCCATCGTTCAGGCTGAGCAAATCTTCACCATCGACAAAAGCCGTGTCAAAAGATTTGTCGGACACCTCACCCCAGAAGAGATGGGGCGGGTCGATGATGCTGTAAAAATCAGCCTTGCTCTGAACCCAATGGGAAGCATCCAAAAGCTCAAACCGATCGTCCGTTCTACGGCGGCTTACGCACCGCCAGAAGTAGTTGACGGTAAGCCGCCTGTCTATCCCTACACTCCTATCAAATCCGATTTTGAGGATGCAGGAACAGTCGAAGAAATGATGTTATACACCGAACTGCAATCCGCTGTTCATGCAATGATCCAGCGGCTTGAATACAGCTTCACCTTTAATCCCAGCTTGCTCACCAGCCCGAAGCGTAAGAAGCAAGTGACTGAGATTTTGACCGAAGCTGAAAAATACATTTGGCGAATTAAGGAGGAAATCAGATGCGCCTGAAGAATGACACTGAAAATTTTGCAGCTTCCTTCAATATCACCCCGCCTTACCAAATGAGGGTGATTCACAGCAGTAAGCTGGTCTACCCCCGTGAAATCTACCAGCGGGGTGTGCAGCGCAAGCGGGTGGAACTGATTGCTGCTGACTTCAACGAATATGTTGCGAATGAACCGAAGATCAGCTTCCGCAACGGCAAGTATTATGTGGTGGATGGCCAGCACACCATCGAAGCGCGCATCCTTCGTAACGGCGGCAGAGCCTTGCCGATTCTCTGCAAGGTCTACACCGGTATGACCATGCAGCAGGAAGCCCTGCTCTTTGCCGAGCAGAACGGCCATTCTGCCCCTTTGTCTGCGGGCATCAAGCTGCGAGCAAAGGTTGCGGGCGATGATGCTCCTTCCAAAGAATTTCTCGCTGCTACAAACCGGGTGGGGCTGGAATTCAACTATGACAGTTTGCAGTTGAGCGACTACCGCATCAGCTGCGTGGGCACCGCGCTCAAGCTGTATAACGAGATGGGCGAAAAGATCTACTGCGAATCCCTGCGGATAATCGTGGCTGCGTGGGATGGCAAGCCCGATTCATTCCGTGCATCTGTCCTGCGTGGCATGATGCACTTTGTGGAGTTGTATCACGGCGAGTTCAGCGAGGAACGGCTGGTTCGTGCGCTTGGCAGCGTCCATCCCATGGAGATTTACCGTGTTGGCAGGGATAACCCTGCAAAGCTGCCCGGATGGAAGAAATACGTTTTTCCCATCTACATGGCTTACAACGGCAAAGGCCGCAAGGACGCCTTGCCGATGAAGTTCTAAAACATATTTTCTCTGCCAAGAGGCACCTGCAAGCTGCGGGTGCCTCTTATTACATAATTATGTCGCACTATCGCTACTTTTGAAAGAAGGACTAGATATGACTAATATGAATGTGATTCCTGTGGCGCAGGATTCGTACATCGTTAATGGCTGCAAAGTGAAAGTCACTTATGCAGAAGATGGTGACAGTATGGAGGTTCTTCAGAAACTGATTCATGATACCCTCTGCGAAGAAGCCAAGAATTATAGTTGAATCGACATCCTTGCAACAAGGATAGTCCAGCACTAAAATAATGGTACAGTTGATGCAGCAACCAATTCAAACAAACGAGTGTGCGCACAGTATCGTTGTTTTAGTTTTACATAAGGAGTAACAACGATGAAAAAACGTGTATATACCTTATACCGCGTTTCGACCATTGGACAGGTCGAAAAGGATGACATACCGATGCAAAAAGAAGCCTGCCACGAATTTGCAGAACGGCAGGGCTGGGAAATCGTCAAGGAGTTTTCCGAAAAAGGCGTTTCCGGTTTTAAGAAGTCTGCAAAAGACCGCGATCAGTTCCAGCTGCTTCAGCAGGCGGCTGCTGCCGGAGAGTTTGATGTTCTGCTGGTGTTCATGTTTGACCGTCTGGGTCGGCGTGACGACGAAACGCCCTTTATCGTGGAATGGTTCACGAAGCAAGGGGTCGAGGTCTGGAGCGTAAATGAAGGTCAGCAGCGTTTTGATTCCCATGTCGATAAGCTGATGAACTATATCCGCTACTGGCAAGCATCCGGCGAGAGCATCAAGACCTCTATCCGTACTCGCACCCGTATAGAACAGCTTACGGAAGAAGGTCACTACACTGGCGGCATTGTAGCTTTTGGTTACAAGCGTGTCCAGAAAGGCCGCTTGAACAAAAAGAACCAAGCTGTCTGCGATTTGGAAATCAACGAGGAAGAAGCCGCCGTGGTGCGCCTGATCTTTCAGAAGTATGTTTATGAGGGATACGGCGCAAAAAGGATCTGCAACTATCTTGTCGAACACAATATTATGGGACGCAATGGAAAGAACATCCCTAATATTACGATTGGCAGGATGATTCGTAACAAAGGCTACACAGGATATCTTATCAATGGCAACGTTGAAAAAGAATGCCCCGAGTTGCGGATCATCGAGCCGGAAGTATTTGAAAAAGCTCAGGAGCTGCGGGATGCCCGCCGCAGAGAGAAGGGAGAGGATGCAGATTCGTACAGTCCTCATGCCTTGCTTTGTGGTAAAGTGTTCTGTGCCCACTGCGGCAATCGTTTGAATATTACCAGCAGCGGACGCACTCGGCTTCGGGCAGATGGTACTGTCGTAAAAGAAAAGCGTTATCGTTATAGCTGCAACTTTAATGTTCGGCATCCGGGGCAGTGCGATGGACAGTCCGGTTATGGTGTGACGACACTGGACGCAGTTGTAGAAAGCATCGTGTGCATGAAGTTTGAAGAAATTCTGGAGTGCTCCAAGAGCAATCTTCTAGAAGAAATGCGGCGTAAAGATTTGGATGCAGCTAAAAAAGAAACAACTCGTTGGAAAGAGGAAGTCCAGACCAAGGTTGACGAACAGGATGCGTTAAAAAAGGAAATGATTCGTGTCATCCAAGGAACAAGCGGACTCGACCGCGAGATGATCCAGCAGATGGTCAATGAAAACAAGGAAGCACTGCTTACCGCACAGACCAATCTGGCAGACTCGGAAAAGAAATTGAAGGAGATCGAGGAGCAGAACCAGAAGGCTGAACGTAATTGCAGCGATCTGTTCACATGGGCAAGCACCTATAAGGGAGCCAGTTTTGAAAGGCGTCAGGCTATTTTGAAACAGTTTATCAAAGAAGTGCGTGTCGGACGTGACTATAATATCGAGATCGTTCTCAATGTACCGCTGGACGAATTTGAGGAGTTCAAGCGTCACGCAGCATCGGCTGGACGGGGCAAAAATCAGAAAAACAAGTCGCAAAATCCTCAAAAAGTTGGGCGTTGTACATCAAATGCCGGAATCGTTGTTTTAGACAAAACAGCAGGTGAAACCGTAAGCATTGTGCCTAAAAATGCTGCACACGCGATTTTGCGCTGTTAAGACGAATGATGCACGATTTTGCAAAGAAAGACAAAAAGAAACGCCGTATCGTGTTAAACGATACGGCGTTTTATGGACTCGAAGGGAGTCGAACCCTCGACCTTTCGGATGCGAACCGAACGCTCTCCCAACTGAGCTACGAGCCCACAAAAAAGCACCCAATTTCTAATGGGGGCAAATGAGCTATAACACCAGATCGGGAAAGCAACGCTTGCTCTCCCAGCTGAGCTATAGGCCCATATTTAGGGGCGTGACGCGGTTGGGCGACCAACCGACATACTCCCCATTTGAATGCCCACAACTCTGTGGGGCACAAAAGCGATACGCTTGCACTCCCAACTGAGCTACAGGCCCATACCAGATGACTCTGTAAGTGTAACTCGAATCAGGAGATTTGTCAAGCGGATTGTGTCAGGTACGGCCCAGCTGCCAGAAGGCGACGGCACTGGCAGCGGCTACGTTCAGCGAGTCTACCCCATGGGACATGGGGATCTTCACGGTATAGTCGCAGGCGGCGATGGTGCTGTGGGCCAGGCCGTCGCCCTCGGTGCCCAGCACAATGGCCAGTTTGGGCTCAGCGGCAAGGGCGTTGTCATCGATGCTCACCGAACGGTCGCTCAGGGCCATGGCGGCGGTCTTGAAGCCCAGAGCGTGCAGCTGTGCCATGCCGTGTTCCGGCCAGTCGGCGGGGGTGGTGCCGATCTGCGCCCAGGGCACCTGGAACACCGTACCCATGCTCACGCGCACCGCCCGGCGGCACAGCGGGTCGCAGCAGAAGGGCGTGATGAGCACCGCATCCATATTCAATGCGGCAGCACTGCGGAAGATGGCACCCACGTTGGTGGAATCCACGATGCCCTCCAGCACAGCCACCCGGCGGGCATCCCGGCATACCTGCTCTACTGTGCGGGGCGCGGGGCGGCGGAAGGCGCACAGCACGCCGCGGGTCAGTTCGTAGCCGGTCAGGCGGGCCAGCATCTCGCGGTCGGCCGTGTATACCGGGGCGTCCCCGCAGCGGGTCAGGATGTCCTGGGCCGGGCCGGTGATCTGTTTGCGCTCCATGAGCAGGGACAGCGGCTGGTAGCCGGCATCCAGCGCCCGCGCGATCACCTTGGGGCTCTCGGCAATAAAAACGCCCTTTTCCGGCTCCAGTCGATTGCGCAGCTGGGCCTGGGTCAGGCGGGCGTAGACGTCCAGCTCTGGCGCGGAAAAATCAGTGATCTCAATGATGTTGGGCATGGAAAAAGGCTCCTTTGTGTTTTTTCTTATTTTAGCACAAGATGCGCCGCAATGCAAAAAGCGGGCGGCTGCCCGACCGGGGAACCGTCCGCTTGTGTTTTGTCTGCCGGGAATCACTCCGAGCGCAGGGCCTTGACGGGGTCGCACTTGGAGGCGCTCTTGGCGGGGATCAGGCCGCCCAGAATGGTGAGCAGTGTGGCCAGTGCGATCAGCACCAGTGCAGCCTGCAGCGGCAGGGCTGCCGTGACCGAGGCGCTGTCGGCAATGGAGTGGATGAGCATGTTGCCGGGGATCAGCAGAATCAGGCTCAGGCCCACGCCCATACAGCCGGAGCACAGACCGATGATGAAGGTCTCGGCGTTGAATACCTCCGAGATGTTGCGCTTGGACGCGCCGATGGCACGCAGGATGCCGATCTCCTTGCGGCGCTCCAGCACGCTGATATAGGTGATGACGCCGATCATGATGGAGGACACCACCAGCGAGATGGACACAAAGGCCACCAGCATGTTGCTGATCATGTTGATGATCTTGGTCACCGAGGTCATCAGGGTGCCCACCACATCGGTGTAGCGCACCACCTTGTCATCCTCGCCATTTGCCTCGGCGGAGGCATTGTAGGCATCCAGTGCATCCACGATCAGGGCCTTGCAGTCAAAGTCCCTCGGGTAGATGGAAATGGTGCTGGGGTCATCGAGGTCGGCGTAGCCCAGGCTCTGCAGGTTGCCGTCGTAGGTGGAGGTGGAGGACAGCATGGAGGACTTCATCAGTTCAGCCAGCTCTTCCTGCGTCATGTTCATGTGGATGGCATTCTGGAAGGCGCTGGCGTCGATCTTCAGGGCATTTTCCATCTGGCTGCCCAGCTGGGCAATGTTCTTCTGGATGGCGCTTTCCATCTGCTGGCTGATCTGGGTGCCCATCTGCTGCATGGCCGTATTCATGGCGGTGCTCAGCTGGCTCTGCAGGGCCTGGCTGATCTGGGCAGAGTAGCTCTCCATCACGGTCTGCATGGCGGCGGAGAACTGCTCCTGCAGGTTGGCACCGGCCAGCAGCTCACTCATGGAGTCGGCCAGCAGCTGCTGGAACTGCTCGGTCTGCATATAGGCGGAGAAGCTGATCTTGTCCAGATTCAGGATGCCGTTGCTCACCACATAGTCCTTGTAGCCGTTCAGGATCTTCTGCATCATATTCTGCAGGGCCTCCGGGGAGATGGACAGATCCATGTTCTCAAACACGCTGCTCATGTCCATGTCCAGCTGCGGCAGGTCGCCCAGGTCCAGTGAGAAGTTGTCCGGATCCAGCAGGGAAGAGAGGTCGAAGGAACCGGCGCTCAGATCAAAGGCGCCGCTCAGGTCAAACTTCAGGGCGCTGGTGTCAAACTGGAAGGCGTTCTTCAGCGCATCGGTGTCCACCGAGAACATGGAGGACATATCGAAGGAAGTGCTGTTGTCGGCACCGAACTCTTCGCCGGTGAACACATTGATCTGGGGGTCGGCCATCTGCTGCTGCACGATGGCGCTGGATTTGGCCTGCTCGATGACGTGCAGGGTGAGGTCGTGGGTGTAGCCGATGCCGGAGGACAGCATGGCAGCAGAAGAATCCTCGGCGGGCTGCACCACGCCCACGATGGTCAGGTCGGTGCCGTTGGCCACCACCTGCTTCATATAGTCGGTGTCATCGGATTTATCGCGCCACAAGCTGTAGGTCTCGTCGTAGACATAGCGGTCGGAGCTGTTGATGAGCTTGAACTGCTTGCCTAGAAAATCGGAATAGGAATAGGTCTTGAAGTCATCCGGCACGTCTACGTTCTGGTTCTGGGCAAACTGCTGGATCATCTTGTCCAGCTCGGCGTTGTCCCGCATGCCCAGCGCGTACAGGGCGTAGTCGGTCACGCTGCCGGTGGCATCCAGCACCAGCACGCATTCGTTGTAGGCTTCCGGCCAGCGGCCGGCCTTGACGTCGTACTGGGATGCATACAGCTCCGGGGTCTGGGGCAGTTCCGAGAACACACTGGTGTTCATCATGGAGGACATGATGTTGTTGGAAGAGGTCTCGGAGCTGATGCCCAGCGAGGACAGGGAGGAATCCGGGTTCACCTGCCGGATGCTGCCGTCGGGGTCCTGCCGGTAGATCTGGGGCGACACATTATAGGCATACTCCACGGCGGTGGCATTGTCGGCAACGGTGGTGTCGGTGGTCTCCAGATACTGCTTGAGGGACTTGAGGTCGTTGGTAGTGATGCCCGACACCATCTGCGAGAGCAGCTGGCGCACCGGCACCATGTCTTCTTCCTGAGTGGTGCTCTGGGAGCTGTCCGACGGAACGCGGGAAGAGAGCATGGAAGTAAAGTCCATGCCGCTGCTCATGATCTGCAGCGGGTACTCCGACAGGGTGGAGCGCTCCATGTCGTCAATGTAGTTGTTGACACCGGTGGACAGGGAGATGATCAGCGCAATGCCGATGATGCCGATGGAACCGGCAAAGGCAGTGAGCAGAGTGCGTGCTTTTTTGGTGCGCAGGTTGTTGAAGCTGAGGGTCAGCGAGGTGAGCACCGACATGGACGAGCGGCCCATGTTCTTGTGCACGGGGGCCGCAAGGGTCTGGGTGTCCGGCTCGTAGGGCATGGTGTCGGAGCGGATGACGCCGTCCTTCAGGGTCACGATGCGGGTGGCGTAGCGCTCGGCCAGCTCCGGGTTATGGGTAACCATGACCACCAGACGGTCCCGGGCCACCTCCTTGAGCAGCTCCATGACCTGGATGCTGGTTTCACTGTCCAGTGCACCGGTGGGCTCGTCGGCCAGCAGGATGTCGGGGTTATTCACCAGTGCACGGGCAATGGCCACACGCTGCATCTGGCCGCCGGACATCTCGCTGGGGTGCTTGTGCAGCTGGTTGCCCAGACCCACTTTCTCCAGTGCCTCGGTGGCGCGGCGGCGGCGCTCGGCCCCGGAAATGCCGGAGATGGTAAGGGCCAGCTCCACGTTGGCCAGCACGGTCTGGTGGGGGATGAGGTTGTAGCTCTGGAACACAAAACCGATGGTGTGGTTGCGGTAGGAGTCCCAGTCGCGGTCGGTGTACTTTTTGGTGGAGATGCCGTTGATGATCAAATCGCCGCTGTCATACCGGTCCAGACCGCCGATAATGTTCAGCAGGGTGGTTTTGCCGGAGCCGCTGGGGCCGAGGATGGCGACGAATTCGTTATCACGCAGGTTCAGGCTGACATTGTTCAGCGCATTTTGCACGAGATCGCCGGTCTTGTACTGTTTGCAGATCTGTTTGATTTGTAGCATGTGTGTGCCTTTCTGGGGAAAAGGTTCCGGCCGGGGCCGGAGAGGTGAGGAACGGACAGCTGTGCCGCTGCGGGCCAAAAGGCGCGCAGACTACACAGAAGAATCGAGATGATTTTAGCAAATCTATATGAAAAAACTGTGTATGAAAAAGAAAGTGTTTCCGGAAGCGGAAGCAGAAATTCTCTGTTCTGGCCGGGTCAGAGAGGAAAATTTTCCCAACCCGGCGGCAGGGGTTGCAATCCTGCGGCGTTCGTGTTATTGTAAGGGTACTGAAAAAAGCCGTGCAAACCATCCAGAACGATGAAAATGCGGTGCGGCACAGGCAGCATGATTTGTAAAAACGTCGGAAAGCAAAATAACACGACGCAAAATCGAAAAGAAAAACAGCCTGACACTTTTAGACACTTTTTCAGGGTTGAATGGTTCCTTCCTGCTCCATACAATAAAAAAGGAAAAACAAGGAAACGCACTAAAAACGTCGCAATGCCTTGTAGCAAGGAGGAATTTCTATGGAACGTACGTTTTCACCCATGGTCCGGCAGTTTTCTGCCATCGCCGGGTTGCAGCAGGCATATACGCTGGTTTACTCCCTTGACCCGGACGGAGAAACCGGCTGTCGTCTGACGCTTTGCCGTACCGGCAGCAGCCAGCGCATGGACAGCAAGTATATGGCCGTTGCACCGGAGCTTGGCTACCGTGTTTTGCAATATCTGTGTGAGAATGGCGTTCAGCCGGAGATCTGGCAGGACGTGGTGGCGGAGCTGGATGCGGCACAGCAGACCGAACAGGAAGGCGGCGCGTGGCGTGGACAATGAGCGGACGGCAGATGTGCTGCAGGTCGCCCTTGCAAGCTATGACCGCAAGGAGCTTCGGGTACAGAAAAACTATCTGGAAGAACAGAACCCAGTGCTGGCCTGTACCTGCTTTCTGAACGGACACAAACTGCTGCAGGAGCTGCAGCAGGGCCACAATTTTGACATCGTGGTGCTGTGCAGCCAGATGGAGGATATGAGCAGCATCGAGTTCATGATGGAACTGCGCAAGCTGGAGCACAAGCCGCTGCTGATGCTGTTCGACGAGGGTCGGCGCAAGAACAGCTCGGCACTGCGCATGGAGGACTCCGGCAGCTGTTGCTGCGTGGAGCGCATGGAGCTCAAGAACCTGCTGCGGGAGCTGTACCGGATGCCGGGCCAGCAGTGGCAGCGCACCGAGCAGCAGTGCCAGCAGCTGTACCACAGCTGGGGCATCCGCATCCCGGACATCAATTGCAGCTATCTGACCAGTGCGGTGGGCGTGGTCTACGGCACCTCGCAGAAGCTGGCCATCCGCAAGGAGATCCTGCAGGCGGTCAGTGAGCAGTATAGTGTTTCGGTCTCGGCCGTGGACAGCGGCATCCGGCGCATGATCGACCAGCTGGAAGCAAAACCGGCCGAGGGCTGGACGCAGTTCAAGGCTGAAAGCGGCTTTGAAGCGGAAAAGCCCACTACGGGCAAGCTGATCTATGCAGTCAAACGGTATCTCATCCAGCAGAAGAGCAGGGAATAACGCACACAGTCTTGGAGGCGGTAGCAATGGAGCAGGCACAGCAGAATACAGCGCAGGAGCTGACGGCGCAGGCCATCCCGCAGCAGGCGGTGGAGGATGCCTGCTTCCATTCGCTGGGGCTGATCGGGCGCAACTGCGAGTATCTGGAGCAGCATCTGGCCCGCGTGGGGGCAGACGCCCAGTCCCTGCAGGCAGTCAGCGACATCAGCGCGGCCACGGCCAAGCTGGAACGGACCATCAACGAACTGCTGTCTGCGCTGGAATTTCTGCGTGCCGGGCAGCCGCCTAAGCTTTACCCGCTGGATCTGTGCGAGCTGCTGCAGCAGGTGGCGGCCCAGGCCGACATGGTGCGTGAGCAGCTGGGAGTCACCCTGGAGCTGGACTACGGCGGCTGGACGACCTGCCGTGTGCTGGCTGACCGGGATGATGTGGAGCTGCTGTGTCTGCATCTGCTGTCCAACGCGCTGCGTGCCTGCCGCGAGGGCGGCACGGTGAGGATCCTGCTACGCCGCAGCGAGACCATGTGGCAGCTGACTGTGCGGGACAATGGCTGCGGTCTGCCGGAGGGCAGCCAGGAAGCCTGGCTGGAAAACCGGCGCAGCTTTCTGGGCGGGGCTCAGCTGGGACTGCTGCTTTGCCGCGAGTGCTGCCGCCGCATGGGCTGGGGGCTGAGCGTGGAGTGTGCCCCGGAAAAGGGCACCCAGGCCGTGGTCACGGTGCCGCTGTACACGGACGATGGGCGGGCACCGGAGGTGGAGCTGCATGCCGGAGCCGACCTTGCGTCCGAGCAGCATCAGTACCAGCTGCGCGCCATGCTGGTGCGGGAGCTGCGCACCATGCCCGAGCGCGGCGACCCGGACGAATAAACCGAACAAAACCAAAAACCCGGAACTTCCTGTCCGACAGGAAGTTCCGGGTTTTGTTGTTGAGTAGCTTGAGCGAGCGACAACCACCAGCTAAGCTGG
>UMJR01018680.1_pt1 | contig 11857 bp, 15 predicted proteins | sample 1966121 | NCBI WGS metagenome assembly UMJR01 (sample SAMEA4836155, study PRJEB28245) | human gut metagenome | biome: gut microbiome; material: fecal sample | place: Denmark | collected 2008
AGAAGCAAATCAATATGTTCGTACTCTTCGCTGATATTAAAATACGAAAACGGTTTTATTTTCCCGATAATATCAAGTATTTTTTCTACGGTCTTCCGAATGCTTGTAAACAGCTCATCGCTGTAATTTTCCGCATTCAGTCGGTTATACAAATCATTGAGTTTATCGCCCGTCTTAAAAACGTAGAGCAACTTGTCGGCGGGGATGTTTAATATATCGTGGGTAATGATTCCGAGCGGCAGAGTTTTGCCGCCTAAAATAAAATCGTCACCTGTAAAGTCAACAGAGAACTTATAAAAATTCGCATCGCCCACAGGTTTTGTTTCAATCAGATTCATGCGCGCCACCTCGTTTCTGTAATCAGTATACCATAAAATCATTTCGCTGTCACCGGAAATTACAAAAAATTCAGAAACGAATTTTTGCGCTCACAGCATTTTATGTAATTTTTCTGTTTTCAGCCATTAGATAGATAGGAGAGCGAAAGCATCGGTTCCGCCGCCGCTGCTTTTGCTCTTACTTTTTTACAAGGAGATTTCAGTATGGCTGACGAAAAAACAAAACTCGCCGTTATCGACGGCGAAACCTTAATGGACATGAAACTTCCGCCGACAAAGTTTTGTGTTGACACGCTGCTACCGCAGGGATTATGTATCCTCGGCGGCGCGTCAAAGATCGGCAAATCGTGGTGGGTGCTGGACCTGTGTGTGCGTATTGCAAAGGGCGAACCGATGTGGGAGTTGAAAACAGCCGGAGGAACAACGCTGTACCTTTGCTTGGAGGATACTCTGCGCCGTGTGCAGAACCGTCTGCTTTGCATCACCGACGAAGTGCCGCCCAATGCGTTTTTTGCTACCTCTGCCGGAACGCTGTCTGACGGTCTGTGCGAACAGATACGGTATTTTGTGAAAGAGCATCCCGACACGGTTTTTGTTGCCGTGGATACCTTTCAGATTGTGCGCAACAACAGCATCGACACCTCTTACGCAAACGACTATGAGGAAATACGGATATTAAAACAGTTAGCGGACGAGCTCGATATCTGTCTTCTGCTGGTGCATCACCTGCGCAAACAGGGCGACAGCGATCCGTTCAACAAGCTGACCGGCACCACCGGAATCGTAGGCGCAGTGGATACCGCTTTCGTGCTGGACAAGAGCCGCCGCAATGCCGACAACGCCACCCTCTACTGCACCGGCCGTGATGTGGAGGACCGCCAGCTTGAATTGCGATTTTCCAAAGAGGAATTTGTTTGGAAAATGCTCGGCGACAGTATGGAGAATCGGGAAATGCTGCTGCCAAAGGAGATGAAACTGCTGGTTGATTTTATGAAAACGCAGAAAAAGTACAGCGGCAGCAACACGGAGTTTTGCGAGCAGTATAACGAATACGCAGGGCAGGCGGTATCGGCAAGAGGACTCAAACGGTTGATGAATCTATGGGAATATCGCCTTGCTGATTTCGGCGTGCGTTTTCGCAGTCACCGCAGCAACGGCGCCCGACTGCTGGAAATCGAATATTCCTTTTCTGCCGGTGACGAAAGTGCCGTTGGTGACGGTTAAATCGGGGTACCCCCAATCGGTTCGTCCCAAGCGTTCCTTTCGTCCCTGTCGGCGGTTTACAGGCGATTTGTGCCGCTTTTGGCGGGGAGTAGGGTAAACCCGCCGATGCGCCGGAAACAACGCGAATTCGGGGCGTTTGCGGGAGCGTCGGTTTTACCGATTTCCCGGACATCGTCCGGGGCAAGCAGAGCGTCCGGCTGTCCTCGCCGAAACGCCTTTATTTACGGGCGGCAGCCCGAACCCACTGAACTTGGAAACGGAGAGTGAAATTATGAGTAAACAAAGACGGCGTGACACTACGCTGACGATTCGGCTGACCAAAGCCGAAAAAGAACGCATCGAACGCAACGCAAAACGCGCCGAGCGCAGCATCACCGACTATCTCGTTTTGCTGTCGCTGGAAATGCCCATCCATGTTGCGGAAGATGTAAAGCCCTTGCTGATCGAGCTCAAACGCATCGGCAATAACCTGAATCAAATCACGGCGAAGATCAATGCCGGCGCGTTTCGGTCATACAATTTTGAAGATATGATCGACGGGCAGAAAAAGATCTACGAGCAGCTGCTCAGCATTGCGAGGAAAGGATAATGGCAACGGTCAGTTTTATTCCCGAATCGAGGCAAAGCATCAGCGCAATGAAAGCGGTGATCGAATACTGTTTGCAGCAGAAAAAGGTTGCGGACGCAGACAGCGGCCGCCGATTGGTGGGCGGTGTAAACTGCAACGGCGAAAATGCTTTTACGGAATTTATGGCGACCAAGACCGCACATCACAAAAAAGGCGGCATGAATTTTTATCATTATGTGCAGTCCTTTTCGCCAAATGAAAACATTTCCGCCGAGCAGGTTCACAAAATCGGTTTGGAGTTCGCAGAAAAAGCGTGGCCCGGTCATGAAGTTCTCGTCACTACCCATACCGACGCCGAGCATCTGCACAATCACTTTGTGATAAACTCCGTGCATTATGAAAACGGTAATAAGCTCAGGCAGAACCCCGGAACACTGACTCGGTTGCGAACACTCAGCGACAGTATCTGTAGCGAACACGGGTTGAGTGTTCTGAAACCGTATAAAAAAGACGGTGCAAATATTTCAAGCCGCGAGTACCGTGCTGCAGTCAAGGGCGACAGCTGGAAATTCAAGCTGATGGCCGATATTGATTTTGTGATGAACCGCAGCGGCAGCAAAAATGATTTTATGCGTGAAATGCAACGGCTCGGTTACGGGGTCTCATGGACGGATGAGCGAAAATATATTACTTTCACTTGTCCGAACGGAATGAAGTGTAGAGATATACGCCTGCACGATGAAAAATATTTGAAAGAGGTATTGGAATATGAATTCACAATCAGACAACGGCAAACAGCAGAATTCGGCAATGGATATGCTGAGAAAGAAAAACACGCGGACGCTGTCCGAGCTGGAGCAGATCCCGTATCAGCCGCAGGTGTATGCGATCCCGATAGAACAGCGCAAGCGGGAGAGCAAACTGCTGGCGGACGCGGTGGAATTTCAGCCAAAGCTGTATCAGCTGATAGAACAGCTGGCAACATGGGAGGAACTGAGCGACCACTGCACAAAGATACAGAATATCGAGGCGGAATACATGGAGAATACGGTGCGGGAGGTAGTGACCGTCAACAAAGAAACGACGGCGCAGATGCAGAACCTCATCGAACAGGCTGGGAAGAATCAAGAGCGGTTTATTTCGAATTGCTCCGAAACCCTTTCAAAGAGTACCGAGACGCTGGACAGCACGATAGAGAAACTGCGCCGAAAAATATTGAAAATTATGATAGCCACGGCGGTATCGGCAATGACGCTGTCGCTGTTGGTCTGCGCGGTATTCTGGAAGCTGGCAGTATAATTGACAGTACTGCCGAGGACCCGGAGGAACGCCGAAAGCGCATTGAGGCACAGGAAAACGCCTCCAACCTCGGTGCCGTTATCGGGCTTGCGGTCGGAGTCCTCACAGCCGCAGCCGACAGCGAGGAAGATATGACCGCCGAGGAAAATGACGAGCCTACTATGAAGATGTAGGAGAAAGGAATTGCCTATGACGAAAAAAGAACACGAAAAAGAATTGCGCTGCTATCCGGCGGCGCTGACCGCCGCCGAGGTCGCGGAGATCCTGCGGGTCAGCACCAAGACCGTATACAAGCTGATAAAAGAAAAGTCCCTTCCGGCGGTAAAGGTTGGCAGAGAAAACCGCATTGCCAAATCGCAGCTCATTGACTATCTGCGGCAAAGAGAAGTCCCGAGTTTGAACCCAAAAGTCTGTTTTCTTGAGAAAACTTCCGATAATGTCTGGACTTGCGAACCGACTTGTGGTATTGTTCGTGTTGGCAAAAACAAAAAAGGAGTGATGACGAATGGATGCCAAAAACACACTTGCAGCCAGCATACAGGCTAAGAAAGGCCGTCTGTATGCCGTGATACAGGTCAGAGAAAACGGCAAAACAAAACCCGTATGGCGCGCCCTCGGTCTTCCCGAAGGCACAAATAAATCAAAGGTGAACAAAGCCTACCGAGAGGTGGTGCAGGCCTTTGAACAGAGCTATGCCGAGCAGATCGCGCAAAACAAAAAGCCTGCCTCGGATATCCCGATCTACGATTATATGTGCGCCTACTTTAAAAAGATCGAGAAAAACATTCAAAAGAGTACCGCCGAAAGCTACCGCGGAATGATAAACGGTAGAATTCGGCGGTATTTTACTGCCCGCAGGGAATTGACGGTCGGCAGCATCACCGCAAAGGATATTGAGGATTTTTATGACTGGATGTTCGCATCTGGCGTTGTCGCCAACACCGTTATCCACTATCACACCGTCCTGCACAGCGCTTTCAAACGGGCTTTCAAGGACGGGCTCATTGACTCGAACCCCTTTGACCGCATCGACCGCCCGAAGAAAAATAAGTTCACCGGCGAAAACTATTCCGAGGAAGAACTGATTGCCATGCTGGGGCTTATCCGCGGGGATATTATCTACCCGGCGGTCATGCTGGCAGGCGGCTTGGGGCTGCGCCGCAGCGAGGCGTTGGGCGCACGGTGGTCGAGAGTAGATTGGGAAAAGAAAACCATACTGCTCGACACAAAGATCATTGAGTATAAGGAAAACGGCAAGGTTATCGTCGAACCCGTGGAGGAAATGAAAAACAAATCCAGCCGCCGCACGCTGCCGCTGCCGGACCCGGTGTATGAAATGCTGTGCGAGGAACGGGAAAAACAGGACCTGTACCGCCGTATGTTCAAGGGCAGCTACAACCGCAAGTACGACGATTATATCTGCGTTGATCAGCTCGGCGGGCTGATACGCCCGAATCGGGTCACGCAACGGTTCGCAGACCTGATTCAAAAATACGGCCTGCGAAAAATACGCTTCCATGATCTGCGGCACACCTTCGCCAGCATCCTCATCAATCAGGATGTGCCGCTGCTGAATGTATCGACCTTCCTCGGGCACTCCGACCTGTCCACCACGGCAAACATCTATGCGCATCTGGATAAGTCCAAAAAACAGGAAAGCGCCGATGTGATCAGCAATATCTTCAACAAAGCAAAAGAGTAATGCGCCCACGGTGGGCGCATTTTTGCTGACGGAAAGGATGATTTTATATATGACCCAAAAAGAATTTATGAGCGGGAGTGAGCTTCGCCAATACCTGCATATCTCCACACGAAAAATGAAATATCTGATGGACAATAATTATATCCCGCACGAAAACACGGGACACTCAACCCATAAATATCGGGTGCGGACAGAGGATGCGGTGCGGTTCAAAGCCCGTATGGATACCGAGCCGGGATTTTTATCGGAGCTGAGCGGCATGTTCTCCAACCGCACCGAATGGCATCCGCTCCCGATGTTTGAAGCCACCCCGGAAAACTGTGAAGCCTTTCGGCGGTGGCTGAACTCACAGTGGGCAGAGCTGCCGGAGGCTCTGCCCACGCAGACGGCGGCGGAACTTGTCGGCCACAGCCCGCAGCGCATTCACGAATGGATACGGGAAGAAGCCTTAACCGGCATCAAGCTCGGCACTATACAGTACTGCGCCAAGGCGGAATTCGTAAACTTTATGGCATCACCGCAAAGGCTGGCGCATCCGCGCACGGAAAAATATAAGGAACTCATTCGGGAATTTAAGTACAACCGGCGCCGTGAGCGTGAAAACGAACAGCGGCGGCAGAAAAGAAAAATGATGAAAGAGAGTACATAATATATGCCTCACCGGAAACGGTGGGGCAGCATTTTTTTGTTTCTGACGGGTCGAACTATGAGAACAGCAAAATAAGGGAATTCCTTTATTGGGGTCGGTTTTCGCAGTGTCAAAACCGCAGCCCCGAACCTCATTTGAAAGGTCGGGGCTGCGGTGCTCATTTATAACGATTTTTTAATCGTCCTCATCTTCATCTTCCCATGACGAAATAATGTGAAGCTCTCCGCTGTCCATATCCATAGCCATATTGTCGCCCATGCGCATCATCATATTGCCGTCGGAGTCGATTGCCATATTGTCGGAAACGGTATACGCAAAATCACCGTCGTCATAATCGAAGAAATGCTTACTCATAGAAATTCCTCCTCAATCTTCAATAATCTCGTATTCCACCCGGGAGCCTTTGACTCTGCGGGCGTGGTAATGGGCACCGTTCGCTTTCCAGTGTGGAAAGTGATCTGCTTTTTCCTCGTTGGTATCACGATGGCAAATGATGATGTTTTCGAGGACATCGCAGCCGCCGGCGGAAAGCGGGCGGATGTGGTCAAGCGTCGGGTGATAAGCACTGTTCGGATTCCCGCAGACTGATTTTTTCATCAGCCGTCCGGTATAATCATACGCCTCCTGCTTCGTGCTAAAAACCCGGTTCCACACATCAATGGTCTTATACTTTGACATTTTGAGTACCTCCTTTTCAGTTGTTACTCATATTTTATAATCAAAACCGATAACTTTCGATGAACCGCATGGTTCAAAAAATAAAAGATACCCCTCAGAAAGGGATATCTTTCGCTTGGATGTTCATCGTCCGCACAAAACGGAGCAATGTTTTTTGACCGGGTTTTCTTTCTCCGCTGCAATAGTAACCGACCGCCCGAACGCTTATGTTAAGTTGCTCGGCAACCTTCTCATAGGTCAATCCGGATTTTTGGATACTGCTGCGGAGAAAATCGGCCAATTCGGGATCTTTCTTACGATTAGATTCCATATCAGCAACCTCCTGGCTTTCGCCGTTGCTTGGCCGAAAGTTGCTACGGATATGATACCACAAGAATTCTATAAAGTCAATCTGAAGGAATTATCTCGCAAAAATAGGGCAGAAGCAGCACCCGGTTTCTTATAAAGTCCTCAATAAAGGCAAGCTGATCTGTTATTACTCTGAGGTTTATCCAAAGAAGGAATAGCCGCAATGCATCATTTTCCGATACATCAATTGAATCATTGTAATAATCTCCGTGAATGATTGGATTGCGGCTTAATGTTATATCAGAGCTTTTGTGGTTTGTTGTAAGTTTTTTATAGTAGGAATCAATCTTGTTCCATGCCTCTGTATCCCATTCGCCCATCATATCTTTAACGATCATATATATTTTTTCAGAGCGCTGACCGCCGTTTTTGTATTCTTTCTTTACTTCCCAATACCCTTCTAAAATATCTGCGCAGCGCTTGTGCTCATGCTCGATAAGCGCAAACCAGTTTCTTGCGGCACTGCGATAGCAACCGTTGTACATCATCTCGAGTGCCGCATGGGCATCTTCCAGTTTCCTTTGCAGCGGAATCCCGGGATTCCGCACTTGATAAAATGTTGATAGCAACTCTCTTGCACTCAAGTATTCTGCGAAAGAAAACGATTCCAAGATATAATCCGAAGTGCATTCTTCTTCCAGCAGTGGCAGATCCGGCGTTTCAAGAAAATACAGCAAGACACCGTCGTCAGCCAATTGGCGCATTCTTTTACGGTACGGCGGCGTAAATAGAATACTTCTGTCGCTATCAATCCGTCTGTTCAATGCATCATTTGCGCAAAAGAATTCATAATACGCTTTGCCCACTTCGACATTCAGTTTTTCACATTCCGCAAATTCAGGAATGGTTTTCATTGCAGCCGTTATATTGTGAATTGGTGCGGTGCTGTCCTGTACGCAATCAATCAACGCTTTCAGCCTGTCTGCATCCGTATCGCAATCAGGCAGTAATTCAAGCACATTTGAGGTTGTCGAAAGTTTTTCAAAGCCCTTAGCAAATAATTCACGGTAGCGTTCTTCCAGACGATCTCTGATTTGCATCTTTTCAGAAGCAATTGCATGAAGTCTTGCTTGCTCCTGTATTGCACTTATTTGCTGTTGCGTCATTAGTCTGCGCTGCTTTTTCAATAGCTCTAAATAAGATGTAATTTCCATCAAAACACCTCTTTGCGTTTAAGTAGCGTGATTATTATATCATAAAAACCTTGTTTTTCAAAGATGCGGTTACATTACGGCAAGAAACAAGGAAGTTTTGCATTTGCGCTATCCGCTTTTTGGTGCCCTCTCATTTTTTGCCAATTCAAAAATAAGGATATACCATTGGGGAACAAACTGCGCAATTCACATTAAGATTTGCTCCCCAATATAGATACTGCTTACTTTTGCAATATAGGTATGGAAAAGCCGCATAAACACTGGGTTTATGCGGCTTCCGTTGGCGGAGAGGATGGGATTCGAACCCATGTGACGTTGCCGTCAAACTGATTTCGAGTCAGCCCCGTTATGACCACTTCGATACCTCTCCATGTATGTTAACTCGGAAAACCGAGATTAACGCAAGTATTCAGTTGTATTAGAATTCCTGTTAGAACTCACGGTGTGCCTGCGGCGGGCGAATGCCAGAAACTCGCACGGTTAAAGGCTTTTCGGAAGATGGGCTTCCGTTAGCCGAAGGAGATTTCGAGTGCTGCACCTTCGACCACTCGGACAACTCTCCGTGTCTATTTCCGCCCGCTATTCTCGTCGTTTCCAAAGCACTCAAAAATCCTTTGGAGAGAAAAGCAGGAGAGAAAACATAAAAGTATTCGATTTGAAATTTTGAAAACCCGGAATTAGCAGGAGTTTTCAGGGGGACAAAATTCCCAGCTTCTGCCGAAATTTCGAGTCAGCCCCGTTATGACCACTTCGATGCCGCTGCGTATGAAAGCTTCGACCCACCTATCATACCACAAATTTTCCCGCCGTGCAACAGATATTGCCGCATATTTTTCTCCGCCGCCGCATGAGATGATAGGGAGGAGGGAATCGCTATGAAACCGAAGATCTATCTCTATGGGACAAGCGGCCAATACGGCAACTATCTGGCGGCACTGACGGAGGCGGGAGCGGAGCCGGTGCTGAGCCGGGACCTGTTCCGGGCTTGCGGTTGCGACGGGCTGCTGTTGCCCGGCGGCGGGGACATCGGGGTCACGCTGGAGGCCACGGACAGCTTTCTTATCCGGTCCTTTGCCGACAGCGGCCGCCCCATTCTGGGCATCTGCCGGGGGATGCAGGCACTGAACGTCTTTTTCGGCGGCACGCTCCACGCCCGCATCCCCGGACACCAGCAGGTGCAGGGAGATCTGATCCACCCCACACGGGCCAGAGGACTGCTTTCGCAGCTGCTGGGGCCGGCCCCGCTGGTAAACAGCAACCACCATCAGGCGGTGCGGGTGCTGGGGGAGGAACTGTGCCTTTTGCAACAGGCGGCCGACGGCACCATCGAGGGTTTCTGCCATGAGATGCTGCCCATTTTGGGCGTGCAATGGCACCCGGAGCGCCAGAGCGGCGCCCGCCTGCGGGAGGATGCGGTGGATGCCGGGCCGCTGCTGCGGTATTTTGTGGGCCAATGCAGTTGCAAATCTGCGCCGGGACTGGTACACTGTGAGAAAAGGGGGGAGGCTGATGAAAGCCATCACACGGGAACTAAATCTGGAGCTGGGACGGCCCACGGCGGATGAAGCCCTACGACGGCTGGAGGCGGAGCTGGAAGCGGCCCGCCATATGAACACGCCGCTTCTGAAGCTGATCCACGGGTACGGCTCCTCCGGCAAGGGCGGGCGCATCCGTACGGCCAGCCGAAAGTATCTGCTGGCCCAGCAGGAGCAGGGGCGCATCGCCGCTGTGGTGCCGGGGGAACGGTTTAGCATCTTCGATGAGACCACCCGCCGGGCCTTGCAGCAGTATCCCCATCTGCGGCAGGACCGGGATCTGGAGCGGGAGAACATGGGCGTGACCTTCATCTTCCTGCGCCGCTTCTGAGGAAAAACCGCTATACCACATATATTTAATACGGAGGAATGGATCATGGAACGTACCTATGCAGAATACGCCGCCCGGCAGGCCATGGAGCTGCTGGCCATCGATAGCCCCACGGGCTTCACGGCCCGTGCGGCAGATTGGGTGCAGCGGGCCTTTGAAGAGCTGGGCTATACCGCCCGGCGCACCGCCAAGGGCGGCGTGCTGGTGGATCTGGGCGGTCGGGGCGAGGGCTTGCTGCTGGAGGCCCACGCCGACACGCTGGGCGGCATGGTGGCGGAGATAAAGGGCAATGGCCGCCTGCGCCTGACATCCTTGGGCGGGATGCGGGCGGAAAACGGCGAGGCGGAGAACGTCCGGGTCTACACCCGTGGCGGGCGGGTGCTGGAGGGAACCTTCCAGCTGTGCAATGCCTCCGTCCATGTCAACGGCCAGTACGGCGACACCAAGCGCACCTTTGACAGCTGCGAGGTGATGCTGGACGAGGACGTGAAGTCCGCCGAGGAGACCCGCACGCTGGGGGTCGAGGTGGGGGACGTGGTGTGCTTCGAGCCCCGCACCCGCCTCACCGCCTCCGGCTATATCAAGAGCCGCTTTCTGGACGACAAGCTGTCGGTGGGCATCCTGCTGGGTCTGGCCAAGTACCTTAAGGATACAGGCACGGTCCCCCAGCGCCATGTGTACCTCCATGTGACGGTGTACGAGGAGGTGGGCCACGGCGGCGCCGCCAACGTCCCGCAGGGAGTGACGGAGGCCATCAGCGTGGATATGGGCTGCGTGGGCGAGGGGCTGCAATGCACCGAGCGGCAGGTATCCATCTGCGCCAAGGACTCCGGCGGCCCGTACAGCTATGAGGTGGTGGGCAAGCTCATTGATGCCGCCCGCCGCACCGGGGCGGACTATGCGGTGGACGTGTACCCCCACTACGGCTCCGATGTGGAGGCGACCCTGTCGGCAGGCCATGACCTGCGCCACGGGCTCGTCGGCGCCGGGGTCTACGCCAGCCACGGCTATGAGCGCAGCCATGTGGACGGCGTGTGGAACACCCTGAAGGTGCTGGCGGGCTATCTGGAGGCGGACGGTGTCCGGTAACGCCTTCCCGCCCCGGCCCCACCTCACCACCCCACGCCTGACACTGAATGCCCTGACCCCGGCAGACTGCGGGGACTATGCCGCCCTGTGCCGGGATACCCGGCGCAACCGCTGGTGGGGCTACGACTACCGGGAGGAGCAGCCCCATCCCCCGGAGGAGTGGTTCCTGCAGGCGTCGGAGGAGGACTACGCCGCCGGGCGGGAGCTGGGCCTTGCGGTGCGGCTCCGGGGCCGGTGCATCGGGGAGGTGGTGTTCACCCACTTCGACGGCCACGGCACGGCGGAGCTGGGCTGCCGCATCGCTGCCGCCTATGCCGGTCACGGCTACGGCACCGAGGCCTTTGCCGCCGCTCTGGCGTGGGGCCTGAAGGGCTGGGATCTGCGGCGGGTGACGGCCAAATGCTTCCGGGAGAATCATTCCTCCCGATATATGCTGGCCGCCTGTATGGATCCTGCCGGTGAGGACGAGACGTACTTCTATTTTGAAAAACATATGGGATGAATCGCTGCCACAGCTGTCCGAAAAGGGGAGCTGTGGCAGTTTTTTGCATATTCCCCGGCAGAAATTCCCATACTACCTCCAAACGCAAGGCGGAGGAGACGGCATGAAACGGGTGAAGGATGCATTTGACGAAAGGGCGGCGGCGCTGGACGGCCTGCTGGGGGTGGGGCGCAGCTTCGACATGATCGGGCGGACCCTGCGGATCGGCGGCCGCCGGGCCAGGCTATGGGTGGTCAACGGCTACGCCGACGACACGGTGCTGGAGCGGGCTATCTCCGCATGGCTGCCCATCCCGTCGCTGGAGGACGTGGGGACATTGCAGGCCTTTGCCGACCGCTATGTCAGCGTCTGCGACGCAGCAGTGGAGACGGACCGGCTGAAGGCGGTGACGGCGGTATTCGCCGGCAAGACCCTGCTCGTCATCGACGGCTTTTCCGGCG
>UMJR01019626.1_pt1 | contig 11806 bp, 7 predicted proteins | sample 1966121 | NCBI WGS metagenome assembly UMJR01 (sample SAMEA4836155, study PRJEB28245) | human gut metagenome | biome: gut microbiome; material: fecal sample | place: Denmark | collected 2008
AAAATCCCTGTGAACCTTAAGAAAAACAGACCCAACATAAATATCCCTTTATCCTCGGTTTTTATTTATGTTGAGTCTATTATTTCTTTATTCAGATAGATAAAAAACTAAATTATTCAATAGAAAGAATCTCCATATTCGCCTGTCCTTCCACAGCTCCATATGTAAATGTGATCTTAGTTCCTTCATCCATATCATTTAATTTATTCACAAGGTCTTCATCATTCACCATAAATGTCTGGTAACTTCCGTCAGACATCTCAATCTCTACAGAACTTGTGTCTGCAAATCCATTATAAGTACCTGTTGCACTCTTTGGTTTGGCCTGTTCATCTTTCTTTGTTGCTGTTGTTGTCTTTGTCTGTTCTTTTGTGCTTTCTTCTGATGTTGCTGTTGCAACTGGTTTTTCTTCTTCTGTCGTGTCTTTTTCTGTGTTTTCTTCTGTTGTAGGTTCTGCTGTTGTCGTCTCGCTGTTTGTTGATTCAGGGCTGCTTGGGCTCTTCTTTCCGCAGGCTGCAAATGTAAATGCGCTTAGCACGATGATTGTTGAAATTAATAAAAATCTTTTTCTCATAGTTCATATACTCCTTTCTGAGATAAGTTCAGTATATCCTATTTATACTTTCATGGCAAGTTTCTATCATATTCCTAGTCTTATTTTCATATCATTAGAGGTAGAACATAAAGGAGGATCTATGTTGAACGAAAAATATCAGGCACTACTGGATCAATATGATATTTCTGTCTCTCATACCCGACGGGGCCGAGGCTGTGTTTTGTGTTTTGGGGAAAATGATGTCTATGCTTTATCCCAGACTTCTCTATCAGAAGAACGTCTTGGTGCTGTTTCTGAATGGACTTTGGCGATGCATGACCATCATTTTTATAAAACCGACCAGTACATTTTAAACAAAGACGGATATTTTCTTACTTTTGACCGGTATTACGAAACATTTGCGCTTAGAAAAACTTATTTGGGTACGGAATGTGATATTCATGCTTTAAAAGATATCAGATCTTCTGCGGAAAATCTCGCAAGCTTTCATAATCATTGTCTTGCTATTTCTTTTTCATCTGAAAATCTTAGAAAATATACATCCATTTCCACATATTATGAGCAAAAATATTTGGAATTAAAAAGTATTGCACGTTACATACGCAAACGCAAAAAGAAAGGGATTTTTGAATATTTATTTTTGGAACAGACGAAAGCCTTCTGGGAACAGATGGAGCGTTCCATCCAAATCTTAAATGAAACCACACCTTCTCGCCGTGGATGGTGTCATGGGGCTTATAACCACCATAATATCATCATGACATCCTCTGCCCCTGCTACGATCCATTTTGAACATTTTTACCATGGATATCCGATTCTGGATGTTTATTATTTCCTAAAGAAGGCACTTGAGAAAAATAATTATAATTTTGCCTTTTGTGAAACCTTTTTATCAAACTATGACCGCTTTATGCCTTTGTCAAAAGATGACCTTTTATGCCTGTATGGATTGTTTTTATTTCCGGAAAAATTCTGGAAGATCTCGAATCAGTATATGGCACACAAAAAACATTGGATTTCTCCACGATATATCGAGAAATTAGAGGAGTTTATTCACAATAAAGAAGCTCGCTCGATTTTCCTCGAAAAATATGTACAAATTTATAATGTTTTTTCATGAGTTTTAAGGTATAATTAAACAAAAGGCATTTTTATAACTTAAAGGAGGAGTAATTTATGAACTACAAAGAAACTTATCAGGAATGGCTTTCTAATCCTTATTTTGATGAAGATACAAAAAAAGAATTAACAGCCATCGAGAACGATGAAAATGAAATCAAAGAACGTTTTTACGCAGATCTTGCATTTGGTACTGCTGGACTTCGTGGAATCATCGGTGCTGGTATCAACCGTATGAATATTTATGTTGTAAGAAAGGCTACTCAAGGATTAGCTGATTATATCTTAGAACAGGGAACAGATAAGAAACGTGTTGCTATCGCATTTGATTCAAGACATATGTCTCCTGAATTTGCTGACGAAGCAGCCCGCACTCTTGCTGCTAACGGAATCAAAGCATTTATCTTCGAATCCTTACGTCCAACACCAGAATTATCATTTGCCGTAAGACATTTAGACTGTATCGCTGGTATCAACGTAACAGCCAGCCATAACCCACCTCAGTACAATGGATACAAAGTATACTGGGAAGATGGTGCTCAGTTTACAGATCCTCATGCTTCAGGTGTTACAGCGAAAGTTAATGCGATCACTGACATTTCAACTTGCAAGACAATGTCTAAAGAAGATGCCGTAACTGCAGGTTTATATGAAGTGATCGGTAAAGAAGTTGATGACGCTTATATCGCAGAAGTTGAAAAACAGGTGATCAATCAGGCTTCCATCGATGAGATGGCTTCCAAATTAAAGATCGTTTATACTCCTCTCCATGGAACAGGTAATCTTCCAGTACGTCGCGTACTTGACGATCTTGGATTTAAGAATGTATATGTTGTTCCTGAACAGGAACTTCCAGATGGTGACTTCCCAACAGTCAGCTATCCAAACCCAGAAGCAAAAGAAGCATTTGCATTAGGTCTTGCTCTTGCCAAAGAAAAAGATGCTGATCTTGTTCTTGCTACTGACCCTGATGCTGACCGTTTAGGTGTATATGTAAAAGATGCTAAGAGCGGAGAATATATTCCTTTAACAGGTAATATGTCTGGTTCTTTATTATGCGAATATGTATTAAGCCAGAAGAAAGAAAAAGCTGGATCTCTTCCAGCAGATGGTGCTGTTGTTAAATCTATCGTTACAACAAACCTTGTCGATGAGATCGCGAAGGCTTACAATGTGAAGCTGATCGAAGTATTAACTGGATTCAAATGGATCGGTAAAGAAATCCTTGGATTTGAGCAGTCTGGAAAAGGTACATATCTGTTCGGATTAGAAGAAAGCTACGGATGCCTGATCGGTACATATGCAAGAGATAAAGATGCTGTTTCTGCTACGGTTGCTCTTTGTGAAGCTGCTGCTTACTATGCAACAAAAGGTAAGACATTATGGGATGTTATGATCGACATGTATGAGAAATACGGATACTGCGTAGACAGCATCACAGCAATGGACTTCCCAGGATTAGAAGGTATGAATAAGATGAAAGCTATGCTTGCTAATTTACGTGAGAACCCATTAAAAGATATCGCTGGTTATAAAGTTCTTAAGATCCGTGATTACAGCAAAGATACTGTTCTTGATGTAGAAAGCGGTAAAGTAGAACCTACAGGACTTCCTTCTTCAGATGTTCTTTATTATGAACTTGAAAGTGGAGCTTGGGTCTGCGTTCGTCCTTCTGGTACAGAACCTAAAATCAAATTCTACTATGGTGTGAAAGCTTCTAGTATGGATGAAGCTCAGGTTGAAAGTGCTAAATTTGCTGAGTGGGCTAAGGCTCAGGCATAAATTCTGATTTGAAGAGTAGTCTTTAGTATATGTGACAGAAATAAGATAAGAACAAATATTTATAAAAAACCGATGGCAACACGCATATTTTAAGAGCGTTTTTTACAAATCGCCTATCCGCGCCTGTTCCTTTGAAAACTCCCTCGCTGCGAGCCGAAATGCCCGCAGCTACGGTCAGACATTCAACCACAGGGCGCTGCGAATTTGTAAAAAACGCACTTAAAATCTGCTAATCGTTGCCATCGGTTTTTTATAAATATTTGTTCTTATCTTATTTCTGTCACATAAAACTGAAGACTATTCAAACCACTACACAGTGTATATGTTAAACGGTATTGGTCAATAAGTTTTGTATTCGTTGACGGAAGATGAAAGGAACTCTTAGACACCTATTTGGCGAGATGTTTGAAAAAATTTTTAACTTAATTTCTACGAGACCTTAAGAAGATAATTTCTCTGGGTGGAGAAATACGTCATAATTCACTTACTACAACTGGTCAGATTGCCGAATCGAATCTGAATTCATTCCAGCTTGACTGTGCTTTTATTGGAGTTAATGCTGTTGATGAAGAAGGAAATATCTTTTTAGGAAGTATGGCTGAGGCATCAATTGTACGCCTGCTCTGTCACATGGTTCCTGAAATCTATTTTCTCGCAGATGAAACCAAACTTATGAAGAAAGATTTTATCTACATCTGTCAACTTGGAAAAGGTCGCAATCTTATTACGAATTCTTCAATCTCAGAAAAATGCATTCATACATATGAACAACTCGGTGCCTGTGTGATCACAGAAAGTCAAAAAGACCGGAGATAACTATTCCCGTTATCTCCGGCCTTTTCATTTCTTGTAATTATTTACTCTTTGCAGCTGTTGTTGTGTTCTTCGCCGCTGTTGTTGTAGTAGTTGTTGCTGCTGTAGATGCTGTTGTAGCTTTATATTTAAACTTAACTTCTTTCCACAGATCCTGATCTACAGACTTCTTGTCATCCCACTTCTTGTCTGCATCTTTTGTCCACTTCTTGTAGACTTTCTCGTATGCTGCCTGCTGTTTTTCCTGAAGCAGTGTGGATTTGTTTGATGCAGCTGCTGTTGTGTCGTTTGGATTTAACATCTTGATGATCACGTATGCATCGTCTAATTCTACGACTCCGCTTACCTGGTTCTTCTTAAGTTTTGCTGCTGCTGTTTCGAATTTTGTTCCTAATGCAGCTTTTCCTTTTGTATAGGATTCTTCGTTGTCAGAGTTTACGCTGAACTTCTTAGCTACAGAGCTGATACTCTGACCTTTCTTGATCATCTTTAATGCGGATTTTGCTTTCTTTAGCTGATCTTTCTTCTCAGCGGCTGTCATGTCTTTTTCTTTTCCTGTCTTGCTGTCTGTTGTCTTTGTTGTGAAAACAAGTTTGTAGACTTTAACAGTTTTGGCTTCGTCATCTGTTACTGTAACGTTTGCTTTCTTGATGATTGCCTGCATAACTTTACTTGCGATTGTGCTTTCTTCGTACAGTTTCTGGATCATATCTTTATCTGCTTCTGTCTTCTTCATGACTTTCTTACCTGTTGAGTCTTTTGCGAAGGCAGTTACGCTTTCTTTGATCTGCTTCTTCTCAGATTTTGTTAACTTCACGTTGTAGTCGTCTGCGTGTGCTGCTAAAACTTTGATCTGTTTTAACTGGTTGATAACGCTGTCTTTGACAGACTGCTGCATTGTGATCTTCTTTCCTTTGCTGTCTGTTCCGACCTGCATAGACCACATGCTGTCTCCGAAGTATGCTCTGTACTGAGCTTCTGCCTGATACTGCATGATTCTTGCATATACATGTGCTTCCTGGAATGTTACTTCTTGTCCTGCATATTCAAATAATGTCTTCTCATTCTTGCTTTTACATCCTGTAAATAAAGAAAGAGTTAACGCAAGAACTGCAGTTAAACATAGCAACTTCTTTGCTAATTTCTTCATTTCATTTTCTCCTTCATATTATGATTATATTAGGCTAATGTCTGGCGATATTATAGCACAAACTTATTGGATTATCAATGAATTGAGCGAGTTCACACAATGTTCAATCTTTTCTAACTGCTTCACTTTCTTTGTCTTTGACAGATCCAGTACAAATGTCGGATTCTTGCCTGCCTGGAAGGATAATTCACGTTTGTATTCTTCTAATACCACTGGAATTTTTTCTACGTCCACGGCTGCATCTGGTTTCATTTCAAATGAGACTTTTTCTCCTTTTTGTTTCACATCTGTCATATAAGCGTGGTGTGCTAATGATTTCAAATATGCAACATATAACAGATTGTAGACTGCTTTCGGCATTTCCCCAAAGCGGTCGATCAACTCATCTGTCATATCTTCCATTTCATCTTTGGATTCAATAGATGAAATACGTTTGTATAATTCCAGTTTTTGATATTCATTATACACATACGTTGATGGAATAAATGCATTGATGTCGAGATCGAGTGTTGTGTCAAATTCATCCTCGTCTTTTAATTCGCCTTTTAATCTCAAGACTGCTTCATTCAGCATCTTGCAATACAGATCGTATCCAACTGCTTCCATATGACCGGATTGTGCCTGTCCCAAAAGATTTCCTGCTCCGCGGATCTCCAGATCTCGCATTGCAATCTTATAACCGGATCCCAGATCTGTAAATTCCCGGATCGCCTGTAATCGTTTTTCTGCGGTTTCTTTTAACAGTGTGTTTTTTTTGTACATCAAAAATGCAAATGCATTTCGATTTGATCTTCCGACACGTCCTCTTAACTGATACAACTGGGACAGCCCAAGCTGATTGGCATCGTGAATGATCATTGTATTTACATTCGGAATATCTAGTCCTGTCTCGATGATCGTTGTAGATACCAGGACATCGATCTCATGGTTCATAAATCCCATCATGATCTCTTCCAGTTCGCGTTCTTTCATCTGTCCATGTGCAAATGCAACTTTCGCATCTGGAAGCAATCTCTGTAATTCGGCTGTCACTTCTGCGATATTATTGACGCGGTTATACACATAATATACCTGCCCGCCACGTGTCATTTCGCGGTAGACCGCTTCTTTGACCAGTTCTTCATTATATTCCATAACATATGTCTGGATCGCTCTTCGGTCATGCGGTGGTTCTTCTAATACACTCATGTCACGGATTCCGATCAGACTCATATGCAGGGTTCTTGGAATTGGTGTAGCAGATAATGATAAGACATCGACATCTTTTTTCATTGTCTTGATCTTTTCTTTATGTGTCACACCAAAACGCTGTTCTTCATCAATTACGAGCAGTCCCAAATTCTTATACTGCATGTCTTTGGACAATAAGCGATGCGTTCCGATCACGACATCTACCGTTCCATTTTTGAGTCCTTCGATCGTTTCTTTCTGCTCTTTTGCTGTACAAAATCTGGACATCATGCGTACGGTGATCGGGTAATCATGAAATCTCTGTGCAAATGTATTGTAATGCTGCTGTGCAAGGATCGTGGTTGGTACGAGATACGCCACCTGTTTTCCATTGTCTACTGCCTTAAATGCTGCACGGATCGCTACTTCTGTCTTGCCATACCCGACATCTCCACAGATCAGTCGGTCCATAATCTTCTTGCTTTCCATATCCCTTTTCGTATCATCGATCGCATTTAACTGATCCTGCGTTTCATCGTATGGAAATAATTCTTCAAACTCTTTCTGCCATACAGAGTCCTTATCATAGACATATCCTTCTTTTGCCTGTCTTAGTGCATATAACTGCACGAGTTCTTCCGCAATATCTTTGACTTGACCTTTGACACGTGTTTTCGTCTTCTTCCATTCATTTCCACCTAATTTATGAAGTTTCGGCTTTCTTGCATTTGCACTTGCGTATTTTGCGATCTGGTCTAGGGCTGATGCTAAAATAAATAAATTATCACCGCCCTGATATTCAATACTGATGTAGTCTTTTTCAACCCCATCTGTTGTGATCTTTTCGATTCCGCGGTAAATACCGACTCCATGTTTTTCATGAACAACGTAATCACCGATATTGATATCTGCAAAACTTCGGATCTTTTCTCCTTGTTTTTTCTTCTCTTTCTTTCGGCGCTTTTTTTCTTCTCTTCCTTTGAAAATGTCTCCTTCTGAGATCAATACCCATTTGGCTGCCGGATATTCAATTCCTGTCAGAAGCTTTCCTGCTGTGACAACAATCTGCCCTGCTTCCACTCCATATTTCAAGTCCTTATCATATGTCACAACCAAACCATTTTCTCTCAGATCACTGCTTAGACGTTTCGCTCTTGTAACAGATGGAGAAGCAACAACGATTCTGTAGTCCTTACTCTGATATTTGGTAAGATCTTTGACTAACTGCTCAAAACTGTTGTTATAAGACTGAATGGATTTTGTATCCATAAATAAGGTTCTAGCAACTCTAAAATCATTAATCTCAGCAGATAAGATCGAATAACATAGCATCTTATGTTTCTCGATCTGATATAAAATACTCTCATAATCTGTCACCGTATTTGCCTGTTTAGGCAAAAGATACCCACCTTCCAGACGGCTTTTCATACTCTCTGAGAATTCCAGATAAAATGCATCTGCACGTTCTCTGATATGTTTTGGTTCATCCATATAGATCATGCTTTCTTCTGGAAAATAATCTAAGATGCATTCTGTATTTTCATAAAAATATGGGAGATAACCTTCTACTCCGATCAACATATGAAGTTCCCTTAATTCCTCACGAACACGGTCCATTTCTTTTCTTAGGCGGGCTTCCTGATCATATTTTTTTTCTTTTTTAAACTTCTGTGATAACTTCTCATAATCTTCTTCCATATTTCGAAGACCATGTTCAATCCTTGGCTGGTTTAAAATAATCTCTGATGCCGGATAAATGGTCAGAGTATCGACTTCTTCGATGGATCTTTGGCTTTCTTTATCAAAACTTCGGATCGAATCAATTTCATCTCCCCATAGTTCGATACGATATGGGCTTTCCTGCGTGTATGGGAAAATATCAATGATTCCTCCTCGCACAGCAAACTCGCCTGGAGCCTCAACAAATGGTGCTTTTTCGTAGCCTCTGGCAACAAATTCTTCTGCGATCGTTGCCTCTTCCAGTGTCTCTCCCATTTTAAACGTCATCTTATGATTCTTGATATCACTTAATGGAACAACCTGATCCATCACAGCATCGATCGTCATCACAAAGGTTCCACATTTGTCATCCACGATCTTCTTGATCGCCAGCATACGGTCTCTTGCGATTGCATTTCCATGAACATCAGCTGTATAGAATAATGGATCTTTTGCTGGAATATACTGAACCTTTTCTCCAAAGAAATGACTTGCCTCGACCCATTGTCTTGCTTTGTTCTCGTCTGGTACGATGATGATCTTAAATTGCTTTTTCTTATGATTTCCGATCAGACTTGTCAGATGCCATTTGGCTGTATCAGTGCATCCTGATACAAGAACCGGACCACAGTAATCTTCGACCTCATCCTTTAATTGTCTGTATACCGGATCGTCTTTTAATATATGTTCTAACACTTTCTATCCCTACTTTTTCTTATTGTGGCGGTTCATCGCTTCTGTGATGTCGCCCATAACGATCAGCTGTACTGCATCGTACACTTCATCAAAACGTTCCGCAAAGATTGCCTGTTCTTCTTTTGTAAAATGTCCTAATACATAATCTGCCAGATCATATCCTTTTGGTTTCTCTCCAACACCGATCTTCACCCTTGGGAAATCCATACTTCCTAAATGACTGATGATACTTTTCAGTCCATTATGTCCCCCTGCACTTCCCTTCCTTCGGATACGCAGTCTTCCAACATCAAGGTCGATATCATCATGAATAATGATAAAATCTTCTGGCTCTAATTTATAGAAATCCATGATTGGACGAAGACTTTCCCCGCTTAAGTTCATAAATGTCTGTGGTTTCACAAGAAGGACTTTTTCTCCTCCCATATAACCAGTTCCGATCAATGCTTTGTGTTTCCCTGTATTTATACTTATGCCTTCTTTGTCTGCAATATAATCAAGGGCTTCAAATCCAATATTGTGTCTTGTGTTGTCATATTTCTTTCCCGGATTCCCCAGTCCGACGATTACTTTCATAAGATATCTCTCCTTTTTCCCTAGAATCTATAAAACTGACAAACACCCGGAAATCAATGGATTCCCGGGTTGTCTTTTTCTTTCTTTAGTTATAGTATATCCCAATTTACAATTCTCAGCAAGATTTTTTCTAGTTATAATGCCTGAAAGAATTCTCTTGTCTTATTTACCTTCTTCATCAATGTATCAAACTGTTCTGGTGTCAGTGACTGTGGTCCATCACATAATGCTTTGGCTGGATCATTATGAACTTCTACCATTAATCCATCGGCCCCAGCTGCGATCGCTGCTAATGCCATTGGCTCTACCATATCTCTGATTCCTGTTGCATGAGATGGATCTACCATAACTGGAAGATGGGATTTCTTCTTGATCATAGGGATTGCAGAAAGATCTAACGTATTTCTCATGGCTGTTTCGTATGTTCGGATTCCTCTCTCACAAAGGATTACATTTTCATTTCCACCTGCCATAATGTATTCTGCACTCATTAACCATTCTTCGATCGTTGCTGCAAGTCCTCGTTTTAATAAGATTGGTTTGTTGATCTTTCCTAATTCTTTTAATAATTCAAAGTTCTGCATATTTCTTGCTCCAACCTGAATCAGGTCCACATCTTCGAATAATGGAAGATGACTTGCATCCATGATCTCTGTAACAACTGGAAGTCCTGTTGCTTTCTTAGCTTCTAATAATAATTCTAATCCTTCTCCATGAAGTCCCTGGAAAGAGTATGGGGAAGTTCTTGGTTTGAAAGCTCCTCCTCTTAATAATCCTGCACCAGAATTCTTCACATCGTTTGCGACTTCTGTGATCTGTTCTTTTGTCTCAATAGAACATGGTCCTGCGATCACCTGGAAGTTTCCACCACCGATTTTTACTCCGTTTACATCAACAACTGTATCGTTTGGATGGAATTTTCTGTTGGCCTTCTTGTATGGCTCCTGAATACGCTGTACATTTTCAACGATGCTGTTTGCCATGATATGACGCATATCTACAACAGATGTATCTCCCACTAATCCAAGGATCCTTGTGTTAACACCTTCGGATTCGTGGATTCCCAGTCCCTGCTCTTCCATCTCTTTCTTTAATGCGTTGATCTTTGCTTCTTCTGCCTGTTTCTTTAAAATAATAATCATGATGTTCGTCCTTTCCTGGCAAGTCGTTTCTATCTTGCTTCTCTGGTGCGGCCTTTGTTTCTTTGAGTAAAAAGAAAAGGCATGCACTCTGTTGCAAGAATGCATGCCTTAAATGTTTTACTCTGTCGGTTTAAAGTAACATAAGTTTTGGCGATGATTCATTGCAACAAAAATAGTCAGGATAAAAATAATAACCCTGAAAGCTAAAGTAATAAAATGTGCAATTATTCATCTTACTTGTTGTCATCTTAGTTTCTCCTTGTTTTGATGTTTTTACGATACATGAATTTTTTTTCTGTGTCAATAGATTTATAGATGTTTTTTATAAAATCCATAGACCGTATTTATGATTTATTTTATGAATTATAAAATTTATTTTTTGCGCACTGCAAGAAATGATGCGATCAACGCTGTGATCGGTACTGTTAATACAACACCAAGACTTCCAGATAGTCCTTGCATAATCTCAATTCCGATCACATAAGAGTTCGCTAACTGTCTGTAGCTTAAATCATATGCGTAATTGATCACTAATGTTGTCATTGCACCGCCCACATAAGCAAAGATCAGTGTATTCGTCATCGTTCCCATCATATCTCTTCCAACATTGATTCCTGATACAAAAAGTCGTTTCATGGACAGTGTTTTGTCTGTTTCATAAATTTCCTGAATCGTAGATGCAATAGACATACCAACGTCCATGACGGCTCCTAATGCTGAAATGATGATTCCGGCAAAAAGCAATTCTCCGATCTTTATCTTCGTATTTTGTCCGACATAGTTCAATGCTTCGATATCCGATACATTATATCCTGTGATCCCTGCTGCTTTTCCAAATGCCATCGCTGCCACTGCTGCGATCACGACTCCGATCGCTGTTCCAAGGATCGCAGACACTGTTTTGCTCGAATATCCACCAAGAAGTCCTAATGTTACAATCGTTGTCAACACTGCTACAATGATCGTCAACACGATCGGTGAAATTCCCCGATACATCATCGGGAACATGATACCAATGATACATGCAAACGCAAATACAAGACTTAAAATAGCATAAACACCTTTTTTCCCACCAATCGCACA
>UMJR01031851.1_pt1 | contig 11789 bp, 10 predicted proteins | sample 1966121 | NCBI WGS metagenome assembly UMJR01 (sample SAMEA4836155, study PRJEB28245) | human gut metagenome | biome: gut microbiome; material: fecal sample | place: Denmark | collected 2008
TCGCATTAGTGTGACAAAGTCTTTCCTATTACACAAAAAAGGTTTTAAACAACTATTTCTAAGTCATAAAAACCTATGACTAAAAAGCCGTTTAAAACCTCTTTCACCTTTGGTCAACCGTCACACTCTCACAGCTATGCAAGCAATCTGACGTGCTCTAAATATTCCTCTAATTCTAATTTCGTTGGCAAATCATGATTATCCGTTTTTGAAGTCACGATAATGGCTCCCATTGCATTGCCCCTCACTACAGAGTCATGTATGGAAAGATTTTCCAAAATTCCACTTAGAAATCCGGAAGCGAACGCATCTCCTGCTCCAATTGTATCAATCACTCGACTTACAGAAAATCCTTTCACATACGCGCCAACTCCATCGGAAGTTTTATAATACGCTCCTAGAGCTCCCAGTTTTATTACAACAACTTGTACACCTTTTTCCAAATAAAAGTCAGCGATATCTTCTACACGCTCTTTCTTTGTCAGGATTTTCCCTTCTGCAATGCCGGGAAGAATGATCTCACTACGGAATGCTATGCGGTTTAAAACACTGCGCATTTCCTCTTCTGACTTCCACAAGTTACGCCGGATATTGGGGTCAAAAGTAACTTTCATTTTACATTGTTGAGCCTTCTCTATCGCCCAAAAGCAGGCCTCTTGACTACTCTTCGACAAAGCTGCCGTAATCCCGCTGACATGCAAAATTTTAGCATTTTCAAAATTTGTTTTTTTCATATCGCAGATATCTATATGGGAAGCGGCAGAATTCTGTCTAAAATAAAATACTTTAGGGTCCCCCGTTTTGACCTTTGACTTTATATAGGAACCGGTCAAATAGTTGGAATCCATATACACTCCACTATCGTCAATCTTTTCTTTATGAATAAAATCCAAAATGTATTCACCATAAGGATCTTTTCCCAGTCTCGTCACATATTTCACTTTGTGCCCCAGACGAGTAAGTCCCACTGCCACATTTAATTCCGCCCCCGCAAGCCCTCTAGAATAGCGGGAAACATCTTTAAACTCACCTTCTTTTGATGCAATAAAAACCACCATCGCCTCTCCAAAGGTTATCACATCAATCAACACACATACCTCCTATGTATAATAACTTTCAACCTTATTGTCAGATTTACAAAGCTTATATTTGTGTGTCAGTCAATGGTAGAATAGTTCTCTTTGATACTTAACAGAATAGGTATGATATTTTTTTAACGATTATCTATACCCCATACTTCTGGATATTTTTTTTGCACATTTCTTGACACACTCGCCTATTTTTTCTATTTTTTCTTTGGGAAACATGTCCAAAAAACCTGCAGCGCTGACTGCTGCTATCATATTCCCTCTGTAATCAAAAATTGGTGCCGCTACACATCGAACCCCAATCTCATTTTCCTCATCATCAATCGAGTATCCTCTTTGTTTTGTGACATATAAATCTTGCAGCAGTTCTGAGTACCCCGTACAAGTCTTTTCTGTAATTGCAGGCAAACCTCGTCTATGTACAATAGACTCGACTTCCTTTTCACTTAGACCAGAAAGCATTGCTTTACCCAATCCTGTTGCGTGCATATACGCGCGTTTGCCAATTTGTGAATACATACGGATGTTGCTGAAAGAACTAATTTTTTCCAGATATACTACTTCTCCCTCATCCATAGTTCCTAAATGCACAATCATACCTGTCTGTGCACGCAGTTCTTCCAAAAAAGGAAGTGCCTCCGTTTTCAACTGTAAATTGTTGAGATACAAACTGCACAAATCTACCATTCTCATCCCGATTCTATAATAGTTATTTTTATTTTTTTCCACATATCCGTGTTCCGCCAGTGTAGCAAGAATCCGGCTGACAGTACTCTTATTCAAGCCTAATTGTGCAGACAATTCTTTCACTAACATTCCTTCCGGTTTGTTTCCCAAAGCTTCTAAAATTTCGAAAGCTCGGTCTATTGATTGTACTGTTGGCGTAGACATATATCTTTCTCCTATAATTGTATTTTGCATTATTATACCATATCTTGGAAGTTCAACCAATAGACCCCCTTGCAAATGTCCTAAATTTTGAATATTATAATTACGCTTATATTTCTCTAATTCCCCCCAGTCAAATGCAACACAAGTTTAGAATTACTCTTTATCAAAATAGTCTCTTGATTTGCCGCCCCCTCTTTACGCACTTCAGAAAATGTCACGTCTTCCATAAACCCTATTCTCAGAAAATAGTTAACCGCCCTTCCAAAATCACTGGTTTGTATCGTCAACCTCCTGAGAGTCTCTGTATCCGAAAGTGTCTTATGAATGTATTCAAGAATACTGAACTGGCTCAAATTCCATCGTAAATCCAGCATACTGGTTATCGCTTGATTGATTTCCTTTTTTAAATTCTCTATGTTTGACGTTTTTAGATTTTCCTTCTTTATCAACCAACTTCCGCCACACGCAAGCATCCGGGGAAATTCCAAATACTCTTTGACATTACTATTGTTTATTCCTCCAGTTGCCAAATACCTCATCTCTGGAAAAGGAGCAGATATGGCTTTTAGCATAGCTAAACCTCCCATTGGAACAGCTGGAAATATTTTTACGCACTTTAACCCCAACCTTTGTGCCAGCTCTAAATCTGTTGGCGTCATGCACCCAGGAAAAGGCAAAACATTTCGATCCTGGCAATATTGAATCACCTCTGGATAGATACCGGGAGACAGAATAAACTCTGCTCCCGCCTGAATCGCTATTTTCGCTGTCGCTTTTGTCAAAACGGTCCCTGCTCCCACCAATATCTCGGGATACTCCTTTTTTAGTATCTTAATTGCCTCTTCTGCAGCTTTTGTGCGGAATGTAATTTCAACAATCGGTAGCCCACATTCCATCAATGCCTGACCTAAAAGCAACGCATCCCGTGCATTTTCCAGGGTCACCAATGGTATTATGCCATATTCTTGTATTCTCTGATATACAGAATCTGAATATAAATTTTGCAAAACTTACTTTCTCCCCTCATAGCAATAAGCATATGCCTCGCTGGCAATAAACTCACCTTGACCTAACTTCCCTACAAAAGTCGCATGATCTACCACAACTTTTCCTCTCAAAAGCACTGTTTCCGGACGCCCTATCTGTTCTCGTCCTTCGTAAATATTGTAATCTACGCCATTGGGATTGTCTTCCAAGCGGATTGTCCCTCTGTACGTCGGATCAAAGATGACAATATCTGCATCAGAGCCAACTGCAATCGTCCCTTTTCTGGGATATATACCATTGATCTTAGCTGGAAGAGTCGCACATACCTCTACGAATTTCTGCTTTGAAATCTTATTCTGAGCAACACCATTGGTCCAAATCATATTAATACGATCTGCTGCGCCAGGAGCTCCATTGGGAATATCCACAAAATTATTCCTGCCCTCCTGCTTCATTTCAGCTAAATCAATACCGCAGTGATCCGATACAATCGCGCTTAAAATTCCGTCACGAACCCCCTGCCACATAGCCTTTAATTCCTGTTCATCTCTCAAAGCGGGAGAGCAAACATATTTTGCCGCTTCATTAAAATCAGGGTTATCCAATTTTTCCTTTGTCGTGGTCAGATATTGTGTACAAGTTTCTCCATAAACTCTTTGTCTCTTTGCCTTGGCCTCTGCCACCGCATCCGCTGCTCCTTTACAGGAAATATGTACAATAAATACCGGCGTATCTATCTGCTCTGCGAGATAAATTGCCCTTTTTGTAGCCTCAGTCTCTACCATTGGTGGTCTGGATACTGCATGATATTTGGGTTCTGTTTTTCCTGCCTTCACACATTCTGTCTGAAGCATTTTTATAATTTCTCCATTCTCTGCATGTACAAAAACAGTTACTCCTACCTTTTTGCTCTCTTCCATAACTCTTACTAAAGTGCCGTCATCCACATGCAGAGGGGAACCAATATAAGCCATAAAAGCCTTAATACTGGCAATTCCATATTTGGGAAGCTCTTTGATCTCCTCAAACATAGAATCTGTCACTTCTGTGATCAGAGAATGTAATGCAAAATCCACACACGTTTTCCCTTTTGCACGTACATGAATTCGATGCAAGGCAGATTCAATCAATCCACACCCTGGGTCTTGAGGCGCATAATCAATAATCGTCGTCGTCCCTCCAACAATCACCGCCTTCGTCGTCTCATAGCCCGCAGTATCTCTGTCACCAGAATTACACAAAGCTTCAAAATGTGTATGTTGATCGATTCCCCCAGGAAATACATATTTCCCCTCAGCCTGTATCACTCGTTCTGCATCTGCATGAAGATGTTCCCCGATTGCGACAATCTTTTCTCCTTCCACCAAGATATCCGCTTTAAATTCGTTCTCTGCTGTCAAAATAGTCCCATTTTTTATTAAAATTCCCATTTGCTTCCTCCTTTTTCTTCTATTTCTATTTTTTCCGTGTTTTCTGAATCGACGTGATTGTAACTGCCAAGAATATGACGAGTCCCTTTGCAATATCCTGATTATAGTACTGTACATTACACAATGTCAGTCCATTCGTGAGGACACCTATAATCATAGCTCCCACAAAAGTTCCTGCAATATTAAACTCTCCATTTTTAAAAGCCGTACCGCCTACATATACCGTTGCTAAAGCCTCCATCAGCTAGTCATCACCCGCCGTTGGATGTGCAGTTCCCAAACGAGAAGACAAAATCAACGCTGCTAAGCCTGCTCCGATTCCGCTGACAACATAAGACCAGATCAGATTTTTCTTAACATTGACACCAGACATCATTGTAGACTCTTCATTTCCTCCAATTGCATATACATGCCTGCCAAATCTCGTATAATTAAGAAGAACAAAAACGATAATTAGAAAAATAATCATGAAGAAGATGGACGTTGGAATTCCCATAAAAAACTGTGCTCCAAAAACTCCAAATTCTTCCGGCATACCGGAAATGGGATGCCCTTTTGTATATGCTTGATTCACTCCAGAAATCAAAAATCCAATGGACAACGTCGCAATGAAATCAGGAATTCCTATAAACGCAACAGCCACACCACTCAAGCTGCCAAGAATGGCTCCTACAATCAGAGTAATGATAGCAGTAAGCCATACGGGAACGCCAAAATCAACCATCAAAGCCCCAGCTACAATTCCCAGAAAGCTAGCCGCATAACCAATGGTCAAATCAATTCTTCCAGTAATCATTACTACTGTTAGCCCCGTCCCTAAGATACTCAGAATTACGATCTGGCGCAGAATTGTCAATAGATTACCAAGGCTTAGAAACGTAGATGGCTGTAATGCAGAAAACACAATAAACATGAATATCAAAAACAAAACCGTGCCATACTTCGTAGCATACTCTGAAATTCTTATTTTCTTATCCTTTACCGCTGTCTTTAACATAATTATCCTCCTATTGAATATTTCAGAATGGTTTCGGCATTCCGGAATTCATCTGGCTGCAAGATTTTGACAACCTCGCCCTCTTTCATAATCGCAATCCTGTCGCAAATAGACTGAACCTCCGGAATCTCTGAAGAAATAATAATAACTGAAGCTCCTTCTCCCGAAATCCGTTCGATCAGAGAATAAATTTCACTTTTTGCACCGACATCAATTCCTCTCGTAGGTTCATCAAAAATGTAAATGTCCACAGGCATGTCTATAAATTTTGCCAGTACCACTTTTTGCTGATTTCCTCCACTTAGACTTCCGGCTGAATTTTCTATGCTCGCACAAGCTAACTGAAGATTATCTTTTGATTTTAAAATGCTCTCTTTTTCTTTTTTCTGATCGATAAATCCTAATCGACTGAAATTTTTCAGTTTCGTCAGCGAAGCATTTTTTCGAATGGACATATTCATAACTAAACCCTGTTTTCTTCTTTCCTCGGGAATTAGTACCAAGCCTGCTTTCATAGATTCTCTGATATTCTTAAAACGCACTTGTTTTCCTTTATAGGTGACAACTCCGCTCTTTAGAGGATCAATTCCCAATAGAGCGCGTATCATCTCCGTGCGCCCCGAACCTACCAGACCGTAAAACCCTAATATTTCTCCTTTGTGCAGAGCAAAACTTACATCCTTCACCATTTTGTCGCAACTTACATGTTCTGCCTGCAAAATTACTTCATCTAATATTTTTGTTTCTTTTCGGATGTCCAAGCTTTCTGAGTTACGATTCACCATGTCTTTAATCAACTGTTCCTGAGTAATTTCAGCAACTGGATAAGTAGCGATAACTTCCCCATCTCTCAAAACCGTAATTTCATCACATATCTCAAAAATTTCCTCTAATTTATGAGATATGTATATAATTGTTTTTCCCTGGCTCCTCAGATACTTCATATATTTCAAGAAATCGTCAATCTCCTGTTTCCCTAGCCTCGCAGTAGGCTCATCCATGATGATAATTTCTGCATTTAAAGACAAGACTTTTGCAATCACTAACATTTGTTTTTGGGAAACACTTAGGCTGCTTACTTTTGCTCTGACATCCAAATCAATTTTTAGATCCCTTAAAACCTTCTCTGTTTCCTCGAACATAAGCTGTCGATCTATCATTTTTAACTTATTACATTGTTCTCTTCCCAGATAAATATTCTCTGCAACCGTAAAATACTCAACCAATGCCAATTCCTGAGGAACAATCGCCAATTTCTGCACCTGTGCTTCCATCACCGATTTAATTTTTGATTCTCTGCCAAAGAGATACACTTTTCCCTCATCGCATTTTAACAGGCCGCAAAGCATTTTCATTAAAGTCGATTTTCCAGCGCCGTTTTCTCCCAAAAGTGCGTGGATTGTTCCTTTTTTTACTGTCAAATTAGCATTATGGACCGCACAGATTCCACCAAAATATTTACTAATATTAACCATTTGAACTGCCAATTCCTGTTCAGCCATAAATTGCTCCTTTCCCTTTTTTCATTTCTGGCTGCTTTGCGCTATACAAAGCAGCCAGATACAGCGTCAAATATCACTCACCATTTTCTTTCAGGTAAGACTCTGTTTTCTCAATCCATTCATCCACATTTTCTTTTGTAATCATAATATACGGCATCTCATGGAACATGGACACATTTTCTCCTGCTTCCAAGTCCGCTATCGTCTCAATTACATTATTTGTAGTCGCTTCCAAATCTGCCACCGATGTAGCGATAATCTGTTCTCCATCTCTGATCTCATATAAAACATCAATCTCTCCATCCGCACCTACAATCTTAATATCTGTTTTTCCCAAGGCTTCACATGCCTGAGCAGCTCCCAATGCCTCCAAATCAAAGGTACACCAGATTGTCTCTACATCTGGATTCTGCTGAAGAGCGCTCTCTACGCCATTATAAGCTAGTTCTGTAGTTCCCGGATAACCAGTTGTAATCCGATTTACCAGTTTTATATTCGAATATTCCTTCAGCATTGCTTCTTGCACATTTACTCTTGCACGAATTGCAGGATGCTCGTTGTGACCTGTTGCAATGATTTCTCCATCATATCCCATCTCGCTGGCCAGCATCATATACATCGTTGCACCCAACGCAAAATCATTCTTGGCAAAATACGCCGATATTCCCGGTATATAGCCTGATTCCACACTGATAACATGCACACCTTTAGAAGCAGCTTCTTTTACTGCATTCGTTAAACCATCCGTATCCCCATTCAATACAACGATTACATTACAGCCTTGCTGCACTAAATTTTCAATATCCGTGGACTGCTGGACCGCCGTACCATTAGCATTTGTAGCCATACATTCATATCCTGCAGCTTTTACCTTTTCCTGCATCAACTCAAACACTTGGCGATTATTGATCGCATCCAACGCATTGATGCTTACGCCTACTACCACATCTCCATCCATTGGAGCCGTTTCTTTTGAATCACTAGATTCTTCGGTAGCCGCTGCTTTCTCCTCTTTCGACGTTTCTTCCACAGGAGCGTCTGCCGGACTCTCTGTCGTACATCCTGCCATCAACATAGACGTCGTCAATACACAACTCACCAACATTCCAATAAATTTTCTCTTCATATTTTCTTCTCCTTGTATAAATTAAAGCCCTGTATAACCAACATATTCTTTTGCCTCTGGATATTTCCATGTATTCACTTTACTGGTTTTTAGTCCCATATCCACCAATGCTTCCGCAAATTTCACTGCCGGCATAACACCATCTAATACTGGCACACCTAAACGGCTTTTCAACCGTTCCACAAAGTCCACAAATCCCGCACATCCCAGTAGAATACATTCTGCTCCATCTTCACGGACAGCTTGAATACTCTCTCTTTCCAAAGCTTCCAGTCCTTTTTTGGGGTTTTCCCCAAATTCCAGCACACTTAATCCAGTGGAACGAATAGAACGGCAAAATTGTGTCGCCCCATAATTGAAAACCACATCTTCTGTCACCTTCTTAGACCGGTCCAAAACTGAGACAATGGAAAAATAAGGCGCAATCATCTTAGCCGCTGCAATGGCTGACTCCGCAATTCCCAACACCGGTTTATCTGTAATTTCTCTCGCTGCCTGTAATCCCGGATCTCCAAAACAAGAGATGATATATGCATCCGCATTTTCCTCTCGGTCCCCCTTTACAATTTCTTTCAGGACTCCTGGCACAGATAAATACTCATCGACATAGCACTCAATACTGTCTACCCCCATGTCTGGGCTTACCGCGTATACCTGTGTGTCCTTACGAGCATATTTTCTCGCGCACATTTCAATACTCTCTGTCATGGATTGCGTTGTGTTGGGATTAATCAACTTAATCTTCACATTTTCACCTCCTTGTTCTCATTTTTTATCCTTATCATTCACCGTATTTTCTACGGTGATAAAAAGAATTTTCATAATTTTTCTAATTTTAAGATCATCTCTAACAGTAAATTTGTCCCTCTTTCCATATCTTCAGGCTCACTCTTCTCCAAAATACTATGGCTAATCCCATCCACACTTGGGATAAAGAGCATCGCAGTGGGGGTAAACAAGGCCATATTTATGGAATCGTGTCCCGCGCCACTTGGCATCTCTATGTAAGGGATCTTTTGCTCCTGGCAGCATAAACCTAACAAATTTTTCAACTGTGAGTCCATCTCAGTCTCTCTTTGCCAAAGAAATCGTTCTATAGACACCCGATCAGAGCAAAATTCGTCCATAAATTTGTCCACTGCTTTCTGGATATCACCCATATCTAAACAACGCAGTTCAACACAAAATTCCACCATTCCAGGAATTACATTCACAACTCCTGGTTCTACCGACAACTTTCCTACTGTACATGTCATAGAGGAATTCACTCCTTTGCATATATCAATCATTCTCAGTATCATTTGACTCGCTTTTACAAGCGCATCTTCCCTTAAATTCATCGGAGTACTTCCCGCATGGTTTGATTTTCCACATACCGTAACCTTATATCTGGCAATCCCGAAAATTCCTTCCACCACTCCAATAGGTATCTGATTAGCTTCCAAGACTCCGCCCTGCTCAATGTGTAATTCTAAATAACATTTATAGTCCTCAGAGCTTCTTTTTGAACTTTGAATGCTTCGTGAATCCATACCATAAAAAGAAATTTTACGCATTACATCCTCTTCCTGGTCAACACCCGCGAAAGCCTTACTGCCAAAAGTCCCTCCAATCACATTCCCCTCCTCTTCTGTGAATGCGATTACTTCCATACTGTAATGATTCTGATACCCATTTTCCCGCAGAGTCTGTATCGCTTCTATTCCTGCCAGAACACCCAGCGCTCCGTCAAACATGCCTCCATTTGGAACTGTATCAATGTGTGAACCTATTGAGATTATTTGTTTACTCTTTCCGCCTATCCGTCCTGTTAGATTTCCCACACCGTCTATCATCGTTTGCATCCCAGCTTGTTCCATTAAATGTTTTACGTAATCTCTCCCTTCATGGAATGTCTCTGAGTATGCCATCCTTGTAGTCCCAAGTTCTGGCTCATAACCAATCCCCCCAAGCGTTTTTATATGATTGTAAAGACGTTTTCCATTAATCCTCATTTGTTCTCTCTTTCTATCATCTCTCTAACAAATTCCTCAATCAGTTCCAAGCCTCTTTCGATCATCTCCATGGAAGTTGCATAGGAAATCCTCACATATCCTTCTCCGCCATCCCCAAAAGCTGTTCCTGGAACCACTACCACCTGTTTACTTTCCAATAATTTATCCGCAAACTCATCGGATGTAATTCCAAGTTCCTTTATATTTACAAAAGCATAAAATGTCCCCTTCGGACTTTTACAACTTAATCTAGGAATCTCTCGAATTCTCTTTATGATTCTATCTCTTCTCTGTCTGTACTGATTCAACATAAATTTCTTAAAATCCTGGGAACCTCTAAGGGCTTCCAAAGCTGCATATTGACAAGGCATAGCTGCACAAGCAGAAACGTTTTCTTGAAGCTTAGTGATATTTGCAATAATCTCTTCTGGCCCCGCTGCATACCCAATTCTCCAGCCAGTCATTGCATATTCCTTCGAAAAGCTGTTAATCACAATTGTTCGTTCTTTCATTCCCTCTAAGGAAGCAATTGAAGAATAGTCTTTATCATCATATAAAATCCCTTTATAAACCTCATCCGATATAACAATGACTTTATTCTTCTGGGCAATCTGAGCAATTCCCTTTAAATTTTCCAAATTAAGTACGCTCCCCGTCGGATTGTTAGGAGAATTCAAAAGAATGGCCTTTGTTTTTTTTGTTATAGCGTTTTCCAAATCCTGCAAATTTAGCATAAAATCATTTTCTTCTTTGCAGGATATCAAAACCGGTACGCCTCCACACATCTTTACCTGTTGCAAATAATTAGTCCAAAATGGTTCACAAATAATTACTTCATCCCCCGGATTTAAGATGGATTTTAAAGTCAGATAAAGTGCCCCCATAGCGCCTACAGTGACTGTAATCTCATTCTTTGGATTGTAATAGACCTCATACTCTTTCAATAAAATTTTGCTAATCTCTTGCCTAAGTGGCAAAATCCCTGCATTCTCAGAATATTTCGTATTTCCGTTCATAATTGCTTGACAACCTGCTTCTACTACATTCTGAGAAGCTGTGAAATCAGGTTCTCCCAAAGTAAAATTAATTACTTTATCATACTTTAAAGATTTATTAAACATCTTTCTTATTTTGGAAGCCTGAATTTCTTTTGAATTCTCCGATAGATACATAAGCCCCTCCTTTGTTTCATATTATAAAACTTAGTTTTATTTTTAGTCTAGATCTTAAACTCGCCAAATGCGAGTTTCATATTATGAATCTATGTTTTATTAATTAAATAATATCATAAAATTTGATAGCAATCAATATTTTATCAAAAAATTCAGCATATACACATTTCACATATTTTTATTTTAAATATTGTGACTTTTTTTGCAACTATTTGATTAATAAAAAATCTCGTATTTTATATCGGGAATATTTTTAAAAAATAAAGGTATATTTCTCCTTTAAAAAGCCTGTTTCTCTCAGGATATCAGGCGGAATCCCCTCTGTTGGTCTTATCATAAAGGAATGATTTTTCTTTCAAGATGTGTTATAATGTTCCAGAATTGTCAAATTTGCTGAATGATATCTCATTTTGTAATTTAGATAAAGGAGTTTACTATGCGCGGAATTACAAAAAAAATCCATTTAACCCTTCCTATCCCCACAGAGGAAGACTGTGTATCTGACCAAGAACGGATTCAGAGAGCCTTAAAAAAACAGGGAGTGGATGCAGTACTGCCTCTGCCCATTCTAAGAAAACTCTACCCTTTCTGCACAGAAGAAA
>UMJR01000954.1_pt1 | contig 11564 bp, 17 predicted proteins | sample 1966121 | NCBI WGS metagenome assembly UMJR01 (sample SAMEA4836155, study PRJEB28245) | human gut metagenome | biome: gut microbiome; material: fecal sample | place: Denmark | collected 2008
CTCTTTTTAGCACCAAATAGCGTATCTCCAAGCTATAAGGATAAAGTTTTTCAGCGGTTATTCCAGTCGAGATTTTGGTAGGAATACTATTAAGTCTATTACAAGACGCCGCCTTGCGAAGAATGGTGTTGGAGGAGAGGATTGAACTCTCGACCGCACGATTATCAGTCGTGTACTCTACCAACTGAGCTACTCCAACATATTGGTTGAATGTTTCGTCAACCTCGAAAGAAAAGGAATCATTTTGAGGCGCGTTCCTCTTACGTACTCGCGCAACTACAGGGTTAAAGGCACTGTAGCTTGTCTTTATATCTCTTGAACTCCAACCATAGAGTCACTATCAAAACAAAGCTGTTGAATTTCATCCAAGGTTACATCAGTCCACTCAGAAAAATCATAACCATACTGCTCAGTAAGATACTTAATAACAGCTTTAGTTTCATTTTTTGCTTCAACCTTTTTCATTAGAATTTCATTATCAAAAAAACTAATGTAGGCAACCATGTAATTTTTCATTTTTTTTCTCTCCCTTAACCTTATAATATATTATACTATATTTTTTGGAATTTTTCAAGAAAGAAAGGGTGTTTTTGGTAAGGTCACCCAGCCTTTCCTTTTCAGTTTATTTATACTGGATTGCTGGTCTGGTTTGACGAATTGTTCCAGTAAAATCTTTTCCTTTAAGATTATAATATATTATATATTATTTTTTTAGAAGTGTCAATTACAATCCTATCGCGCAGAAATAAATCAGATAACCAGCTATGGCTAAAATTACAACAGGAACACCAAATTTAACCAATTCTCTCTGCTTTAATCCATAACCACTTGCTACAGCTAAACAACTATTGCCATATACAGTAATATAACTCAAGTTAATAGCTTTACACAAAATTGTAAATACTAATACATTACCGGGGAATAGACTTAATACAACAGGAATAAGAGCCGCCGCGGTTGCAGTATTAGTCGAGAAATTAGTAACAAGAGAAGGAATAATAATTAACAAAGCGATTGTGATGAAAGTGATTTCTCCACCAAAACTGAAATTGAAACTTAAAATAAACTTCTGAATAAAAGTACCAATTACATAGCAACAAGTCCAGATAAGAAGAGCCTTATAAGGCAGTTTCTTAAAGAAAACTACATTAACTCTTAGTATTACTAAACTAATTGCCAGCAAGATATATGCTACTAAAATCATCTTCTGAAATCCACAATAAATTGCGCCCAGCAGCATAATAGTAATAATAACATTGATAACTTTAGTTGAAGTAGGAAGTGCGGTTGAAACTACAACTTCTCCTGAGCCACTTCTAATTTCATTTTTATTAGCAAAGAACCATAGAACCGCAAGCACAATAGCCGCAGTAATCATTGTTGGTACAATCATCATCTTAGTCCAATCAATCGGAGCTAAAGTAGTACCAAGACTCTGCTCTAAATAACCAAGAGCAAGGATATTATCATTACCGCCAAACAGAGTTAAATCTCCACCAGTTACAATACCAAATACTGTCGCAACTAACAACGGAGTTCTATTTTCTACAATGTTATTATGCTCAATGAAGTAAATTAACATCGGAAATAGGATTGCGGCAGTTGCCATATCATTGAAGAAACCTGACACAAGGAAACCTATAAAGAACCAATAGATTACACAAGTAGAAGTTTTCTTCAAGCGACCAAGCGGTCGCAGCAATACCTCCAAAAATCCGCTCAATTCTAATCCTTTAATAATCATACTAAACAAAAGAATCAGAATTACTTTAGATACAATCTGTTCAATCATTTAAACTTTTCCCCATCCTTTCGTGTACAAATGCCTTTTGCTGAGGTTCCAGCAAAGATTCAAATTCCTCTTTTTCAGAATCGTTCAAACTATTATAATATTCATAAAATCCATTCGGGAAACAGCAACTTTTCATACCAAACATAGAGTTTAGTTCGTTTTTAAGAACGCCACTTTCTATTTCCTCTTTTGTAATATTATAAATATTATATTTAGTTTCAAACTGTTGCAGGATGGGACATTGAGTAATTGCTCCATTAGCTTTAATACAGAAAGTTTTATTTCTATTATCTGTGAATGTATGCGGGCAGATAGTATGATAAGGTCTAACAAAACCCCAACGTTTATTAGCTTCCTCAACAGTTCTCAAACCCAGCATGGTTTCACCGTGCATTTCTTTACCAAAACCAACAGGAGCAACATATTGACTTTTTATTTCGACACCATTTAAATACTTGGTGGCTTCTATTAAATTTTCAATATTCTTTAGATTTCCGTTGGTAATAACTGACATAATATAACAGTTAATACCGCTCTTCTGACAATGCCTGATATTAGCAATTACTCTATCAAACACTGGGATGCCGCAAGTCTTATTTTGATAGTCTTTATCACCATCTAAACTAAACTGAATCTTTACCGCGGGATGCTTACAAAAATCTGGAATCTTAAAATATCCATTAGAGTTGATTTGAATAGAGTCCAAAGGACCTTTCCTCTCATATAATAGATATTCTACGAGCTTTTGAGTTCTATCAACAACCAGAGGGTGGAAGGTTTCGCCACCTGTAATCTTTACCTGCATTACCTCATCGCTGTCGAGCATACGATAAAAGTCTATTAGGTCATCAATATCTACCTCTTTCTTATCTTTATCACTCATAAGCAATTCATTGCCACACATACAATAATTACAATGACCATTACAAATCAATGAAATAACTTGTGCTATGTTATACATTTTGTCTCTCCTTTATAATTTATTATATCATAAATTTTAGAAAAAGTCAAAATAACACAAATTTTACTTTGAAATTTTATCAGCGATGCTGCTTGCCACATAAGACTCAGGCTTTACATGGACGTCCCAGCCGCATGCTTTAATCCAACCAACAATTTCGGGAATAACCTCTTTAGTCGGTCCATTGAAACCTGCATCAACATGGATACTAAAGTGGAGTTTAGTATAATCAAAGCCGGTTTCATTATAATGACGCTCAAAAGCCTCCATTAGCTTAGTGGCATAATCAAGACTAATGCTGGTTTCAGTCATTAGCTTTTGCTTTACATTGTTAATACGATTAACTCTGGTTACATCATAAAAGAAAATTCCGCCCTTTGACTTTCTAATCAAAGCAATGACAACCACAATCTTAGTTTTATCAAAATTCTGGCTATCTGTACCAACGACAACTTGGTATTCGTCCATAGGATTTTTAGATACCAACTCGTCGATGATATTTACAATTTGCTTAATATCCACATCTCCATAAGTGATGCTTTTCATAAAATTACTCCTTCCATTTATTGGTTACAAAATCTAATAATACCTCTTTCTCATTTTCAATCTCCTCTTGAATGACCATTTCAAGAAGAGTGTTTAATACTTTACCCATTTGCGGTCCGGGCTTCATTCCAATTTCTTTTAAATCGTTACCATCAATAGCAAGTTGCTTTAAAGAGAAACACTCTTCCTCATCGTCAAAATGCATCAATAATTCAAAAGTATCGAAAGCTCGCGCAATTCTATCATCTTTCATATCAGCAAAGCCTTGTCCTAAAACATCGGCGACTCGTAGAGCGATAAGTTTCTTTAAATCTTCTCGGCTCATTTTAGTCAGCATTTTTCTAATAAACTTCTTAGTTGGAGAAAAAGTCACATCGTGATACTTAATTAAAAGTAAAATTTCTTCAATATCTTTATTAGAAAATCTTAAATCTTTCAGAATTTCCTCTGTAATTTCTACAGATTTTTCTGCGTGACCCTTAAAATGAAAACGCAGTTCACCATTTACTTCCTCTTGTTGGAAACAATGCGGCTTACCAATATCATGGAATAAAGCTGCCAGCCGAGTAATTCTATCTAAAGGACAACTCTTGATAGTATGATAAGTATGCAGCCACACATCATATTTATGATAAGGGTTATGCTGATTGAACCCGACCATATCCTTAAACTCTGGAATAATAGGTACCATAATATCTTTAAAGTTGTTAATAGCTTTACTTAGATAGATTCCCTCAAACATCTTGTTCATTTCGGCGCAAATACGCTCTTTAGAAATTTTTAAAAGATTTTCTCTTTGCGCCCTCATTTCGGCTTTTGTATTAAAATCAATACTAAAACCTAAAACAGCTTGGAAACGAACTGCCCGCAGAATCCGCAAAGCATCTTCTGCAAATCTATCTTTAGGATTGCCAACAGTCCGCAGGATTTTCTTTTTAATATCCTCCAACCCATTGAAAGGGTCAATTAACCCTACAAGAGGACTATATGCCATAGCATTGATGGTAAAATCTCGACGCGCTAAATCCTTTTCTACATCAGTAGTAAAAACAACAGAGTTGGGATGTCTTCCATCTTCATAACTTCCATCAATTCTAAAAGTAGTAATCTCAAAGACTTCCTTATCAATTACTACAGATACAGTTCCATGCTGAAGCCCAGTAGGAATTACTTCTTTTCCATCAGCTTCAAAAATTTCAATGACCTTCTGAGGAGAAGCAGCAGTACAAATATCGAAATCATGCGGCTTTCTCTTCATCACCATATCTCTAACGCATCCACCGACAATATAGGCTTCATATCCCATATCATCGAGCTTATGCAAAATATAACTTACATTGTAAGGGATAAACTGCATTTTATCACTCTCCCAACACTACTGATTTGTTGACCTCCATAACAAACTCTTCAACCTTAGCGTAATCAGGCTTATCGGGAAGGTCAGTATTCTTTCGAGCATACTCCATACGCTTCTCTAAATCGTCAATCAGGTCAAAAAATTCCTTACGGAAAGTGCCATCTTCCTGCTGATAAAAACCATTTCGTACTGCCATCAATTCGTCATGGTCTTCGACTCGATAAGTGATAATATCACCCTTTTCAAGAATATCGAGGCACATATGATACAGCCGCACAAGATGCATAGCGTGCTTATTGAGATGGAGGTCGTCTTTCTTGCGGTTTCTCTTGTTCAGTTTACCATATTCCTTAATTACATTATTAAGGTCGCTCCAAATATTCTTATAATCTCGCAAAGGGTAATGCCGCAGACTTACATCAACAAAGATTTCGTCTTTCATATCCTCATTTTTGCTCTTGTCTACATACATTTTAAAATATTCATCTGGAGTAAACTCACTATAACGACCATTGAAAGTCGCCATCATAGACTGACAAGAGCCAAGAATATGACGCTCCTTCTCACTCTGAGGGTAACTATCTCTCGCCAAAGCGTTCTGTAATCTACGGAGCTGCTGATTTGCATAACCACCGAAAGAATAAATAGCTTTCTTAGACAAAAACATCTTGCGGTTAGCAACAAGCTCTCGACCCCAGTCGCTATAAAAGATGTAAGTTTCAGGACGGCAACCCAACATTTCAATCGTGTTAGGGTTACAATTTAACATAAGACCTACCAGTTTATTAAACTCATAAACAGTAGTGTCAGTTTCGTTATTGATAGCCTGTTCAAAAGAAGAAAGACCAATCAAATCTTTCTTTAGAGGAAAAGCGCATCCTCTTACATCAATGTCAGAACCTTCAATATTAGTACCATAAGAATGGCTGCCACCAAAAGTTAAAAACATAATGTTATTACCCAAACGAGGATTAGTCCGCAGAAAATCATATTCGGGCTTTGCTACTACTTCTCTAATATCCATTTATCAACATCTTCCTTCCTTTTGATTATAATATATTATATAATAAAAAAATAAAAATGTCAATAAAAAATGAAAAGAAGGATGCGGTTAAGCATCCTTCTTTTCTTACCATCGACGATTCTTACGAACTTCCAACCAATCATTCTCTCTGGCTACATAAATAACCACTAAGACAATAATACCAATACTCCAAAGAACCCAAAAGATAATAATAGGAATATTCTCACTATCTTGCTTATCTTCTACAATTTCTGCGGGAGTTTTCTTAATTAACTCTATTTTTTTACTAAAAACTGGAGTAATGTCTTCATCTGCGAGCCGCACAAATATACTACCAGTAGAAGTCTTGGGAATTACATTATAATGATATCTAATATCACCGACAGACTCCCAAAAGCCATCAGGGTAACAATAATTACCTTGAGAGATATTTAGAATAGTGTTATCCGCAGTTTCTGTATTTAAATTAAGAGTAGTATGCCAATCTAAAGCAAATTTTTCAATAGGGAAATCTATTCCTAAGAAATTAACTGTACTTGCTTTTGTTACATCATGTCCATGATAATCCCAAGTATAGTAAGTCTGCACAGTCGTATAAGTATGTCCCTTGCCATCGGTATGAGTAACAGTACGAGTGTGCATAGTATATTTCTCATATACCTTTTCGACATACATATAATCATTCAAAAGCCCATTCATAGTTACAGGGTCAACTGTTTCTAAATCTCCATGGACAAGAGCATTGCCAATGTTAGTTCGCATACCATATTTAAACTGGGTAGGGTCATCGTTAATCTTAACAGCAGTATAGTAGGCGGCATTAGTGTCCGCAACTTTATCTGCTATTGCATTGGAGATAAAAAATCCTACAAACAACAGAACAAAGATTATCACAAGACTGGTAATAGCTTCTCGTTTTGTAACCTTAATGTCGCCAATATACATTCGTTAATTAGTCCTTTCCAAACAGATTCTGCGGAGCATCAGAGGATGCATTAAACTCCAAATAAGTAGCATCAATAGGCTCATAACCCATAATACCAAGCACAATATTAGCAGGGAAACGCCGCACATAACGATTATAACTCTTAACTTGAGTATTATAGTTAGAACGATTTTCTGCAATAATATTTTCAGTCATAGAGAGTTCGGTCATAAGGGTTTTATAGTTCTCATTACTCTTGAGTTCGGGGTAAGCCTCAGCCAGAGCCTGAATAGTAACCTGAGCCTCTTCAACATTACCAGCATCAACCGCAGACCTTGCTGCGACAATAGCAGTCATAGTTTCCTGCTCATATTTATTGTAATCTTCAACTGCGTCTACCAGATTATAAATTAAATCTACCCTTCGCTTCTCTTGAGTTTCGATATTGGCTGCGGCAGTGTTAATCTGCTCTTCCAAACCAACAACATGATTATGGGTTGACGCAAACCAACCGGCAATACAAAGGATAAACGCAAGAATTACTGCGGACGCAATCATCCAAGGCTTTACTTCAAAACGCTTCATCTTAATCTCCTTTTGTTTGACTTTTTTAAATAAAATTTATATAATATTATTAGAAAGAAAATCTTTCTTCTAATATCCTTTTGTTTATTATATTTCTTTTCTTTTGACTTGTCAAATTTTAATATAGCAAATCATTTACTGCCAAAATTTTGATAGGAGCATTATAATCTAACCAATTGCTTGCCCAAGCCCCATCAAACGGGTCGCCTTCAAATTCAGCGATAGGCGCACTACCAGGTTTATGAGAATAATGTCCGTCATGGTGTCTTTTTACAAAATGAAAATCATCAATATAACCTTCATCATTATAAGACACTCGAAACAAAACCGCATATTCATCTTTATGCAGTTCAGACAAAATTGAAATTGGACGTATCAATCCTTCAAAATTTTCTACCAGTTCTTTGACGCACTCTTCTTCCAAATCATCTACATAAAGTTCAATATCTTCCATCATTTCGTCGTCAGTTTCATTGGTTTCAAACTCTAAATCTTCACCATGATTAAAAGAATCAAGAAGAATCCAAGTAAAGGTTCCCAAAGCATATCCGCCGCAGTTGTAATCAAAAGCGTTCATATTCTGTTCATTACGCTCTCTATCGAGATTGAGATAACTCTTATCATTTTTATCTAAAATCAAAGACATAAAATCTTCCCCTTCCCTTACTTTAAAGACAAGCCGCGGTTACGCCACTTTGAATATCCAACTGTATAGACTGCATTTCTTTGCTATCTTTACAATAACGAGTATAGGATTTGCGGTTGGTCATTGTAATTTCAATAGTGTTATTTGAATGACAAGCCATAGTTACAACTTCCCGCAGATTGATAAAAATACCATTTGAAAACTCATATAGCATTTACTTATTTTCTCCTTTCCTTTAGCTTATAATATATTATATAATAAAAATAAAAAAATTGCAACCAAAAAAGGTTGCAATTTAAATAAATTAAAATAAATAGTTAATTAGAGCTTTAAGTTGCGCTCGTTCCGCCAAAGTAAAATCTCCTAAACAATTCACATCGAAAATACCATAATCATCATCGACAATAATGATAACACTGGCACATTCATCTTGAGTAGATGCTAAATTGACGGTTTTGATAATATCGCCTTCTATCCCTACATAAGTTGGATATAGCATTTTAATCTACCTCCGTGTGATTAGATGTAGTAATTGTGTAAGGTTTATCAGAATATCTGGGGCAGGTGTCTTGACAGGTGCAATTACCGTTATTAAAAGGACAAGAGGTGTTATAACAGATAATTGGAGGAGCATCTACTTTAATTTCAGTTTGGCGCCAGCCGTCCGCAATCATATCCCAATCAAAGTAATCGCAATCCACTTTTATACTACAGTAGCAGTGAAGATGACCTTCTTTATCTTTTGTATTCCAAGTAGCATCAGAGAGTGCGGCAATAGCTTTACAGAGAGCTGTAAAATTAATTCTCTCTTGACAATCATTTCTCTTTTTACAAATTTCGCAATTAGAATGTTTTATTCTTCAACCCTTCTTTCAATACGATGAATTTCGCGTTTTATGACTTCTCCTGTACTATCATAAACCCAAGAATATAATTTTACTTCAACCTTGTCTCCTTCTTTTAGTTTAAATTCCCATGGACACCCAAAAGTACCAGAACCTTTAGAAGTTAAAGTATTTTCTAAATCATATTCTTCACTATAAACAGTAGTGCGGGCTTCATACCAATGAGTTGTAGCAAACCAATGACGAGTATCATTGTCTGTTACTGTTGCGGTTATAGTTTTGTAGTATAAATGCGGTTGTTCAGGTGGCACATAATTTGGGTCTGGTTCTGCACAAGCACTAAGCAAGAGAAGAGAAATGGTAATTACCAAAATTTTCCATTTCCGCATTAACATTCCTCCCACCAAGGGAAATTCTCATGCCGCAGAGTGCCATCTTCATCAATAAATGCGACTGAAATCACACCACTATTAGCCGCGTCATAAACATTTACAACAGAATAAGCAGTGATAGGAGATTCAAGGAAGAAATCACTAAGAGCTACCACAAAATCTTCGCCACTTGCGGCTCGGAAGTAAGTAGTACCATCAGGCTCCTTAAACTGCGCGAATCTATCCGCAATATCATAAATCTTATCAACAGTATTCAGCATTTTAAATACACTCCCATTCATAAACTCGATGTTCCAGTAGACCAGTTTTCTTATCAAAAAATGCTACGGAAATTACTCCGAACTCTCCACCGCTGCAATCGAAGACGCTATTATCAACAACAGAAAAGAGGTCAGTATCACCAATTTCTTCAGTGAGAAGAGTGGTTAAAGCGTCTTTAAATTCAAGGTCTTCTTCGGTCTTTTCGTCGTAAAGACTGTGGAAATAAGTATCGCTCATTTCATCTCGAAGGAACATTGCGGCCAGCTCTTCAACCTTATCAATCGTTTCCATTAAAAACCTCCAAATTATCCCAAAATCTTTTAGCTTCTGTTGGATATGGCAATAACTTACTATGGCATCTACAATTATTACATTCCATTATCCAACCGCGGTTAAGGACTTCGTGCAAAGCAACGGTGTCATCTTTGTTGCAGAATTTACATTTCATTTAATTCACTCCTTTATCACCTCTAACTCCATTCGCATACCATTATCTCTTGGAATAGGAATAAATTTACCATAACAATCGGGGTTAGTAGGGTTTTTGTCAAGATACCAACAACCGAAGTAAATACCGAAAGTGCGCTGGAAGCGATTCCAGAAGACTGGACCGATATGATTGCGGTATTTGATGAGGTCGCCAGTAATAATATAGGTTTTGTGTTTATCGAGAAGTCCGGTAATGCAGCCGGGATGTTCTCTTTTATCATGCGGGATTGGCTTGATACGTAACTTCTCCATATTTATTTCCTTTCTTTACTTTCTAATTTATTATACTATAAAAATAGAAAAATTTCAAGATAGAAAAGAGGTTTAATTAAGGAGAAGGGAAAATTAGGATTTTCTAAGGGGAAATAAGGTTTAAAGTGCGAGGAAGGGCGAAAAGACGGAATTTTTCAAAAAATTTTATGGAGAGTTCGTTGTATTTTCTGTTAAAAAAGTACTTCATGATAGATTTTCTCATAAAAATACATACGGAGGAAAGATTTTGATAGGATTTTTATTTATTTTCCCAAAAAGATACATACGGTGATAAGAAAATCTTATGAAATATTTTGTTATAAAAATTATTTTACAAAAGTTGTCTAAATTTCCCCGAGTGTCTAATTTTCCCCGTACACCTGTCTAAAATTCCCCGTGCGTCATAATAGTTTGTGTCTAAATTTCCCCGTCAGAGTGTCTAAATTTCCCGCCCAAGGTGTCTAAATTTCCCCGTCAAGTTGTATAAAAAGGTCCTGTTATATTATAGTATCATTATAGATTATAGTGTATTATCTTATTATCTTTTACGGAAGAAGTTTCCTAACGGAAACTTCTTCCTTAGGCTTCGCGTTTGCGTACTATGTTATCAACGTGTGAGACTGTGCTCATTGTAACGCCATTAGAGAAATGTGGACTTGAGATTGTAATTAAGAAATTGTTGTGTAAGGTTAATAGGATTGAAGAAATGGTATCCCGGTTATTTTGGTCGTCCCAATATAAACCTATTGCGTCACAAATTTGTTTATGACTTACTTCATAAGGACTATTTCCATTACTTAACCATCGCATAGAAAGATAAATATAAGTTTTAATTACATTATATTTTTGAGTATTGACAAGAAATAGAGCTGTTTCATATGGAATTAAAAAATATTCTCCATTTTTAAGAAGAGGAAATTCATATCTGTCATCTAAGTCAAGAAGGTATTGTTGAGATATTAAATGATTTAGGTGGGTATAAATTGTTTGTCGAGATTTATAGCCGCACGCTTTAGATAATTTACTTTTATTTAAATTTTTCTTTAATATAAAGCGATTATGTTCTATATTTCCGTCCCATTCACTTAAAGATTGGAGTAGTAAATAAAGAATATCGTGTAATTTTTTGTCTTCGATTGATTTTTTGTCGCTTGGGAATTGACGGCTATTTGGTTGGGTTTGCAATATATTACCTCCTTTAAAATTTCTATTTAATATGGGTTTTAATTGTGAGATTTTAATAAAAAATGTCCAGCGTTATACATAATATTATATAAAAGTGTCTAAATTTCCCAGAGTGGTATAAAAGTGTCTAATTTTCCCCGTGGTCAGGTGGAAGAGTTGAGAGGAGGGTTAAAATTGTCAAATTGTCAAGTAAAAACTATATAAATTATTAAAATTCTAAAAAATTGTCAAGTGGAATTCTAAAAAAATCTAAAATTGTCAAATGGAAATTATTAAAATTCTAAAAATTGTCAAATGGAAATTA
>UMJR01002508.1_pt1 | contig 11410 bp, 12 predicted proteins | sample 1966121 | NCBI WGS metagenome assembly UMJR01 (sample SAMEA4836155, study PRJEB28245) | human gut metagenome | biome: gut microbiome; material: fecal sample | place: Denmark | collected 2008
ATCTTCCTTCAGCCAAAGGTCGGCTTCCGTGCAATACCAACCCTGATCTTTTCGCTTTTTGAATATACGATACGGCGCATCCAAAGAGTTATCGTAGATATGGCAAACATCGCAGACGGGAACCAATTCTTTCACCAGATCCAATGCTCGATCATATCGGGTAATGATCTTATCGACCGGCACATTATGCCCGCCCGCAGCAACTCTGGTCGCCACACGGAAAACATTGATCTGCGGGTCCACAGTCAGGACGTAATAGCACCGAATAAAGAATCCTTCCGCCGCCGCTCTTTTTAAGAGGTTAAGATTTCGATCCGTAGATAAAACTGTTTCAAAACAGAAGTCCTGGTGGGTTTTTACATACTCTTCCCGGCGCTGCTCTGCAATTTTTGCTGCTTCCAGGTTGTCGCAGCCCAGCGCCTGCTGGATATCATCGGCATTGATATAGACCATATTTGTCGGGCGAAGCAGGTTCCCAATGGTACTTTTTCCTGACCCGTTGGGTCCTGCGAACACAACAATCTCCGGCTTTTTAGCTTTTCCGCTCACTGTACCGCGTCCTCCTGGTCTCACCAACTTCCTCACAAGTACCGTCGCTGTGGAGCAGGTACACCTTACCGGTTTTGGGGTCGTACTTTGCAATCGGTTGCTTGAGGATTTTTTTCTTCCTCAATTCTACCGCCACTGCCAGCCTAGCGTTTTTCACCACGACACCATCAGAGGGGATTCTATTTTCCATACCGTAAAAACCTCCTCAAAATATATGTTATCAAATACCATGTCAACCTACTATATCTCGTGCAGATAGTATACTCAAATTTTTTGATTCTGTCCATCCGGAATTCTGTATCCTGTCTGCCGTCTGAATGCCATTTCTTTGGTACATGATGAAAAACAGGTAGTCATCAAAACAAACTCTTATGACAACATGGAACATTCAGGAAAGAGCACGATTGTCTGATCGTGCTCTTTTCTTTGCCAAAGGAGATATCGGGAATGTCGAGTGAGATTTGTGTGAAGAGGATTCAACCAGCAGTTCAATGACAAACGGGTGCAGGAACAGTATGATTAAATCAACGGCAAACCACTTCTGGTCTATAACAAAGGAGGTATGCACCATGAATATGAAAGATGCGTTTCGCTTTCAAAACAAACTCAAAAGCCTGATGTATGAGGCCACCAGCATTCTTCAGGACCGGCGCAATATCATCAAAATCAAGACCACCCATCTGCGCAGCAAGGTTATGACGGACGCTCAGGATGCCGTGGTGGAGGAGGCCGCCCCCAGCGAGTACGCCGGTCACGCCAACGAGGTGGCTGCCTTTATGATGTCTTTGATGGAGGAGCGTGAAAAGCTGAGCAAGGCCATTCATGCAGCAAAGAACAGCTTGGCTCTGGATATGGACAGCGAAGTCGGCCTGAACCGGCAGCGCCAGGAGCTGGCCGAAGTTTTCCGGAATATGACCACACTCCGAAACAGCGAAAAGACCATTGCCGGCGGAGGCTCGGGATTCCGTTTCAATGGCGAGGGCAACCAGGTTCCTTATCGGTGTGACGCAATCCAAGTCATCACCATCGACTTTGACCGGAATAAGATCCGGGGTATGGCTGCGGCACTGAGCAAGAGAGCCGACGAGGTCTCCATGGCATTGGACAAGTGTTTGGTCAATACCGAGGTAGCCTACGAAGCCCCCTTTGACATGAACGACAGTTTTGAGGAGATCCTGAACGACTTCATTGAAAAGGCTGCCGCGGCATAGTGTTCCGAACCACACCTTCGGGGGTGTCGGGCGTGGCAGAGTGGATAAAACGTGATGATCGGTTCAGGCGCAGATGAATTATGAGGCTGCGCAATCCCGGCAGATCGTGGGCGGCATCAGATGAATGCGAAATGAGCTCATAACTTTATTGATAGGAACGTCATTCGTATCCTTCTACACTCAGCGCATGGCTGCCAATTCTTCCACTCGCTTATCCTCAAACGCAGAATTCTATCTTACGTTTCCCTGTTATGATGTAATAATTATTTTTCAAGTCGCTTGCTCCCTTGGTGCGGTCCAGTGGCCCGGCTGAGCCATAGCCGCCCCAAAGGTGAACAAGCGGATAAGGGTCTAAGCGATTTTGAAATTCTGCCTCGCCCACTGCACCTGAAAAAATGCTCCCATAAAATGACTTGAGCAGCAGACGGCTGCCTGCTGCTCAAAGGAAACAATATGAGAAGTGGGAATGATGATTTCGTTCATGGGCACCTGGAGCAAAGCACTCAGGGCATAGAGGTTATCTACGCTGGGAAGGCTCTGCCCTCGCTGCCATTTGTAGATGGCCTGCGGCTCCTCAAATCCAAAATAGGATTGGAGGTCTCGGACCGTCAGGCCACGATCCTTCCGAAGCCGGCAAATATTTGCTCCGGTGGCCACAGGATCGATAACAGGAAATGGAATCATGGCCATATGGATCGCCTCCATTCATCAGGATAATCTCCGCTGCAGCGGAGTATTTTAGCATACCCGATATCGTTCGGAATGACAAGTGATTTCAGCCATTTGTAATGAGATTGTCATAGATGCCAGTATTGAAAAACCGTACGAAAAGGAGGAGGTGAGCGACTGTGATGCAGTTCGTACCACTGAACAAGCGTAGTAAGAAGGCTCAGCGGGAATTTTATGCCAAAAAGCGTGGCTCCTGGCACGGAGTTAACCCCATTTCCCGGACCGTACAGAGCAGGAAGGTTTATGACAGAGCAAGAGCAAAACAATCGACTCGCCGAAATTCTGATGTCATCTGAAAAGACTGTACGGCTGCTTCAGGCCCCAGGTGGACGTCGGACCGGCAGGCAATATCGGCGTATGCAAAGCGTTAGACACGACAACCGACTCCTGTTGCTCATTCAGCACAGTGGGTATGCACCGAACATGGGCTATATCATCGGAGACTACGAAGAGAAAATAACCCTGCTCCATTCCGGTCTCCACATCAAGTACATGAAATCCAGTGCCCGGCAACAGTATCTGAAGCGGAAGGGGAACCGCCTGGTTCGTAAATGTTGTGACCTGTCAGGCAAAGGGAACCGGTATCGCAAGGTGTTCGACTATTGGTGGAACCTATATTGAAAGGCCAATCTTGATATGCAATGTGGAGTATGGTGCTGATCTAGCTCCTCTGGCCGGTATCTATCGAGTCCGAGTTATCTCTGTCTGGCCTGTTTTCCACACCGACCATTGACAGATCTGAGCACACCGACACCATGGAGTGTTCTTGCAGCCGTTATCGCCTGCGTTGTGCTGGAATCAGAATGACATCAAAAAGCATAAACGAGCGCGTTGTCGTGCAACATTCCCAGATTTGCCTATACGAGGCGTTAAGCCCCATAGGTTCACATTGTATACCTATGGGGCTTAACTTTTCTCGGCTGCCCGTTTGACAAAATATGAGGGTTATCGTGTGGTTTGCAGAGTAGAAAATTCTTCCGCCACCATGACAAAGAAGTTTATGCTGCGCTCGACTTGGTTATTAAAGCGAAAACAGCTGATCAAACAAGCGTGGGAGAAGTTGAGCGCTAGTATACGCGGCATAGTCCTGATAATCATCATTTTTCTCTGTGCTCCCGAAGTCGCTGACGGATTTAATTACGATGGGAACAGGGCGTGGATTAGAGGAAATGAAGCCAGACAACATAACCGCATAAGCTTCCATGTCAAAGCCTAGAAGCTTTCTGGCATGGGTCTGAACATCACGCACTATTGAACCATCTGCAAGCACGGAAGCACCGGAGCCAAATGGCCCTATTTTTGCAGAGAGAGCGGACTCAGGCTTGGCCCCTGCGTAGGAAGCTTTGATTGAGTCCAACAGAGCCTGGTCACCAATTAGACGCCGCAGTTTTTGCTGGACACTCCAGTCAAGCCGCTGCTGACGATAATCAGGTTGGAAAGCAGAGATGCCGTTAGCAACGACCCGTTTGCCGGAGCCGTAATCAAAACAGGGATCAGCAATCATGATGTCCCCAAATTGCAGCTCACCTTCCTTTGCGCATCCAGCGATTCCGGTCATAATCAGGTATTTGGGATGGAACAGATGGATTATCTTGGTTGATAATATTGCCGCCGCAGGCATTCCCATTTCATAACAGGCAGCACAGATCAAACGGATCGGGCCATACCGCCCGGAATAATAGTCGGTACTGTCACCCAAGACGTTGTAAGGTTTCCAATCAAATGGAAGCGCGAGTACCTGTTCAAGCTCTGGCTCATGAAGCGCGCACAGGATCGCTGCGTCATACTGATAGGTCTGACCAGCTGTTTGAGTAGCCTGGAGGATCTGAGAGAGATAATTGGACAGAGTCGTCCGCCAGACAGAACTGGTGGGATCATATTTGATCAAGGTGAAGAAAAACTGCTCTGTATATTTTTCAAGTTCATGCATGGACTCGTCAAAGGCGGATACTGCAAAAATGTTGCGGGGAAGATGGTAAGTCTGGGTAGGCTCTACAATCTCAAGTAGAAGCTCTTTACCTCCGTCCGCTTCAGGATCTGAATCCTGCCTCCGGGGAAGGACAAGGTCCAAAATCATGATGTCGTACTGCTTGTCGCGTAGAGCGCGCTTGGCATCGTTGATTGTCGTACAGTGTTCAATGCTTTCATCGAGGACGTTCTGGTCCATTAGTATTTCGTGATATGCCGTCCATTTGTTCTCGGCATCCTCAACAACAAGAATAGAGGTCATAAGTTGCCTCCCTTAAATTTGAAATGCACCTCTAGGATTTTGTTTAGCTGCTCTTTCCAAAGGTTCTGTGTGGTGTTGTAGTAAACTGAACCGCAGTACAAATTCGGGAAAGAGTCTCGAAGGTCATGCTCCAACTGTGACAAAGAAGTACCCTCAAATGACTCGTACTGTGTCACCACGATCACCTTGGTTTGAATCTTCTTTCTACTGATGGTGAACAGGATATCGCGCCCACCAAGGGGAAGGGGACGCCCACCAGTGTCACGGGGCGTAATGTCGTAGAGCGGTATAGTCATGTCCAAAAGTACCAGATCAAATGGCTCTTTCAGCAAGGTGAGAATACTGCTATGATAAGACATTCTTGTAACGATATCAACGACAGGATACTCCCCCAGGAAGTCGCTGAGAGCTTTCATTTTATTTGCGTCATCTTCAACAATCAAGACTCTCACAGAAGCACATCCCCCAATTCAGCATGGACAAACAAGGTGAACAGATTATTTTCATAAGAATATGTGATCTTGCTGTTGCACCGGAGATCCACAGACAATATTTTTTTCACCTTTAATAGGCCGGAGCCGCCCTCACGGCTGATACCGCCCTTTTTTTCCCATTCACTGAGATGGGAAATAATTTCGTCCAGATGCTCCAGCTCGGGCCGGGTCAATTGGGCCTGGTTCTGGATACAGATGTCCACGGCTTTTTCTGCCTGCGAAATTGTGATGTTGGCAGAGCGGGGCGTTGAACCAGAAGAATGCTTAATTACATTATCCAGCAACGTATTGAAAATATCGACTACACTGGGAAGGGTGGAACCCTTCAACTGGATATTGGGGTCCACATGCTGCTCATAATGAATGGAGGAAGAAAAGCTCTCCATAATACTGCAAGAAACGCCCACGGCATGGGACAGCGAATAATCCTGAAAACTGTCTGGCCGGGTCAGCCGAAACCATTCCGCAATAGTTTTCAGTTCCTTTGAAATTTCGGTGCGAGCAGTAGCAATTTTATTTCGCAGCTCTCTGTAGTTTAACCAGTCGCTGTATTGGTCGAGATCCGTTTCCAAGGTGTTCAGCATCGCTTGAAATTTCATATTTATATCACTGGTTAACAATTCCCGGATGTGCGAGAGCGATAGTTCAGTGATATCCAAGAGGTCTTTTAAGAACATTGCCTCGAATTCATCAAATGATGTCAAGGACCCGATGTGTGCATCTAGCTTTGATACATAGTTCGGATCAATAGTAAAGTCAAACAGCCCCTGAGGATTTTTTTCTTCTGTCTTAATTTGAATCAGGTCTTTCTTGATGTGATGGATCATTTTATCGATGCTACATGAAAACCGGGCAAATGTTTCGTTAATAGAATTTTCCGTGTCCGAAGGGATCCATACAGTACGCATCCACACTGGATTTGGCTGATATATTTCGTCAATTCCCTTTGTGGTGATCAAAGACAGCCGTTCAAAGCAGCTACGCAGTTGGCTCTCCAAAGTCCCGTGTCGGATCCTGACACTAAGGTAACCATCCAGCCCATATTTGTTGTCTGCAACAAAGATATCTCTGGCCTGCTTCAGAATGTTCTCCAGCATGGAATCTGGCGTTAAATAGATAACGTGATTGGCGGAAGATGCTGTATCACTTTCGTCAAACAGAGTTGACAAAATACGCCGGACCTGTTCCTCAAGATTCATCTTCTTTACGGAGACATATCGGTCAAAGAGTTCGCTTAAATTTTTAGTCAGCAGCAGTTTGATGCCAGCAATATCTGTATATATTTTACTGGTCTCCACTTCCCGCTTCTTCATTCCAATCATGAGCGTATTGGTTAGTCGATGGATCTCGTCGGTATACTCCTGCTGTAAGTCCGGGTCCAAAACCGTTAGATAGGTACAGATAACAATGCGCTCTTTCAAAACATCGTCGGAGTAGCGGAATGCCAAGGAGCGATCCATTACGTTGGGCACACAGACCTTGCTGAAAAAATAGATCTCATACAGAGAAATATTTTCTACCTGCCTGGAGACCAGCAACTGGGAAGGAGTATCAACTCCTTGAGATTCCAGATAATCCTCATAACAAGCGTGGAGGACATTATCGTTTCTGTTGGTACCGTCTGCAAAGTAGGTCAGATAGATGTTGCAGGAGATGGGTGACAAGATCGATCCTAAAACCGCGTCATTGCCTGCCCTTAGGGCCTGGAATATTTGGTCGGCATGACCATAATAAACGATGTTGAAATTTACTTGTAGGAAGACGCGAACAAAAGATTCCATAGCGTTTAGTAGTTCCCCACAGCGGAGGTAACCATCGATCTGCATGGACGTCAATTCCAAAAGAGCGGGAGCCGCTGCAGGATCTTGCAGCAGCGAATTTATGATTTGTACGGCTTGGCTTGGATCTCTTTCCATCAAAAGTGCGGCCACATACTTTTTCTTTCTGGTTTTGTCAATCGGCAGTAAGCTGACAGCTTTATGGTCCTGATTTCGAACGGCGCAAGCCATACGCACTGAAAGGCTGGAGCGGAAAGTATCGGACGCTCCCGCAAGGAAGTCATTAACATACTGTGAATCGAAAGAGAATAAGATGGACGGAAGCGAGATTGCCGAGTAAATTGCGGCAGGCATGGGAGACTCCAAGGCACACAGTTTATTAGCGTACTTTTCGGTCAGTAATAGCAACTCTCTAGACCAAGATTCGTCCAGATGAGTATAGGCCAACTGAAGTAGATCGCGCTGTAATTCCTTCATATCGCCCTTTTGCATGTATAGCTGGATCAGCTTTTGAACGATCTCATTCAGTGGGCAGTCCTGTGGCAACGCAGACTGATTTACGCCCTTAAAAACACAGCATTTGGCATAGAGATCCACAAGGGGAAAATAGGAAATATCTTCTTGAAGAAGGCGACCGGTCAACTGCAGACAGCTTTCATAGTTTCCGACGGTATAGGCATCCACAGCCTGGATGACGGAGTCGCATCCGAACGTATGAAACAATGGATAATGGTACTGAGAAAGAAAAGATAGGTTGCTTAAAACCTCGTCCTGTATAAACTCAGAGAGGGAAGAGACGATAGGAGCAAAAGCTTGCTGTATCTGCTTATTATGCTGGGAAAACACCGCACAGGCTAGCGATTTGAAACCCAGGAACCGGTCGATCAGAGAATTTTTATCATCACAGTACAACGCCAGGCAGATATCCTCAGGTGTCCAGAGCTCATGCCTGTCTGCGAAAGGCAGAGCAGATTTTGTCAGCGTATGCTGCAGATATCTGCAAAAAATATCGCTTAGTCCGGTTGCGCGAAAACGTTGAAAATCCGATTCCAACAGGCTGAGGAATGAGGAGGGAGTGACATTTTTCTTGCATTGACGGTTAAAGCAGAAAAGATGGTACCGATCAATGCTTCCCTCTTCCATCTGCTGAAGAAGCTCTCTGGTATATATATCTTGAGAATCGTTATTATCCAGCTTTCCGGTCAGGAAAATGCGGCGTTCCAATTCCCACACAGAATAGCCGAATTCGTTATGGATTGCATCCAACAGATTCTGACACTGCTTGAAATCGCCTTGCAGAAAACAATGTGAATACTGACGCTGAAGATGGAGGAAAAAATTGATGTTGTTTTGATTCTTCCGAAAGACTGCAAAAGTCCATAACAATGTCCGATCAATATCATCTGAAAAATAGGGCATATGCCCACATTTATTTAGGATATTGATTTTTTGAGGCATAAGTGTACCGCCAAAAGCCGCATTGAAAATGGGTTCATTTAGGAGCCGGGTGAGGTATTTGTTTAATGTCGATACAGGTAAACTGGAAAACACCCGAATGGCACCTTGGATGGGATTACGTCCAGCGTATATTTGACGGGTGATTCTTTTGTATTCCACAGGCACAGAGGGCATAAATAATCCACCTGCTTTAGCTATATAATAAGAGGAAACATGTATGCTTATTGATATTTGGTGCAGAGTGTTTATGGAAAATAGCAAAGACAGAAAAGAACTTCTGGAATGTATCCGGCCTTTGATTCAGTTGTCTGGGGACGAGGATCAAAAGATTTTTAATTATTGGGCAAGCAAGGAAGGAGTAGAAAAAATTAGGACAGGGATAGACTAATTATATATTAGATAGTTAAGGAATACAAGTGGATGTAGATCGTCTATCAGCGGATAGACAAATAAGTTTAAGCAGGGCTACCCCCTAATGGAGTAGCCCTGCTTGGAGTATCATCTTTATGGCTGCGACATGGCCAATTGTCGTCACATTGCTGCAATTTTTGGTCCTTCACTTTGGAAAAATACGGTCTAAGCGTTCAGTGAATTAAGATGTCATATGGCCCCCAAAAATCACACTAAACCATATCCGCTACGACCACTTGGGGAACTTGCGTCACTAAACTGAACGGTATCGGAAAGAAAGTGTCAGCAAGATCGAGAATCAAAATAGGATGCACCTGCAATGCTGCAGATGCATCCTATTTTCTTGCATTCCGTTAGTCATGCATAACCATCAAAACCCCGCACAGCAGTCGCATTCAAACAAACTGAAATTTTTAGATTACTCTTTATAGTGTTTCCAGATTTCGGTGGGAATATCGTAGTCAAGTGATGTAATAATCGTTTTATCGTTGAGAACAATCATCATGTTCTGCATATCTTCATCGATGTTGATTGTAAGATCGGCAGAGAAATTTCCCTCATGATAATATGATATGAGCTGATAACCATCATGCCATTCAATTTTTGCTTCTGTACCTTCTCTACAAGACGATTCATAATACTCTATTGCAAAGGTGCCTACAAATGATGATGAAAACAATGTCTTTCTGAAATTGCCTTTAATTGTAACAGAAGAATCTTTATCAGGAATCCAATCGTTATCCTCATAGACCTCTAAGGAGACTGTTTTTTCTACCGTTTTGTTAATCCCATGTATACTGAGCCATGCAATTATAAAAATCAATACAATAAATACAGAAAGCAAGATCCGTTTTATCTGTTTGTTTTTCAAAAAATGTCCCTCCTTATACTGGTATAAATTCTGATTTACCTAACAGATTTTTATGTAAGGGAGATACAGGCCCATGGGTTATGTATTTGGTGTTTTCACTCGCACTTTCATAAGCATCCTCCTTTTTATTGTACTGTAAAAACGTCACACAGGAAAGAAAAAGTTGTCCCTATGTAAGACAGTCCGAAGGCTGTCCCAGTTTATTATCACAGTATTTTTATTCTCCGCGTCCATCAACTTCATCAGATTGGATTCATCCACCCGGTTGAGGAGGTAAAACATTTCCTTACCTCAACATCTACCAGGGGCAGGTTTCGATCTGGGGTAAGTAGCCTATCGAGAAGTCCAATATAGCGTGCGCCTAAAAAAACTGACCGAAACATCCTTTTCTTCGTATTAGTAGTGAAGGGGGGTAAGAGAATGACCGTCCATTCAGCACGGCCGGCTGAAGAGATAGAACATATGGTAGAAACATATTGTGATATGCTGCTTCGCATATCTATTGTCATGCTCGGAAATAGAGATGATGCAGAAGATGCCATACAGGAAACTGTACTCAAGTACATTCAAAAAGCACCTCCGTTTGAGAGTGCAGACCACGAAAAAGCCTGGCTGATTAGAGTTATTACAAATCAATGCCGAGATATGCAACGCTTCCGACTGAAGCACCCTACTATCTGTATTGAAGATTTGGAAATGTGCGCATTACGTCCAGAAAGCTGCGGAATTGTAGAAGCACTTATGAGGCTTCCAGAAAAGTTCAAAACGGTTATGCTGCTTTATTACATTGAGGATTACAGCATTAAGGAAATTGCAGCTATGATTAAAAAATCACCTTCTGCAGTTAAGATGCGATTGCAAAAAGGGCGCAAGCTGTTGGAAGCAAAGTATCGGAAGGAGTATATGTGATGGATTTGGAATATTTGAAAGACACAATCAAAGAAATTAAAATGCCTGACGATATGAAAAAACGCATCGTTGATACTGCGTTGGACTCCACCCAAGACACAACAACCATGAAAAAAATCTGCAATCTGAGAAGATTTCGTCTAATTCCTATCTGTGCTGCATTACTCGCAGCGCTTACCCTGACTGGTTTCGCTGTTTATTACGCAAATTCGGTTCTTCTATCATTTAATGGCGATTTGTCGCTGGTTGAGCCGTATATCCAGCAGATCGATGAAAGTACAGAAAAAGATGAATATTGTGTTACGGTAGACAGTGTACTTTCAGATGCTCATAGCACGGTCATTGGCGTTACAGTAGAAGCATTAACCGATGACGCTTGTATTGCGCTCAACAGTGCCGATTTCAACCCGGCCCGCATTATGACGTTCAACCCTAAGAGTGTGGATAGTTCTTGCGTAAGTGTAAGCTATACTGGCTCTCCGGCAGAAGCAAATCTGAATCAACGATCCTTTGCGATTCGCTTAGAGGGTGTCGGAGCTCCCAATGTAGTTGAACTATATCTTAATGATAATGCAGATGACCCAATTGTGTTGGAAATTGACAAACAGATTGAGAGCCTGTCAGTAGAAGCTGAACGGCCTACTGAAATCGATGGTTATTTTATCCGCAACTGCACACTGAATGCAACCGGAGTAGACTTTGATGTAGAATTTGCGGAAAAGTTAACTGTAAATAGGGCTTACTGAACAGTGGGAAAAAGCTCGGAAACC
>UMJR01011481.1_pt1 | contig 11327 bp, 10 predicted proteins | sample 1966121 | NCBI WGS metagenome assembly UMJR01 (sample SAMEA4836155, study PRJEB28245) | human gut metagenome | biome: gut microbiome; material: fecal sample | place: Denmark | collected 2008
ATCATGCGCATGTACCTGAAGATCGAGAACAACGTGATCGTTGATGTCAAGTTCCTGACCTTTGGCTGCGGTGCCGCCATTGCCACCAGCAGCATGGCCACCGACCTCATCAAAGGCAAGACCATTGACGAGGCCCTGAAGCTGACCAACAAGGCCGTTGTGGAAGCTCTGGAGGGTCTGCCCCCCATCAAGGTGCACTGCTCCGTTCTGGCAGAGCAGGCCGTGAAGGCTGCCCTGTCTGACTACTACCGCCGTCAGGGCATCGATCCGGAACCCATTGTGGGCAAGCTGGAAGAAGACTGTGACCATTGCAGCGGTGAGAGCTGCAAGGTCTGAGCAGGATCCGCAGCAGGTAATTTACTGATTTGTAAAAGAGAGCTTATTGTATGGCATAGTGTCATACAATAAGCTCTCTTTTTTGTATGAATAGATAAAAAATTTGGAAATCTCTTTACATAGTGGTGAAATGTGGTAAAATGAAAACGTAAAGATGTTCTAATACGAAAGGAGCGAGGAGTAATGTATAAAAAAGTTGTGGCGGCACTTGCAATGATCTTTGCGATGCTTTTCGTTTCGATTGGAGCATTTGCGGCATCTCCTGCGGTGCAGGAAGTGGAAGCACTGATTTCTCAAATTGGTACGGTAACACGCGAAAACCGAAGTGCGGTTGAAAGTGCGGTCAATGCTTATAATCAGCTTGATGAAGCTTCCAAGGCGGCAGTCTCGAATTATGCTGTTTTGGCAGAGGCACAGCAGGTGCTCGGGATTAAGGATGCGCTGGCAAAACTGGGTGTAGAATATGATAAAGTTCAAAATAGTGCGGCAATGAGAAGCCCGTATTCGGATAAAAATGAAGAGTCTGGAACATGCGTATTTGCGCCGATGCTTTGTATATATGAAGAATATGATTTCCCGGTTTTGTTTACCCTCTTTGAATATATTGGGCAAGAGCATCTGGGAGTGGATAGTATTGTCGTAAGAGCGGGGGACTATAAATACCAGTACGGAATCAAAGATTTTGTGAAACTTGGAAGCGAGGAACAAAAAATCAAGAACAGGACGGTTGCTGTCGAATATGGTATGAGAGTGGCAACAGATTATGATTATAATATGTTTATGGATATTCTTAGTTCAAAAGAATCTATTGTAAGATTCAGCAGACTCTATCATGGTGAGTTTGCATGTCAAGACTATACAATCACAAATGAAGATCGACAGGCAATCACAGACGTGATAAATGCGTACAATCTTATGTGCTCGGTCAGCCCGGAAGTAATGAGAAAAGCACTTGCATAATTGGACGGAGGAATTATGAACAAACGGGCAATAGCCGGAGCTTTATTGCTGGGCTTGAGTGTATTATTACTTGCTTCTTGTGGCAGTGTATCAACATTGGAAACAAAGGCTGTGACGCAGACAACAGCAAGTGAAGCAACAGCAGCAGAAGAACAGCCCTACGAGCAATATCGCAATGCGACTGAGAAAATTAAAAAGCCGGAGGAACAACAGGCTGAAGAACTGAAAAAAGTATTGCAACAACTGAATCCACAGTACGGTAAAGCTGATGAACTTGATTTTTGGTGGGTGACAAGTCCTCGCTGCATTGAAAATGAAGCAGCTGGAAAAAGCTGCATTGCGCCAATGTTGGGAATATTGGCACCGTCTGCAGACCCAGTTCTATTCATTGCCTTCAACTATATTGGCGGCGAATATATGGATATGGATACGGTTGAAATCCATACAGATGAATATAAGTATACGTATAGCAGCGGTACATTTTCGATGGAAGTTCAAAAAGACAAGGTGACATTTCAAAACAGTCCGGATAAGATGGAAGAAACAGCACTGCGCTTAGCAACAGACGATGACATCGATATGCTGGTTGATATTTTGAAATCGGATGAAGTTCTTCTGCGCTTTGAGAAATTCAATACCGCGAAACCAATATGGGAAGAATGTACGATGCCGGAGGAGGATAAACAGGCAATCGCGGATGTTTTGAACGCATACTATCTATATTTGAACGCAAGTGAAATGGCGCGTGCCAAGGCAATTTCGTCAATTGAACAGTAAAAAGCTCTCCGGTTCACAAAGTGAAGGGGCCGGAGAGCTTTGCTATTTCAGAAAAACTTACAGCGTATTCGACTTCTGGATCAGGCTGCGGATATGGTGGGCCAGCATCTCGATGGCGGGGCCGTTTTCACCGCCATTGGGGATGATGATATCGGCGTTGCGCTTGCTGGGCTCCACAAAAGCCTCGTGCATGGGCTTGACAGTGGCGCGGTACTGGGCAATGACACTGTCCAGAGAGCGGCCCCGCTCCTTGACATCCCGCAGGATGCGGCGGAGGATCCGCTCGTCAGCGTCGGTGTCTACATAGATCTTGTAATCGAACAGGCTGCACAGCTCCGGCTCAGCCAGGGGCAGAATGCCCTCCACGATGAGGACGGGGGCGGGCTCGATGTGCTGCACCTCGCTGCTGCGGTTGTGGTTGGCGTAATCGTACACGGGGCAGTCGATGGCGCGGCCCGCTTTCAGCTCCTTCAGATGCTGGATGAGCAGGTCGTTGTCGAATGCGTCCGGGTGGTCATAGTTCAGCTTGCAGCGCTCTGCAAAGGGCAGTTCATCGTGGCGCTTGTAGTAACTGTCGTGGGAGATCAGACGCACCTCGTCCTCCCCGAACCGCTCCTTGAGCCGGTAAGCCAGCGTGGTCTTACCGCTGCCCGAGCCGCCTGCGATGCCGATGATCAGATTGTTCATGTCCCAAAATCCTCCCGCCTGCCGATTTCGGTAGAAAAACCGGTCAGAATAAGCTATAATAGGTATATTGTTGGGGAACACCCCTGTTTCTCACTGCTTATGATATCACAAATCCACTGTTTTTGACAGAGTAAGAGGAAAATTGATGAAAAAGATCGTTCCGGCCCCGTATATCGACCAGACTGCCCGCTGGGTGAACGGCTGCGAGAGCATCAGCAGCGTGATGCTGCTGCAGGCCGTGGGCATTCCCATTGACCCGGACGTGTTCATTGAGCGCGACCTGCCCCACGCCCCCTACTGGGAACAGGAGGGCAGGCTCTACGGGCCTGACCCGATGTTCGTCTACCCCGGCGACCCCCACGACCACACCGGGTACGGCTGCTATGCCCCCTGTATCGTACAGGCCTTGCAGAGCGCGTTGAAGCATGAAGGGGCGGCGGACCGGTTCGAGGTGCTGGATGTGAGCGGTGAGACTGCGGCGCAGCTGTGCCGGTTCATTGACGAGGGAATGCCGGTGGTGTTCTGGGCAACGCTGGATTTTACCCCGGTGCCCGAGGAGCGGGATCACTGGCTGCTGGCCGATGGCACAGACTTTGCCTGGAAGTGCCACGAGCACTGCCTGCTGCTGGTGGGCTACGATGAGGAAAACTACTGGTTCAATGACCCGTGGCATGACCACGGGGTCTGCGCCCGGCCCAAGGAGCTGGTGGAGCGCTGCCACGCGGCACAGGACTCCTATGCGGTGACCCTGCGGCGGAAATAAGAAAGGCGGAACATGAAAACAGAGAAACTGAAACAGAACGTCAAGGGCTATGTTCATCAGTTTGAGGACGGCGGCCTGCGGCTGCTGAGAAAGGGGCAGAAGGGTGTGATCCACGCCATCTTCAGCCGCTTTGGCCTGGTGCTGATCCTCCTGCTGCTGCAGGTGGGGCTGCTGTTCAGCATCTTCCGGTGGTTCGGCAACCTGTGGCCACATTACTTCGGCGGCAGCGTGGTCGTTACATCGGCCATGGTCATCTACCTGCTCAACAGCAAGATGGACAACAGCGCCAAGATCACCTGGATGGTGGTGATTGCCATCGCACCGGTGGTGGGCATTCCGATGTTCTTCTATGTCAAGAGCAATTTCGGGCACAACATCCTGCGCAAGCGGCTGCTGGAGCTGGAGGATCAGCTGCGCGGCTGGCTACCGCAGAGCCAAAAGGCCGTGGAGCAGCTGAAAGCGCTTGAACCCGGCGCGGCTTCGCTGGCAAAGTACCTGTATGGGCGGGGCGGCGGCTTTCCAGTGTACCAGAACACCGCCATGACCTACTTCCCCGGCGGCGAGGCAAAGTTTGAGGAGCTGCTGCGCCAGCTGGAAAGGGCAGAAGAATATATCTTTGTGGAGTATTTCATCATCGACGAGGGCCTGATGTGGGGCAAGATCCTGGAAGTGCTGGCCCGCAAGGCGCTGCAGGGCGTGGATGTCCGGGTGATGTACGACGGCACCTGTGAGTTCTCCACCCTGCCCCGCAATTACCCCCGGCTGCTGGAGAAGCTGAACATCCAGTGCAAGGTGTTCAGCCCGGTGCAGCCGTTCGTCTCCACCCACTATAATTACCGTGACCACCGGAAAATTCTTGTCATTGACGGGCGGGTCGGTTTTACCGGCGGCGTGAATCTTGCCGATGAGTACATCAACCACATCCAGAAGCATGGCCGTTGGAAGGATGCCGCCCTGATGCTGGAGGGCGAGGCAGTCCGTTCGCTGACGGCTCAGTTTCTGCAGATGTGGGGCATCCTGAAGGAGCCGGAATATGAGCAGTTCCTGACCCGGCCCATTCCGGTGCCGGAAAATGCAAAGGGCGTGGCGGCTCCCTACGGGGATTGTCCGCTGGACGGCGAGCGGGTGGGCGAGATGGTCTATATCGACCTGCTCAACCGGGCCAGGGATTACATCCACATTATGACCCCCTACCTTATCCTGGACGGCGAACTGGAGACCGCCCTGAAATTTGCCGCTGAACGGGGCGTGGATGTCCACCTTATCCTGCCCGGAAAGCCGGACAAGCGGTTCCCCTACGCACTGGCAAAGAGCCACTATTCGGCCCTGCTGGATTCGGGCGTGAAGATCAGCGAGTGGAGCCCTGGTTTTGTCCATGCAAAGGTGTTCGTGGTGGACGGCAGGGAAGCGGTGGTGGGTACCATCAATCTGGACTACCGCAGCCTGTACCATCACTTTGAAGATGCCGTCTGGATGGTGGATGCCCCCTGTATCCGGGACATTGAGCAGGATTTCCAGCACACGCTGGAGCAGTGCCGCGTGGTGGAAAATACCTCGGCCAGCATCTGGCAGAAGAATTATCTGCTCCGTGCCACCGGAATGCTGCTCAAGGTCATTGCACCGCTGCTGTAACAGCTGAATTAACAGAACAACAGCCCCCTCAGGCTATTATGACCCGAGGGGGCTGTTGTTTTGTATGATCCTTATCTGGGGTAGCACAGCGCCAGCTTGGAATAAAAATCTTCCAGTGCAAAACGAACATCCAGATCGTGATAGACACGGATGGTTTTGCGGTCAGAAGCTTCAGCATAGGTCAGGCTGGGCAGGAGCACAGGGGCCGGGCGGAGTGTCCAGTGCCCCCGGAATCCATTCTCCAGCAGGACGGCGGCGGTAGTGTTGTCGCCCAAAGTCCAATTGCCCCCGGTGCGCAGAGGAAAGCGGGGATCGTATTCGGAGGGGTACTCGTCCATCAGCTGCTGAAATAGATAGGCTCCCACTTCGCCGCAGGGCCGTACCCGAAGCGCCAATTCGGAAAGGGATACCTCGAATTTGGCGTAGACATCCTGTGGGATCTGCCAGACCGTGACAGCGCTGTCCAACAGGACACGGCAGGCGATGGGGTCTTGCTGAACATTGAATTCCGGTCGTCCGGCGGGATAGGGGCCGCCGCCGTTCCAGAGCACCGTCATGCGGGACGCGATCTCCGGGGCACGGTTCAGGGCGGCGGCAATGTTTGTCATAGCGCCCTGGGCAGCAATGTACAGGGGAGCCGGGTCATCCCGCAGAGCCTCCTGGATCAGAAACTCGACGGCTTCACAGTCGGGAGCATCCTCCGGGGAGGCGAGAGGGGCAGTACAACCATGAAGAACAGGAACATCGTCGATGTGTGCGGCGTTCAGCAGGCGGCATATCTCCTGGTAACTGCGTTCCATGCTGTGGGGCGGCAGACCCCTTTGGGTGGTTTTGACCTCGAAATGGGTGGCACAGATACCACGCACATCAAATTGCGGAGTGAGCAGATGGTGCAGGATGGCAAAGTCATCATCGCCTTCGTTTTTTGCATCGGTGTCAATGATGACCCGCACCCGGCAGGCCTCCGGCGGTGCAAATCTCAGCCGCGCAAGAAGTTCAGAGCGTTCCATGTGGTGTTACCTCAATTCAGTTTTACCAGAGCTTCGTTCAGTGCGGCCAGCTTTTCTTCATCGAACATTTTGTTGCTGTAGAATTGCAGATCATTCACCGAAATGCCCCGGGAGCCAGGCTCCTGCTGCACATATTGGGCCAGCTCCGGCAGCAGCTGCTGGATCAGGGCAGCGGACTGAGGAGTGTCCAGCAGGGTGCCGATCTTCATATCAAGACAGAATTCCTTGATTTCCTCCGGGGCGGGCACCAGCACGTCGTGGTTGAAGATGTGGTTCAGGAAGCCGAGTGCCATGCCCTGCCACACTGCGGATTCCGGGTTTTCCGGGTTTTGGGGATTGGCGATGTGGCGGCTGCCGGTGGAGAAGCCGTGGTCGCCGTAAGCAAAGATATGCATCTCATAGGGGATCTTCCGCTCTGCCAGCAGGGTGGCAAACTGCAGGGACTGCGTGGCGGGCACCAGATGGTCGCCCTGAGTGGCAAAAAGGAAGGCAGGGGGAGTCTGGTCATCTACCTGCTGCAGCAGGTCCGGCAGCTCCATGCCCAACGCCTTGCCCGGGATGCTGAACACAGCGTAGCCCAGCAGCATGGCTGCGGGACGGACCCGGCCCATGGTGCCCACCGAGGCGGCAAGATGCCCGCCGGCAGAGAAGCCTACCACGGCGATCTGCTCCGGGTCGATGTGCAGGTCGCCTGCGTTCTGGTGCAGGTAGTCCATGGCCTCCTGCGCCTCGGCAAAGGCATTGGTATAGACCTCCTCCACCGGACAGTTCTGGGAGACGCTGTACCGCAGCACAAAGGCATTGTAGCCTGCGTTCAGGAAGGCCAGCGCCACAGGATCGGCTTCCCGGTCTGAGCAGAAAGCATAGGCTCCGCCCGGAAAGATCAGGATCGCAGGGCAGCGGTCCAGAGCAGGCATTTCAGTGCAGGGATCCTGCAGGTAGCAGGTCAGCTGGGCATTGTGGGCCCCCATGGGGATCTGAGTGATTTTCATAGTTGGCTCCTTTTTCCTGTAATAAAACGGGCCTTCGTACAGATAACCCCAAAAGGCAGGGGGGTCCCTGTGCGAAAGCCCAAAATCGACTTTGTTATTCTGATATCAATATAGCAGATAGCAGAAACACTGTCAAGAAGATTTACTGGTATTCCTTTTCCATTGAGAAGCCCCGGCCGCTGACTTCGGTGACACGGCTGACGATGAGGAAACAGGCGGGGTCGATGGAGTGGACCAGCTTTTCCAGCCGGGGCAGCTCCCGGTTGGAGATGACGCTGAGCAGCACTTCGCTGGGCTCACCGGTGTAGCCGCCCTCGCCGTGGAGCACGGTCACGCCACGGTCGATCTCGGCCAGAATGGCGGTGCGGATCTCATCCGACCGGGTGCTGATGATCTTGACCTCGGTGCGGCTGTCGCCCAGCATCAGCATCTTGTCCATGACGATGGTGTGGGTGATGACCAGCACGATGCCGTAGAGCACCTGCTCCGGCTGGCTGAACGCCGCCTGTACCAGCAGGATGGCGATATCAAAGAGCATCATGGTGATGGACACCGGCCAGCGGAACCATTTCTGCAGCACCAGCGGGGGGATATCCATGCCGCCGGTGGAAGCGCCCGCCCGGATGACCATGCCCAGCGCAACGCCGATGCCCAGACCCGAGAAGATGGTGCAGAGGAAGATATCCTCAGTCAGCACCCGGCCGTCCAGTAGCCGCTCAAACAGCTCCAGAAAGGCGGGGCTCAGCACGCTGCTGGCAAGGGTGTTCAGTGCGAACTTCTTGCCCAGCACCGCCCAGCCCCACACCAGCATGGACATGTTGAAGAGAAAGAGGAAACCGGAGACGGAGAGCCCCGTCAGCCGTCCGAAGGCCAGCGCGATGCCGGTGGCACCGCCCGTGATGAGCCCGGCGGGTTCCAGAAACAGGGCCACCGCCAGCGAATACAGCGCGTTGCCCAGGATGATAGCCAGACTGTTCAGCAAAAGCTGCTGCCAGCGACGAGTAGATTTCATAGCAGTACCTCCCATACTATCCTTATAATACAGGAAAACTTCAAGAAAATCCACCCGATGCTGTTGCTTCCCATCAGAACAGCGGGATTGATGTGGCTGCCAAGGGCTCCCCCTTTGGGGGAGCTGGCGCGAAGCGCCTGAGAGGGCGAGGCCGTTACTCCTCGTCCAGCAGCCGCAGACCCGCCGTATCGGTCACGGGCAGGGAGAACACGATGGCTCCCGCCTTGGGGCCTGCCCCCTGCATGATGGCCTGCATGATCTGGTTTTTCAGGGTGGTGCGGGACACGATGAGCACCAGCTCCTTCTCGTTGACCAGCTCCACCCCCATAAAGTGGGCGGCACCCTCCATGCCGGTGCCCTTTGCGTGGATAACGGTGCCGCCGCCAGCTCCGGCGGCGCGGGCCGCGTCCATGATGGAGCCGGTGTGGCCCTGATTAGCAATGACGAGCAGCAGCTCATAGCGGGTATCCTTCAAGGTGCTTTCCTCCTTCAGTGCAAAGGTCTGGTGTTCGGTCAGGAATTGCAGCGCCCGCTTGCCGCCGATGCTGCTGACCGGGATGATGAACGCGATGCCGGTGCCCGGCACATCGATGCGCATTTTGCGGCGCAGGTCTTTTTGCAGGCCGGGCCAGGTCTCGGCGGTGATCATGGCAAAGAGCACGGCCTTTTCGGTCTGCTCCAGCCCCAGGGTGGAAAGGGTCTCCTGCACCGCCGTGCCTGCACCCACCGTGCGCAGGCTGACCGTGATGCCGTGTTCCTCGTAAAGGGCCAGAAAGGCATCGGTGGAGTGGCGGTCGGTGATGGTGATGAGCCAGTATAAAGTATTCACAGCAGGACCTCCTTACAGCTCGATGATGGTATCATCCGGCAGGTCGGCAAAGGCCAGCGCGGCGGCGAGCACAGGCTGTGCCTGGCGGGCCCGGCGCTGCTTGAGCTGGGCCATCAGACCCATGAGCTGCACCGTGATGAGGGGGGTCATGGCGACCATGGCCACCACGCCGAAGGCATCGGTGACGATATTGCCGCCCACAGCCACACAGGCACCCTGCGCCAGCGGCAGCAGGAAGGTGGCTGTCATGGGGCCGGAAGCAACGCCGCCCGCGTCAAAGGCGATGGCGGTGTAGAGCTTGGGCACCACGAAGGAGATGCCAATGGCAAAGGCGTAGCCCGGGATGAGGAACCACAGGATGGAGATGCCGGTGAGCACCCGCACCATGGCAAGACCCACCGAGAGGGAAACGCCTGCCGAGAGGGCTGCGCCCATGGTGCTGGCGGAGATGGCACCGTCGGTCACTTCCTCGACCTGCTTGTTCAGTACATAGACGGCGGGCTCGGCTTTGACGATGAAGTAGCCGATGAGCATCCCGATGGGCACCAGCAGCCAGCGGAAGCTCTGGCCTGCCAGCACCTGACCCAGATAATTACCGGCGGGCATAAAGCCGATGTTTGCGCCTGCGAGGAATAGCACAAGACCGATATAAGTATAGGCAAGGCCCACGCCGATGCGGCCCAGCGTCCGGCGGTCGAGCTTGAGGGCCGCCAGCTGGAACACGCCGAACATGGCGATGATGGGCAGCAGGGAGGTGGCGATCTCCTTGATGTAGGTGGGCAGGCCCTCGTGAAAGAGCTGCCACAGCTCCACGGAATCGCTGACGTTGGGCAGGATGGGCGGAACGTAGGTGCTGTCGCTGGCATGGAACGCAATGCCCAGAATGAGCACTGCCAGAATGGGGCCGATGGAGCAGAGTGCCACCAGACCAAAGCTGTCGTCCGCGGCATGGCGGTCGGAACGGATGGCGGCCACGCCGACACCCAGCGCCATGATGAAGGGAACGGTGATGGGGCCGGTGGTCACGCCGCCGGAATCAAAGGCCACGGAAAGAAATTCCTTTGGCACAAAGGCAGCCAGTACAAAGATGAGCCCGTAGAACACCACCAGCAGCTTGGGCAGGGCAATGCCCAGCAGCATACGCAGGAAGGCGACCACGAGGAACAGCCCCACGCCTGCCGCCACCGAGAGGATGAGGATCATGTTGGGGATGGAGGGCACCTGATTGGCCAATACCTGTAAGTCGGGCTCCGAGATGGTGATGAGGAAGCCCAGCAGAAAGCCGACACCGATGATGAGCGGCACGCTCCGGCTTTTGGTGAGCATTGCGCCCACCCGCTCGCCCATGGGGCTCATGCTCATCTCCGCACCCAGCGTAAAGAACATGATGCCCACAATGATCATAGCCGCGCCCAGCAGGAAGCAGAGCAGGATGCTGGGGGAGACGGGAGCAATGGAGAAGCAGAGCACCAGCACGATGGCCACGATGGGCAGCACCGCCTGAAGCGCTTCCAATAATTTTTCCCGCAGTTTGGGGATGGATGCCTTGAGAATAATGTCCACCGACCTTTCGAGAAAATATTTCCGCAGTGTACAAAACACATGCGGATATATGAATAGTATACCGAAAAGCGGAAAAAGGGGTCAACTAAGAAACGGTAAAGATGGATAAATGGGCGCAAAATTTACAAATTGGAAATCAAATGGAAACCGATGAGAAATAAAACGCCCGGCGGGACAGACCAGCCGGGCGGGAAAAGCATTATTTGACTTCCTGTTTGCCCAGAACGTCTGAGGTGGGGGTCTGGAAGGTGGGGATGTCGGCGTAGGGATCGGGGGTCGTATCTGCAGGCAGGCTCTTCATGTACTTGTCCATGGATTCGGCCACCTGCTTGGCAATGGCCACGGCCTCGACCACGGTACGGGCACCCATAACGGCATCGCCGCCGGCAAACACGCCCTCGCGGGTGGTGCTGCCGTCCTCGCTGACGGTCAGCAGGCCCTTCTGGTTGGTCTCGATGCCGGTGGTGGTCTTGACGAGGTTGCTCTCCGAGCCCTGGCTCACCGAGACGATGACACCGGTGTGGGGGTAGAAGGTCTCGCTGCCCTCCACCTGCACGAACTTGCCCTCTTCGTTCTTGACCGTGTCGCGGCAGATCAGGCCGTTTTCCCGGATCTCCACCGGGGCCTTGCAGAAGCGGAAGCCCACGCCCTCGAGCTTGGCATAGCTGACCTCGTACGCAGAGGCGCTGATGCAGCTCTCGTCCCGGCGGGCATAGCAGGTGACATGGCGGGCACCGTTGCGGATGGCGGTGCGGGCGCAGTCCAT
>UMJR01006188.1_pt1 | contig 11307 bp, 10 predicted proteins | sample 1966121 | NCBI WGS metagenome assembly UMJR01 (sample SAMEA4836155, study PRJEB28245) | human gut metagenome | biome: gut microbiome; material: fecal sample | place: Denmark | collected 2008
GCTGCCCTTCAGCGCATTCGTTCCCGCGGTGCCGCCGGTCGTTCCCGCAGCGCTCCCCGATGCCTTGCCGCTGCTTTTTGCAGCCGCATTGCCCGCCGCACGGCTGGCTTTGGCCTGCGCATTGGACTGCTTGAGCGCCCACTCGCCCTTGGCAATGTTCAACTTTTCCGAGGTAACGCTGTTGTTGAAGGCCTGCTGCTTCAGCGCATCCTGATAGGCGCGCTCGCTGGCTTCATTCTCATAGCGCTGCTGGGTCAGACTGTCCTGCCGCTGCTTTTCCTGCATCTGCTGGTTCCATGCCGTGTCGGCACGGTCGGCCTCGTAGGCGCGGGTGCCAGACACGATGTTGTACCCGGTGTTCAGCAGGCTGCCCGCCAGCGAGCCGATGCCGGTGGTGCCGCTGATGGCCAGCTGGATCGCATCCCCGATGACCCCCAGCACGGTCATGATGCCGTTGAAGGTCTGCTGGCGGCGGCTGGCCTGTGCCTGTTCCTGCGCAGTATAGTAGCCGTGCAGGGTGTCCAGACGGCTCAGATAGTCCTGATACTGCCCGTAATCCTGCGCGTAGGCGTTGTTGTAGTCCTCCCCTTTCTGCTGCAGCTGGGTGTAGTAATCTGAGAGCTGCCGGTCGTACCGCTCCTGCGCACTCTGTTCCTGGGCGTTCAGCTGGTCCAGCCGCGATACCAGCTCATCGCCGCCGCTGGTGTAGGTGTCCAGTGCCAGACTGTACAGGCTGGGGATGGCCTCGTTCAGCGCACCGATCTGCTGCTGGTAGGCCTGTTGTGCCGCACTGGCCGCATAGCTGGAGCCGTAACCGCCGGTCAGGGCTGCCGCCTGTGCAGCGGCATCGGCACTGGCGTTGTGGGCGTTCTGGGTGTACTGCTGGGCGTACTGCCGGTACAGCGGGTCCTGCGTATAGCTGTAGGCAAAATTCTCCCGTGCCAGCAGACGGTCCAGCACCTCATTGATGCGGTCCTGGTAGCTGCTCTGGTACGCCTCCGGGCGCTTGTCCTGCCACTCCTTCAGCGCGTTTGCGGCGTTGGTCACGCTCTGGCCGGGGCGGTAACCGGCCCCTGCCATGGCCTCTTCCACCTGCTGTCGGTTTTCCAGGCCGCTGGTGTCATAGCCGCTCTGCGCCTCCGGCGCTGCCAGCTCTTCCTCTTTCTTTTTGGTCGCCATGCTCTTCTCCTTTCTTTTACAACGAATTCAACCGGGTGCGCAGCTCCTCCGACAGGTTTTCCACGTCCAGATTGGTCAGCACATACTGCAGCTGTTCCTGCATCTGGCACAGGTAGCTGCGCAACGCTCTTGCGTCCTCCGGGTCCATGTTTTCGCTCAACTTCGGCAGGCCCAGCCGGTTCAGACCGTTCACACTTGCCATGTTGCTTCCTCCTGTTCTTCCACAAGGCCGCCTTTGGCCGCGGCCAGATTCTTCGCCAGACTGCGCAGGGTGATCTGCCCTTTGCCCCGCAGGCGCAGCCGCAGGGTGCTGTGCCGCCGGGGCACCAGCGGCAGGTCATAGCTGCGGCGGGCCTCCCGGGCGGTCAGGCTTGCCACTGTCTCCCATGGGCCGCCGTCGTAGCTCAGCGCTACCTCCACCGTGCTGGCACAGGCCGCGTCCAGCCGCAGCGTCAGCCGCGACAGATACCGCTGTTCCGCCCCGTCCTGCCCGATGTCACCGGTCACCAGCTCAAACGACACCTGCTGTTCCACACCTTCGGTGCTCTGCCAGTCGCTCTCCCGGCTGGGATCCGCCGCCCACAGGGCCTGCCCGTCCCACAGATACAGCTGGCCGCCGGTGCTGGCCATGTCGCAGGAGCATACATCCTCTTCGTGCCAGAGCCCGCGTTCGGTGTCATACACCAGCAGCCGGGTCTGCCCCTGGGTCCCGGCCGTGCGGGAGATGTGCAGATAATACCGGCCGTCCAGCGCACCGCCCACAGCGCTCTGCACGTTGGCCAGCCGACTGGCGTCCAACACCGCCGACACCTTGGTGGGGATGCTGCCGTCCCATGCCATGACCCCATCCGGCGAGAGATAATACAGCGTCTCGTTCAGCACGCACAGGCTGCGGGCCGCATTCTTGGCCACGCCCCGGCAGCGCAGAGAGGTGAGCTGAAAATCCGAGGGCTTTGTGCCGCACAGCTTGTGCAGCGTGTTCTCCTTGAAGAACAACGCATAGCCCATGCAGGTGGCCGCGCCGGTAAAGGCTCCGTCGCTGCCCACCGTCACCGCATAGCTGTCCGCCGCAATGCCCCGATAGGAAAACCAGTTGGTGGGGTCGCCCAGCTTGCAGGCGTAGATCACATTTTCCCGGCTGCTGCAGCCCCACACCCGGTTGTCGCATTCGGTCACGAAGTCCAGGTCCGGCACCCGGCGTTCCAGCTGCACAGTCTGTTCCGCCGCGATGCTGCGGGTCTGGCTGCCGTCCAGGCTGGTCCACTGGGCCGCATCGGTCCCCTGCACCAGTGTGCCGTAAAAATAGTCACCCGCCGGGTCGGCACGCACGCACAGGCTGTTCTCCGTGACGGCATACACCACGCAGTCCCCGTCCAGTGCTTCCCACTGTCCGGCCTGCTTTGCCGCCGTGCCCTGCACGGTCACCGTGTCCCACTGGCAGAATTTTTCCTGTGCACCGGCCGCCGTGATGCGGCAATAGTCCAGCGGCAGCGCCGTCCAGTTGCCGGACGCCGCGCTGTACACTTCCAATGTTCCATCGTACCGCCAGGGGTGCTCTTCGTCCTCCACCTTCAGGAAGATCTGCCCGTCCGCCGGGCTTTCCGGCTCTTCCCGGCCCACGCCTGTGGGCGTGTAGGTCCTGCCCTCCGCATCGCAGGGAGCAAACTCCACGCTCTGGCCCTCCGCTTTCCAGCAGGCTCCCAGCGCCGAAACGCTGCCGTCTGCCGTATCAAAGGCGACCTTGTCCGGAAAGATCAAAATTTTCGTACCAAGACCCACCAGCGCCTTTTTGCTGTCGGCCACCGCATCGGTGCAGGTCACGGTCTCCCCGCCGTCGTCCGGAGTGTACACCAGGTCTTTCCCGCAGACGGTCAGCAGCCCGTTCAGGTGGTACATCCCATTCAGGCCGGTGAGGGTCCGCAGCTTCCGGCGGGGCTTGCGGGTGCTCAGCGCCGGGAAATCCCGGGACGAAAAATTGATCCCCGCACTGTACTCTGCCTCGGAGCAGCCGTAGCCCTCGTTCAGGCCCCCGAAGGCCCGCAGCAGGGTGCGGCTGTTCTGGACTCTGGTCCGGTTCGCCAGAACCATCTTATCCCTCCTTTCACCACTGCCAGCGGGTGCAGGCCCGCGGCGGATAGGTCCGGCGCAGCCAGGCCGCAAGCTCTGCCAGAATGCCATTGTACTGTGCCTGCTCCCCGGCGTAACGGTCGGTCTCGCCCAGTGCGGCATCGGTCATGGCGCACAGGTAATGCGGGTACAGGGCATCAAAGGGGGCCGGGGCCAGCAGCACATCCTCGTCCTGCAGGCCATCGTCCCAGGCCCGGTCCGCTCCCACGGTGTCAAAAGCATCCGTATCACTGGCCTTGAAAAAGCGTTCCCGCAGCATGCCGTCTGCTTCCCGCAGCCACTCCTGCCGGGTGTGCACGGACACACGACTGCCGGGCCGCAGTTCCTCGGCGCGTTCCAGCGCCTGTCCTACTGTCATCGTTCCACGCTCCTTTTCAAAAAAGCCCGGCGGGGCATCTCCCTGCCGGGCTCCGGTCCTGTTGCTTACTGTGCCGCGTTCTCCGCTGCCGCAATGCGGGCAGCGGTGCGCTCGTCCTGCATCTGGCTGTGTTCCAGCACCTCCGCCACTTCGGGCGGCACCTCCACTTCCACACCGCGGCGGATCTTGTAGTTCACGCCGTTCACGCTGACGAACAGGTCGCCCTTATAGCGGCTGTTGTCCTTGAACAGCCGGATGCGCACGTTCTTTTCTGTCATCCTGCACACCTCCTCAGTTTGCGGCGGCGTTGGCCGAGTAGCTGGACACGCTCTCGATGCGCACCATGTACTGCTCCACCAGACGTTCGGCAGCACGCATGCCCTTCCAGCCCACCGAAGCGCGCTGGTTCAGCGGGTCATCGCCGTAGCCCAGCTGCTTGACGATGTGCTCCAGGCCGCCGCCCTCCAGCTCGGTCACACCGTAGGCATGGGCACCCAGCACCAGGGTGCCGAACACCGCCAAGCCGGTGGGGCAGGTCTCATCCTTCCAGATCTTGGCCTCGCTGGTCTCGATGAAGCGGATGTTGCCCAGCTTACCGATCTCGCCGCGGAACATGGTGTCCGGGTCGGCGTACTTATGCACCTCAATGAACTCCTTGCAGGTCTTGAGGTCGTAGGCCGCATAGGGGTGGATGATGGCAATATAGCTGTCGCCGATGGGGTCGGCGTTCATGGCACCCAGCTGGGCCGCTGCCTGGAAGAACAGTTTGGGGGTCAGGGTACAGCTCTTGTCCAGCGTCTTGCGGCTGGTCACGGTGGTCTCGGTGCCGTCGGCGGCCTGCTTGGGTGCATAGATCACATTGGTGCCGCCGGCCAGCACATCGCGGGTGATGCTGTCCATGGTACGGCCCGCCTGGCTGGCCAGCACACGGGTGGCCTGCACCACGTTGTTGTCAATGGCGGTCATCTGCAGCACGTCGGTCAGCGGGGTCCAGCCGCCGTACTGGTGCAGGTCGCTGGTGATGGTGGTCACGTTCAGGGCCTGACCGTTGGGGGTCACGCCCTCGGTCAGGGGCGTGGTGGCCTTGGGCAGGCTGTCGTACTTGCGGAACTCGATGGTCTTGCCGCCGTTCTGGGGCACCGGGTAGTAATCCGCGAACTGGTCATGCACCAGACGCGGCTCTGCCTGGTCGATGAGACGCTTCTCATAGAAGGTCTTCATCTCCTTGGACATGGTGGCCGTGGTGTTCTGCAGGTTGTCGGCAAACAGCTGGATGTTGAAGTTCATCATACGTTTTTCCTTTCTCTTGTCGGGTTTACAGTTCGATCTGAGCACCGTGCAGCACACGGCGCTCCAAGGCTTCGCGCTGGGCGCGGGTCATGCTGGCCACATCCGGGTGCACCGTGGCCGCACCACCGGGACGGATGCCATTTTCTGCGGGGCGGGCGGCCCGCTGCTGGATGCGCTGCACCACGCCCTGCTCCACGGCCTGTGCCGCACGGTGCAGGTTCTCGTCGTAGTGGGCCAGACGGTAGGCGTCCTGCATCCGCATGCCGGGCAGCTGCATCAGGCGGCGCATCTCCGGGTTCTTCAGCTCCTCCTGCAGGCGGAACTCCGGCTGGCTGCGGCGCAGGTCGGCTTCCTCAGCCGCCCAGCGGGCATGCAGCTCCCGCACCGCGTTTCGGGCCTGCAGCGGCAGGGGCGGCACCGCCGGGCGGGGCAGCTCCGGCTGGGGCGTCTCCGGTTCGGTCGGCTCCGGATCCGGTTTTGCTTCCGGCACCGGCTGTGCAGTTTTCTCCCCCGGTTCCATCGTCCCGGAGGCAACGGCCTGCCGGGCCTGTGCCGGGCTCAGGGCCGGGGCCGCAGGCGCTGCCTCTTCTGCAAACATCTGCAGGTCCATCATGCTCTGTTCGCCCCGGCGGCTCACATCCGCAAAGCGGATATTGTCCGGGTAGCGCTCGGCCAGCAGGGTGAACCCCGCCTTGGCCAGCTCAAAGGCACCCTGCACCCATGCGGCACAGGGTGCGTCGGCCTGCACGGCCAGACGCGGCCCGTCCGGTTCCTCCCAGGCGTCGGCATGGGCATTTTCTTCCCCGGCCAGCAGGTACACCAGTGCCTGCATCAGGGTGCTTGCCCCGGCGCACACGATGTCCTGCCCGGCAGGGGCAAAGCCTGCATGTCCGGCAGCCTCCAGTCGGCAGCTCAGGCCCTCGGGGCCATCCAGCTCGCTGTAACATACTTTCATCATTCTTGTTTCACCTCCTTACAGTTTCACGTTCATGGCGCGGGCCGCAGCGGCCACCGGCAGACTGCCGGGCAGCACCGCACCACCGGTGCCGGTCTGCGGCGGGACCGCCTGCTGCAGCTGCACCAGCTTCTGGGCCAGTGTGCCGTTCTGCCGCACCCGCTGGCGCACCTTCTCGATGCCCTCAAAGTCCATCATTTCCAGCGCCGCCAAGGCCGCGTCGGCATTGGCGGGGTCGAAAAAGCCCAGCTGATAGCACTCCTTTGCCGTCTCGTTCTGGCTCAGGCGGCTGAAGGTGCTCTTCTTGGCCGCGCTGACCACGATGTCAAAAATGGGCTCCCGGCTGCCCAGCTCCACGCCGCCCACCTCGCGCACCGGCTGCGGGCGCAGGGCTGCCGCCGAGAAGGGCAAAAACTGGTTCTCACCGCTGGGCCCCACGATGCGGAAGATGCGCTGTTCATCATAGAACTGCCGCATCAGCTCGATCATCAGGTAGCACTGGCGGGAGAAGGCCCGGTAGGCGCTCTTGAGCATATCACGGCTCAGTTTGCTTCCGGCTTCCTGCAGGGCCGCAATGGCACTGGCTGCCGTCACACCGCCGGTGGTGCCGCCCTGGGTCATGTCGCGGTTGCCGCTGATCTCCTTCAGCTCCTCGATGCGGCTCTGACGGTAGCTCAGACTGCTGCCCTGCAGACCGGCCGTCTGCAGCGGGCGGAAGCTGTCGTCGTTCAGACGGCCCACCACATGCACGATGTCCCGGCTCAGGTCGGCCAGCTCTTCTTCGTTGACCCCGGCGGTGTCGCTGAGCACATAGCGCTGCCGGGCCGACAGCAGCACGTTCTCGTCCATGGCATGGTTCATCTGGTCGATGGCGGTCTGGCAATCCTTCATCACGTCGATGTAGCCAAAACCCGCCGGGCTGTCCTCTTCCATGAACAGCGGATCGAATACGAAGGGGTACTGCCCGTGGTCGTACAGGCCCCGCTGTGCCAGTGCCGGGTCGTTCTGGCTGGCGTACAGCACCACCCCGTTGCAGAACTTGCAGTAGTGCAGCACCATGCGGCCGCTTTCGTCCGGGCGCTTATAGTACCAGTCCACCACCACACTGCGGGAAGCGGTGTCCGCGCCGTCCTCGTGGATGTAGCGGGGCACATCCAGCACCCCGGCGGTGTGGCCTGCCAGCTGTGGGTAGCGGGCCGTGAGCTGTGCGGTGTCCTCCAGGCTCAGGCTGAAAAAATCCGGTGAGTCCTGGATGTCCGCTACGCCCGGCTCCCAGTAGAGCATCAGCAAGTTCATGGCCCGCACCGCAATATCCCCCACGCCGCCCCGGGCTGCCGGGTCCCAGAACACACCGGTGACCCCGGTGCCCTGCTTGAGCTTGCGCCACCAGCAGTCGCTGTACACCTGCTCGTAATCTGCCTGTTCCAGCACCACCGGCAGCACGCTGGAAAGTGCCCGTGCGGTTGCCTCATCGTCCGCTGCACGGGGCAGCACATTGGGTTCCGGGTAGTTGTCCATGGCATCGGCGTGCTTGTTGGCGATGCTGTTGAACAGCCATCCACTGCTGGGCTGCGCCTTGCCGGGCATCATGGGGTTCTGGTAGTTCTTCCAGTGCCCCATGCGGAACCACAGTTCGTTGTCCACCAGGCGCCTGTCCAGTGCCGCCTTGCCGGCCTTGTAACGCTGCAGGGTCTGTGTGGCCGCAGCCACCTCCGCCGCACCCACCGGCATCGCTTCGTTCTGATAATCGTCCATCGTTCTTCTCCTTCAGATCCTGTAAAATCTTGCCTGCCGGTGCAGGTCCAGCGGGTCATCCGGCGGCGGCAGGGCCGTGCGCCGGGCCGGCGGGCTGATGGGGTTCTCCATCAGCACATACCGGCACTCATCATAAATGTGGTCCTCCTGCCGGGTGTCGATATCCTCCACGTTGCTCTCGTCGTACACGAGGTTCGGCAGCGTGCGGATGAAGTGTTTGCAGGTATTGAACACCTGCAGCATCGGGCGGCCGTCGGCGTCAAAGTTGAGCCGGTAGTGGAACTGCATCTTTCCCGCAAGGCGGGTGTGGTCGCCGGGCTTCCAGTGCAGGAAGTTGGGGCTCCGCTCCATCATGGCCGCGATGCTCTCGCCCCGGCTCTCATCAAAGATGGCCGGGTCGGCAACGCCATGGATCACCCGCCCCCGCAGCACGGGGTCGTTCTGCTCCGCCTCCCGGATGCGCCGGGCCTGTTCCACCGGGTCAATGCGCAGGCCCTCGTTGGGGCGGCCGGTGCAGCCGTACAGCTCCTTGATGCGGTAGAGCCGCCCCTCTTCATCGGCCGCATACCACCCCACCGAGAACGGCTTGGAAAACCCGAAATCGAACCCCCGGTAGATCTGCCAGTGCTTCGGGATGGTAAAGGGGGCAATGACGTGGGTCCAGCGCTGATCCTGATAGTGGGCCGGGTCGTTGCGCCACTCGGTGAACACCTGGCCGGAAAAGCTGTCCCAGCTGCCATAGAGCAGCGCCTGCTTTTCCGCTTCCGGCATGGCAGCCAGGCTGGCCAGATAACCGGGATCGTTCTGCAGCAGAGCCGGGTTGTCGAAAATGCTGGAAGGGATGAACACCCTTGCCCGCTGCAGCTTCTGTTCGGTGCCGTCCGGCCGCCGCACCGTGTATTCCTCCACGATGGGCGTGCCGGGTGGGGCCGGGGTGATGAACCGCGCCTTCACCCACCCGTGGCCGATGCCGCCGGGGTTGGTGGTGGCCCGCATGTACACCCGGGTGCCCGGCCCGGTGGGGCGGTTGCGGCTCATCATGTAGCTGTACTCTTCCCATTCAAAATGGGTCAGCTCATCAAAGCCGATGAAGTCGTAGGCCTTGCCCTGGTAATTGGTGCGGTCCTTGGTATACTGCATGGAGCCAAAGTAGATCTTGGCCCCGCTGGGGAAGTTCCAGACATGGGCCGTGGCGTTGTACTGCGCCTGCGGAAAGGCCCGGCGGTAGTACATCTGGCTTTTGTCCACCAGATCCGACAACTGCGGGTATGTTTTGCGCAGGATCAACGCTCTGTAATGCGGAATATCCACCTGACGCAGTGCCTCGATGACCAATGCATCGCTTTTTCCGCCGCCGGCCGCGCCGCCGTACAGTGCTTCCGGCTCTGGCCTTCGCATGAACTCGGCCTGCCGGGGCTGGGGCCGCCACACCACCGGGGTCCGGTGTTCCTCCGTGTTCATGGTTCTTCCTCCTCCACCCGCGGCAGCAGCACCACACCGCTCTCCGTTCCTTCCGCCTGCACGCCCTGGTCGTTCAGCGACCGCGCCACCGCAGCCAGATCCTTCAGCACCGCCGTGGCCTCCTTCAGACCCTTCATCGTCCCGGGGTCCTCTGCCCCGCTGCGGCGGTTCTCCCGCTGCCGGGCATTCAGTTCCCGCACCTGCTGTGCCAGAAGCGTGCTCAGGATGTCGGTGGCCCGGCTCAGGCTGTCCAGCCCCTTGGACGTTTTCCTCTGCCCCATGGTTCGTGTTGGTTCCTCCTTTCTGCCCGGCGGCTCCGGGCTATGGCAACAGCTTACCACGCCTCGTGCTGCCGCAACAGTGTGTGCTTTTTCAGGGCCATTTCGTATTTTTAAACACAATTTTTTCAAATCGTATAATTTTGAGTCTTAAAAAACTCCGTTCTATCGCATCTTTCAGAAAAAGCTGTTTTTTCTTCCAGAAATCCGTTTGCAGTAATTCCGTCCGGAGCGCAAAAAAAACTGCGGGGCGCGCTGCCCGGCAGCGGTTTGCCGGAAAGTCCCCACAGTTGAAAAGTTTTTTCAGTTCTCCCGGTAATTTCCGGGAGCTGCACGGTTTCTGTCCGGAAGGGTCGAACCGTGTCATGCAACATTTTGTAATCTTTTTGAAAGAAATCCGACCCTGCTCCGACCGATTTATCCAGAAGTTGCACGTTTATGAAAAATTGTGCTTGTTACGGAAATTATTTTGTCCTTTGAAAATTCCTTTTGTTGAAACAGCACAAAAGAAATCTCAGATTCTTGTGGACTTGTTCTCTTGCAGACCTCTTCGCAGGCGGTTATAATACAAACAGGAAATCCAGGTGCGTGCAATAAATGCGCCTGTGAAATTGCTATGATACGAATGAAGGAGAACACAATTATGAAAATGATTTCTCGTCGTGACTTCCTGAAGGCTTCTGCTGTCGTGGGCGCAACCGCTGCCATGACCGCATGTGGCGGTTCCTCCAGCTCTACTGCTGCTTCCACTGCTTCTTCCGCTGCTGCTTCCAGCACCGCTGCTTCTGCTGCCGGCTCTGCCAACATCGGTGTCTGCATCTATCAGTTCGCTGATAACTTCATGACTCTGTACCGCACCGATCTGGAAGAGTACCTGAAGGACATGGGCTACTCCGTCACCATCATGGACGGCAAGAATGACCAGAACACCCAGACCGAGCAGATCAACACCTTCCTGCAGCAGGGTGTCGATGTCCTGATCATCAACCCCGTGCAGACCACTTCCGCACAGACCATCGTGGACACCGTTTCTCCTTCCGGCACTCCCATCGTGTTCATCAACCGTGAGCCCGACAAGAGCGTTCTGGATTCTTACGCAGACAAGTGCTGCTACGTCGGTGCTGACGCACGTCAGTCCGGTACTTACCAGGGCGAGCTGATCCTGGATACCGAGACCCAGGGCGATATCAACGGCGACGGCAAGATCACTTACATCATGTGCAAGGGCGACCCCGAGAACATCGACGCTCAGTACCGCACCGAGTACTCCATCAAGGCTCTGACCGATGCCGGCAAGGAAGTCGAGTGCCTGTACGAGTACCTGGACAACTGGGATCAGACCACCGCTCAGCAGGACGTTGCAAACGCTCTGTCTCAGTACGGCGATAAGATCGAAGTCGTGTTCTGCAACAACGACGCAATGGCACTGGGCGCTCTGCAGTCCATCCAGCAGGCCGGCCGCACCGTCGGCAAGGACATCTATCTGGTCGGCGTCGATGCACTGGCCGAGGCTGTTCAGGACGTTCTGGACGGCAACATGACCGGTACCGTGCTGAACGATGACGTGGGCCAGGCCACCGCAGCTGCCGAGGCTACCAAGCTGTACGTCGAAGGCTCCGCTGTCGAGCAGTACTACTGGGTCGACTATGTCAAGGTCACCAAGGACAACGCATCTCAGTATGTGAAGTAAGACCAAAGTTCCCCGATTGCAAATGCAAGGTACGCAGTAGACCTTGACGGCTTGGCAAAAGCTATAAAGCGCGTGCGTGCGAGAAATTTCTCCGCGCACGCGCCTTGTTTTGAAAAAAGGTTTTTCTGCGGCCTGAAAAAAGAAAAGGAGGCTTCTGCGGAATGTCAGAATACCGTCTGGTAATGAAAGGCGTGGTCAAGACCTTCCCCGGCGT
>UMJR01053984.1_pt1 | contig 11008 bp, 10 predicted proteins | sample 1966121 | NCBI WGS metagenome assembly UMJR01 (sample SAMEA4836155, study PRJEB28245) | human gut metagenome | biome: gut microbiome; material: fecal sample | place: Denmark | collected 2008
GTCTACACCGGCAGTCATACCGATGCAGACTTTAAATGTGCATCTTCCAACCGGGGATTCCAAAATGCATTCGACACTCTCAACACACCAGCGCCTTTTCGCCCTACCGCCAATTCTATTTCACAATCAAAGGCCATATTCTTCGATCTTCCTGTAGAGGGTCGTAAAGCCGATACCTAACAGGCGGGAGGTTTCCGTCTTGTTGCCGTTGGTATACTTCAATACCTTTTGAATATGCATCTTCTCTACGCCGTCAAGGTCGAAGCCGGAATAGCTGCTGTCGGTATTATTTTGAGGATTCTGTATTGTGAGCGGCAAGGTGTCTGCAGTCAAGGTGTCTCCATCGGAGATAATGAGGCTGCGCTCCACGACATTGCGCAGTTCACGGACATTCCCTTTCCAAGGATACCGTTTCAAGATACGGACATAGTCCGGCGAGATCGTGCGGATGGTCTTTCCTATCTTGGAAGACAGTGCGGAAACAAACGCCTCGACATGCAGAGGAATATCGTCCACCCGTTCGCGGAGCGGCGGCAGGTGAATATGGAAAACAGAAAGCCTGTAAAACAAGTCCTCACGAAAATGGCCGTCGGCAATTTCTTTTGCTAAGTCACGGTTGGTGGCGGCTATCACACGCACATTCACTTTGACAGGTTTCGTGTCTCCAATCTTGAGGAATTCACCGGTTTCGAGAATACGGAGTAACTTGGCCTGAAGATCGAACGCCATCTCACCGATCTCGTCGAGAAAGATCGTGCCGTTGTCTGCTTCCTCAAACAGTCCTTTCGTCTCTTTGAGTGCACCGGTGAAAGCTCCCGCCTTATGCCCGAACATCTCGCTTTCCAACAGGTCGCGACTGAAAGAGGAGCAGTTGATAGCGACAAAGGCTTTATCACTGCGGGAACTGTGCTGGTGGATGGACTGTGCAAACACTTCTTTGCCAGTCCCGGTCTCTCCGGTGAGCAAGACGGGAACATCCGTGGCGGCAACCTTGCGTGCCAAAGAAACAGCCTCCTCTATAGCAGGCGAACGGCCGATGACAGTGGCAAACGAATACTGTTTGCCTACAGCCTTCTGCTGGCTGTAGGCAACGGTAGCCTTTTCCATCGCCTTTGCAATCAAGGGAAGGATTTTATTGTTGTCGTCACCTTTGGTGATATAGTCAAACGCACCGTTCTTGATAGCTTGTACTCCGTCGGGGATATTACCGTGGGCCGTAAGCAAGATCACTTCCGAAAGGGGACGCAGGCGTTTCAGTTCAGAGACAAGCTCCACACCGCTCCCGTCTGGCAGGCAAACATCACAGAGCACCACTTCGGGATCGTTCTGTTCGAGCTGCTTGATACCTACTTTGCAGTTGGTTGCTTGGAACACTTCATAACCTTCCAGCCCGATAATACGGGACAGGAGGCTTAAAATTTGCTTCTCATCATCGATAATCAATACTTTTCCCATCTTCTTATTCTGCTATGAGGAAGCAAATATAGCATATTATTCAGAGGTGTCCATTATTTCCCCTACTTTCATACTACCTTAATTATAGTTTAATTATTTGCAAATATTCTAAACCCAGTACTAGTTATGTGTAATAAATATTACATTCGCTAAAATTGTCTACAAAATGAAAAAAGTTCTATTAGTTGCAGTCTCCGTACTGCTTGTCTGCACTTCTTGTGTAACGAAAAAAAAGTATCTGCTAGCCGAAAACGGACGCCTGGAAGCCATTGCCCGGGGAGACGACCTGCAGAATCAGCTTGTAAACTGCCGTGACAACAACGACGGCCTCACTTCACGTCTTGCTTCACTTGAACGGGATACCACCCGCATGGGCAAGAACATCCGCAACTATCAAAGCATGCTCAACACCAACATGACGGAGCAGGAAAAATTGAATTCACTCCTGAGCCAGAAGATGAACGAACTGGATGAACGCGAACGGACGATCAACGAACTACAGGATATGATCAATGCACAGACTGAACGGGTACAGAACTTGCTCAACAGTGTAAAGGATGCCCTCCTGGGTTTCAGTAGCGACGAACTGACCGTCCGCGAAAAAGACGGAAAAGTCTACGTTGCCATGTCAGACAAACTTCTTTTCGAATCGGGAAGCGCCCGTGTCGACAAGCGTGGCAAGGAGGCTTTGGCCAAACTCGCCGAAGTCCTTAACAAACAATCCGACATCGACGTTTATATCGAAGGGCACACCGATAGCAAGCCGATCAACACCGCCCAGTTTAAAGACAACTGGGATCTCAGTGTCATCCGCGCCACTTCGGTCGTCCGCATCCTGACAAAGGACTACGGTGTCAAACCTTTGCAGATACAACCTTGCGGCCGCGGCGAATTCATGCCTGTTGCCGACAATGAGACAGCCGACGGCCGTGCTAAAAACCGCCGTACCGAAATCATCATGGCTCCGAAGCTGGATAAGTTATATCAAATGTTGAACCAATAGCACTCATAGGAAGGCAGCTACCGCGATTTGTCCGTTACCTTTGTTTCTTTCAAAAGTAACGGACAAATTTAACAAAAAGCAAGCAAGTTTTCTCGTGAAAACCCTTATTCCAGCAGGATTCCGACCCCCATCTGCACGGTATCGAGACCCAGGTATCAGAGGAACCGAGATCCGGGTCTCAAAAAGAATAGATAGGTAGTTACTTAAAAATAAGCTATATGCTTTGATAAAAAATGTGCTTGTCTTTATGATAATATGATAGTGGAAAAACAACCATCATGCCTCCTATCATTTTTTGTACACCTTAATATTCAATTGGCATAAAGCAAAGTATGATAGTATGACAGTATAAATAGAGATTGTTTTTATGTTATTTCTTCTTGCACCGCAAAGCAAAATACAGGATATACAGGAAAGACAACAACGGAATCACAAACCCAATCGCCATGTTATCGGCCCCGATATATCCCATCAGCATTGGGGCAAAGGCTCCGCCTGCTACTCCCATAACGATATAGGATGATGCTTTCTTTGTAGAAGAACCCATACCTTCCAGGCCGAGTGCAAAGATTGTCGGGAACATAATGGACATGAAGAAAAAAGAAAGATAGAGCGCATACAAAGAAACCGTACCGACAGACACGACGACCAACGCCATACAGACAGCATCCGCCAAAGCGAACCATGTCAGGAGACGGGCCGGAGACATCCACTTCATCGTAAAACTGCCGGACAGACGGCCGATCATAAACAAAGCCATTCCTCCGAAAGCCAAGATACGCGAAGCCTCAATATTCGTCATCGAAGTATCGACTTCCGTCACATAATTAATGAAGAAACTGAAAATTCCCGTCTGGGCAGCACAATAGCAAAACTGTGCAATAATAGCCCGGACAAACTGCGGATGTCTCCACATGGAGGCAGTACCGGATGCGGGTACATATTCTTTTTCTTCCGCATCCGTATCTTCTTCCACCTGTACTTCGGGTAGTTTGGTAAAGATGAAAAGAATGGCTACCAGTAAAACAACCGAGCCAACCAGGATATATGGTTTCGTCAGCGTAAACGGATCGCTCTCCTCGCCACCGAATATCAGCATGCCACCGACCAGCGGGCCTAAAATCCAACCTAACCCGTTAAACGATTGAGACAAATTCAGGCGTTGCGCCCCCGATTCCTCCGGCCCTAAAATCGTGGAATAAGGGTTGGCTGCCGTTTCCAGAATACAAAGCCCACAGGCAATCACAAAAAGGGCGATCAGGAATGGAGATGCCGAATGCAGATAAGCCGCCGGAATAAAAGCGAACGCACCAACAGCAAACAGGCATAACCCTAAAATAATCCCTTTCTTATACCCGAACCGCTTCATGAACATACCGGCAGGGAGCGCCATCAGGAAATAAGCGATATAAGTGGAGAACTGCACAAGGCCGCTCTCTGCCTTCGTCATCGTAAAGACACCTTGAAAATGCTTATTCAATACGTCCAACAGACCATGAGCAAAACCCCACAACAAGAACAGGCTGGTGATCAATATAAACGGGACAAGATAAGACTTCCCTCCGGGAGCGGAAAACAAAGTTTTCTGATTATTCTTTTTCATGCTTGCTATTTATTACGAGTCGGCAAAGATACTCTTTTTTTCAGATAATACCCTCCTCCCATATAAGAGACCGTATAAGCCGAATCCGGCGAACTGCGGTAGACAGAAATCTCGCCGAACACATACAGAGCCGAATCCAGATCCAGCCGGAGAATATCCGGATATAAATCATCCGGGATCGAATCGGACGGAGCCAACCCAACCTTCTCCATCTGGCGGAAAAGCAAAGAATCTCTTTCTGCTTCGAAAAGAATTAGTGAGTTTTTATCGCATAAATAGAAGGTGTCCATCTGTATCATGCTGTTTATCGGGCCTTCGTCATAGCGGCCGACAGCCTGGAGCGTTTCATATCCCGTAATATCCAAAGGTGAATAATCGGTAATGGTTACATATTCATAATAATTGCCCGGATTTGCCGGAATCGGATAATTGTCGCGCTTTTCCTGCGAGATCCGTTCTATGTCCCTCGCTGTTATGCACGGTATATACGTGACAAAGGACAACAAAACGACGGCAAGCACAACCGCATACAAATAATGTGCGGTCCGTCGGAAAAAGAACAGCAGGACAGTCCCCGTCAGGATAGCGCCTACCACCACCAGATACACCCGCGCTTCCGTATATCCGTACTGGTTGATCCGGTAGAAAGTTCCCACCCAATACATGACCAACGCCGGAAGTACAGCCCAACCGGAATAGCGGTAAAACCAATCATAATATCTTCTCTCCAGGAACGGCTGGCAACTTTTCAGAATGAATGTAGCCGAAATAAAACTAACGACAATATAAGCAACCGCACCTTTGGGCAAGGACCACAAAACGGCCACTTTGACAAAATAGAGATACAAGATAACCGCATATATCAGCAAGGCCGGCGAAAGGACGTAATTCAGCAATACATCGAACAGTTTGTTCACGCCTTCCTCCTCCTCTTTCTCCCGGTTAAACAAAAGGAACAACAACGGCAATATCCCTGCAAATGCGATACTGGACGAATAGGCCATAAACCGCCGTTCCCCATATTGCCATATCTCAAAAATATACTGGATCGAATAATAGATGGAGATAGAAAGCAGCCAGGCAATCCCGGCCAGCAATCCGGCAGAAAGCATCGCCCGAAGGTAACAAAGCCCTTTCCTGACAAACCTATCGTTATCCCGTCTCCAGTCGCACACCAGATACAGCAGTTGCACTACTACGAGCGTCACCCAATAGAAAACAGACCAGAGATCTTTCTCCTTCCAGAAAAACGGAATAAAGAACAACACAGACAGATAATAGGCAAAACGCCAGCGCGATCCTTCCGTCATCGAATTCAATGTACAGGTAATCAGGAATAAGACCGGGAAGTAATAAACGACAACAGCCAGTCTTGCCCAAGATGTTTCATACAGCGCGCAACCGAAACAGCAAAATAAAACAGACAGAACTACCTCTGCCGGATTGTGCTGCACTGCTATCTGTAAACGTTTGAGAAGAGCCTCTATTTTCTTTTTCATACCTTCAATATTTATAATTAGGCCATAAAGATAAGCGTTATTGCTTTTCTGCCACTATTTACATGCCAAAATGGTTCCTTTTCTGCCAAATTTTCCTACAGACACTCTCCATTAACAATCCCATTTTCAAACACATATATCCATACGAGTAAGCCTGTTTACCTAAAATCATGGCCTCCGGAAAGGATTTTCAACTTCGTTTATCATCCTTTATTCATATTAACGCCGGACATATTGTTCTGGCATGTCTTTTGAAGTTGATATAGTGCTTTCGGGTTAGAAGAAACGAGAGCGGAAAAGAATATAAATGTTTAACTAAATAATTGGAGGACTGTATTATGACACCGATGAGAAGAAGTCAAAATTGGTTACCGTATGTATTCAATGATTTATTTGACAACGACTGGATGATTAAAGCGAACTCTACAGCTCCCGCCATCAACGTGATTGAATCGGAAAAGGACTATCGGGTAGAAGTTGCTGCTCCTGGTATGACAAAAGACGATTTCAACATCCGCATCGACGAGAACGACAATCTGGTCGTATCGATGGAGAAAAAAGAAGAAAAGAATGAAGACAAAAAAGAAGGACGCTATCTGAGACGCGAATTCTCCTATAGCAAATTCCAGCAGACAATGGTTCTTCCCGAAAACGCAGAGAAAGAAAAGATCGAAGCAAAAGTCGAGAATGGCGTGTTGAACATCATCATCCCGAAAATGAGCGAGGAAGCAGCCAAGAAAGCTGAAAAGATTATCGAAATCAAATAATCTGTTGTCTCATATAAACTAAAGGCTCTAATGGTTTGTTTTATTGGAAAAATATTATCCGGTTAAAGCAAACCATTATCTTTTTATCTATATCTTTGCCTATATAAACATTGTATCGTATTATAAATCTAATTGAAAGAAAGGAAATAAAATTATGATTTTAAGCAAGAAATTATCCGAAGCATTTAACGCACAAGTTAATGCAGAAATGTGGTCATCCAACTTGTATCTGTCCATGTCCGTGCACTTCCAGAAACTGGGATTAAACGGTTTCGCCCACTGGATGAAAAAGCAAGCAGAAGAAGAAATGGGGCATGCCCACAAAATGATCGACTTCACTATCGACCGCGGTGGTGATATCACAATCGGGCAGATCAATGTCGTTCCTACTGCATGGGGCAGCGTCACAGAATTATTCGAACATGTTTACAAACACGAATGCTACGTTTCCGAACTGATCGACAAAATGGTCGATATCGCAGAAGAAGATAAAGACCATGCATCAAGAGACTTCCTCTTTGGGTTCGTTCGCGAGCAGGTTGAAGAAGAATCTACAGCTAAAGAAATCGTAGAACAGTTGAAGAATTATGGCGAATGCCATGTTGGTATCCTTGACCACAGATTGGGCAAAAGATAAAAACAATGGACAATTGATAATGGACAATTGACAATTAGTTGACACATTCTTATTAATTGTCAATTGCCCCAAGTATCGCTTTCCCCCACAGCTCTCCCAAAGCAGAAGCCCCTTTCCGGTTAGGATGTAGATAGAAAGTTCCTGCATTTCCCTTTTCGGGGAAGAGTTCGTTTTTATAATGCGTCTTGAAATAATCGAAACCATCCGTATCTCCCATAAAGACCTGTCCGGGAAAATGTTTGGAATAATCGAGAACCAACGCCTGTAATTCAGGATAATAACTTTGCAGACGATTCAATCCCTCTTCCAGGTATTTGGCTCCGTTGTATGTATTCGGGCTGTACCATACCGGCCGGTGTAATACGATCTTGCATTCCGGATAGAGTGCCAGCAACTTATCGATAATCGTTTTCATATTCTCATAATACTTGGCAGGCGAGGCCGGAGCTCCGTTCGGTCCTGTAATAGCGCTGTCGTTCGTCCCAAGCATAATAGAAAAGATCAAAGTCGCCCAAGTTTCATCTTTGAACTGGTCGGCGACCCGGACCACCTTCGGGAATAGCAAATCGGTTTGAGGCAGAAAATCAAAAGTCGTACTTCCACTTACCCCCTGGTTGGAATAGCGGACAGTTCCGACAGACGGCTGCCTGCGCAGATACAAAGCGGCCTTCACAGGGGGAGCCTCATGTCTCGGATTTTCCAACAAAGCGCCTTGCGTTATGCTGTTTCCGATAAATACGATATTCAGATTTTTCTTTTCCTCGCCCGTCATATAACAACAGATTGTCATACACAACAATAAACCTATAACTTTCCGGATATCCTTCATAATTCAATTTTTCTACTTTTCTGCGAATGTAGGAAAAAATTCATTCACTTCCGGATGTTCCGATAACCAAATTTTAGCTCCCTCTTCCTCGTGCATCGGATAAGCCTCCACCAAATCCATCAATTCGCTCAATTGGTCATTATCGAGAGAAAAGTTCCGGAAAAAAGCGGCTGCATACGGATCTTTGTCAGAAAAGCCTTTGGTTGCCATAATCTGAATCTGTTCGGCATCGCCGTACTGTTTTTGCGGGTCATCTAGAAATTTAAGGTCGTAGCGGGAGAACATCCAGTGGGGAGTCCAGCCGGTTACCACGATCCACTCTTTGTTCTCAATCGATTTCTGAAGAAATGCGACCATTGTCGCACCGCTCGAAGGTTTTAACGTCAGCTCGACCGGATATTCCCGGATGACACGCTCAGTCTCATTCATCAAGCCGGCCCCGACATCGATACCGATGATCTCGTTGCGGAACTTCTCTTTATGCTCATTCAATTCTTCTATGGAACGGATCGTGACATACGAAGGGACTACCAGCCCCATCCTGGCATTTTTATAGGCTACTCCTAACGCTTCCAAGTTATCGCCATATTTCCTTATATAATCGGCATGTGTAGCCGGAAGCCATGCATCCATAAAAACATCGACTTTACCGGCCGCCATCGAGACAAAGACCGGTGCAATATCCGCATTTCGCAGCATCACATCATACCCCTTGCTCTCAAGCATGACTTTCGCCAGATAGCTCATGGCTATGCCTTCCGACCAGTTTACATAACCGATCGAAACCTGTTTCCTGTCTTTCGAGGAATCGCTGCAATCAGCGAACATCATCATGAAGGCTACAATAAGGGATAAATTTATAATGATAATCAATCTTCTCATAAATACTTTTCTTTTTATCTGTTTTACTTTCTACGGACAAAGCCCTGTGTAATACGATCCAAAACGATCGCTAGAATCACGACGGCTATGCCGCCTTCAAAACCAAGTCCGATTTTCATTTGTGTGATTCCTTTCAATACGATCTCACCTAATCCGCCAGCCGAGATCATGGCCGCAATCACAACCATAGAGAGAGCCATCATGATTGTCTGGTTCACTCCTGCCATAATGGTAGGTAAAGCCAACGGGAGCTGTACTTTAAAAAGAAGCTGTCCCGAAGTGGCCCCGAACGAACGGGTCGCCTCTACAATATCTTCCGGAACCTGACGGATTCCCAAGTCGGTAAGACGGACAACCGGAGGCATGGCAAATATCACGGTGGCAAAAGCGCCCGGAACAGGTCCTAGTCCGAAAAACAGGACAGCCGGAATCAAATAGACAAAAGCGGGCATCGTCTGCATCAGATCCAAAACCGGACGGATCACCTTAGCCGCCTTATCGTTTCGCCCGGTCCAGATTCCCAGCGGGACACCGAACAACAAGGCGATGATCGTCGACGACAAGACAAGCGCCACAGTCTGCATGGTCTGTACCCAAAACCCCATCCCCCAAATCAAAAGTAAACCGAGCAAGGTCAGGACAGCAGTTCCCTTTCCGGCTTTCCACCAAGCCAAAGCTGCTATTCCCGCAATCATCAGGTAGAACGGGACCCACATCAGTATTCCCTGGAAGCCGTCGATAAAGCCGCCTACGATGTGGTTGATTACATCAAAAAGGCCAGCAAAGTTTTCTGTCAGCCAATTAATGGCCATTTCTATATATTTTCCGATATTTATCATAAATCTATTGCGTTTTGAATGATTTCTTCTATTTCTTTCTGATCTTTTCCGGTCATCTCGATAATGATGGCTGAAGTCGATACGACACCTTTCAAACGGTTATTCTCATCGACCACCGGCAAAGCCTGCTGGACTTTCGGCAAGAGGGGCAACATATCTTCGACTGTCATACTCTCCAATACGGAAGGGACCTCTTTCATAACAATCGAACTGATATCCCGCACCCCTTCCTTACGCAACCGCAGCACATCTTTCAACCGTATTTCACCAAGGAACTGCTCGTCCGTTCCGATCACGGGCAACGCATACAAACGTTTTTCCCTCATCTTGCGGATTATGGCCTCCGGACCATCTTTGCGGATACGGACAACGATCGGTTGAGTCAGCATGATGGAAGAGGCCGTAACGACACGCCCACGATCCACACTCTCGGTAAAACGGGTGACATAGTCGTTCGCCGGATCGGTCAATATCTCTTCGGGCGTCCCGACCTGTACGACTTCGCCATCCTTCATAATGGCAATACGGTCGCCTAATTTGATGGCCTCGTCCAGATCATGTGTGATAAAGACAATGGTACGTTTCATCTTCTCCTGCAAGTCCAGCAACTCGTCCTGCATCTGTTCGCGGATAAGCGGGTCAAGGGCAGAAAAAGCCTCGTCCATCAACAGGACTTCCGGGTCGTTCGCCAAAGCACGTGCCAGTCCGACGCGCTGCTGCATACCTCCGGAGAGTTCGTCCACACGCTGGTTCTCATATCCTTTCAATCCTACAACGGCTATGCTTTCATATGCTTTCTTTTCGCGCTCTTCTTTAGGCACTCCCTGCAATTCAAGCCCGAAAGCTATATTGCTCAATACAGTCCGGTGAGGCAACAGGCCAAAATGCTGGAATACCATCGCCATCTCCTTACGGCGTATTTGCAACAGTTCCTTATCCGACAGAGATGTGATGTTCCTACCGCTCAGCCATATCTCTCCCATAGAGGGTTCGTTCAGCCGGTTAATGCAACGCACCAACGTCGACTTACCACTACCGGAGAGCCCCATTATCACGAACATCTCTCCTTCCTCTATTTCCAGATTGGCATTACGGACAGCTATGGTACAGCCTGTTTCTTTTAAAATTTCCTGTTTGCTCTTACCTTGCTTAATCATCTTTTTCGCTTTGGCCTTCTCAGGTCCGAAAAGAATCGATAAGTCTTTTATTTCTATTTTCGTCATATTTTAAAAATTATATTTGGTCATGTTTAGAAGTAATTCCCAGGACCGGGCATGTGGTGTCTATTTAATAAACAGGGAAAAACGCGTTTAGTTTAAAAAAGACAATAAGTTCGGTTTTCACTCGTCTTTATCAGTATAATAAATCACTTATAATCAGACAATAAAACAACAAAATCAAAAGAATCTATCATTCATATTTTCGACCAAAAGGAAATGTCCGGAATCGCCTTGCATATGAAATACAAGGAGATTTCCGGACTAACAAGGAATA
>UMJR01010349.1_pt1 | contig 10974 bp, 8 predicted proteins | sample 1966121 | NCBI WGS metagenome assembly UMJR01 (sample SAMEA4836155, study PRJEB28245) | human gut metagenome | biome: gut microbiome; material: fecal sample | place: Denmark | collected 2008
AACTCATATTAGTAGTAACTTTTGTTTCTTTTGTAATATCTTTTGTGTAATCAGAGGCAGAATATCCATAATACATTTGATCAAAGCCATAGGAAGAAGTGTTATATTGCAGCCGATCGAAATGCTCTTGTTCGTACTTTGCTATATTCAGAACGGGATTCCGGACGGATAAAGGATGCAAGTATTCACCTGTTACATCATAACCATAGCCTAATACGTCATATTTTTCATCTCCAGCATACCTAGTCGTTGGAGTCGACAGAGATTCAGAAGTTGATTCGACAGAGAAGTCGTCAAGTTCTGAACATGAATAGCAAATTGATAATAATAAGCCAAATAACCAATGAATCTTTTTCATAATATTATTTTTTAGGATTTATAATTGCCTAAAGTAAAAATAATATCCATAAATATCAAAATAAAGCGGATGTTTATAAACATGATTTTTCAATTATATTTTACTGAATTTGCTTTTCTTGAGTAGATAATATTAGATGTTGTTACATGTCTTATACCTCTGTCAGGCAGTTTTGGTAGAATTTGCATCTATTTCAGATATTTCTATGTATATTTGTATGGCGTGAACTTAAACAGAGTGAAATATGGGCAGTAAAATTTATCCTATCAGCGTGCAGAACTTCGAAAAAAATCGCTAGGAAGGTTATTTTTATATTGATAAAACAGCATTAATCCATCAATTGGTAAAAACTGGGAATTACTATTTTTTAGCCGTCCGGGTCGTTTTGGCAAAAGCTTGCTTATTTCTACGCTTGAAGCCTATTTCCAAGGAAAGCGTGAACTATTTGTTGGATTGGCTATGGAGAAGTTGGAAAAAGACTGGGTAAAATATCCGGTATTACATCTTGATCTTAATACGGAGAAATACGATATTCCGGAGAGTTTGGAGAATAAGCTGAACGGAGCGTTAGTAGAATGGGAGAAGATGTATGGCGCGGAGTCTTCGGGAAAATCCTTAGCGATGCGTTTTGAGGGTATTATCAAGCGTGCTTGTCGACAGGAAGGGCGGCGTGTGGTCATTCTTGTGGAAGAGTATGATAAACCGATGCTACAGGCTATTGGTGATGATGCCTTGCAAAAAAGTTTCCGTAATACATTAGAAGCTTTCTATGGCGCATTGAAAAGCTAGGATGGTTGTATTGTTTACTATGTTGACGGGGGTTACCAAGTTCGGCAAAGTTAGCGTATTCAGTGATTTGAATAACCTGGATGACATATCAATGTGGAATAAGTAGATAGATATTTGTGGTGTCAGCGAACAGGAGTTATACGATAATCTTGATGTCCGGTGCTTTATCAGAGTGGATACCTTACTATTAAAAGATATGATGAAAAATTGGGTATTTACCGTTTGGGTTTTCCTAATCGTGAAGTGGAAGAAGGTTTTGTCTGTTTTCTGCTTCCTTATTATGCAAGCGTGGATAAAGTGGAATCTCCCTTTGAAATTCAGAAATTCGTTCGTGAGGTACGTGCCGGTGATTAAAATTGAAATAATTTTCGTTTGCTGTTTTCAAACAGCAAAAAGTAGCGGAAAATGCTGTTTCCAAACAGCAAATGGTTATCTTTGTATTTGAAAGTACTAAGATATAGAAATTTATGGAAACTCTTTTTGCGAAACAAGATCGTTTGTTGTCGTTGACATCAACCGAGATAATAAGGACATTGATGTATCAGATCAATTGGGATGCCCAGTTGGTTGCTATTAAAGGGCCTCGTGGAGTGGGAAAGACTACTTTAATGTTGCAGTATATGAAGCAGCATTATGAGGTTTATAGCAGGGAAGTGCTCTATTGTACGCTGGACTCTGTTTATTTCTCCAATCATACTTTGTTGGAGTTGGTGGATGTGTTTGTGAAAAATGGAGGGAAGCATCTCTTCTTGGACGAGGTACATAAATATCCGACTTGGAGCAAGGAGATAAAGGAAGTATATGATATGTATCCCGATTTGAAAGTTGTGTTCAGTGCATCCTCTTTACTTAATATATTGAATGCTGACGCTGACTTATCCCGGCGTTGTATCCCTTATGAAATGCAGGGACTTTCCTTTCGGGAATTTTTATTGTTTTATAAACAGTTGGATTTACCTATATGTACTTTGGAAGAGGTTCTGACTTCTCCTGGAAATATCTGCTCGGAGGTGAACAAAGTGTGTCGTCCTTTGCCTCTTTTTAGAGAATATTTGCAGTATGGATATTATCCGTTTTATTTGAAAAATCAGATAGACTATTACACAAGCATAGAACAGGTTGTTAATTTTATTGTAGAAACGGAATTACCTCAGTTGTGTGGAATTGATGTGGGTAATGTGCGTAAGATAAAAGCCTTGTTGGGTATTCTTGCGTCCTCTGTTCCTTTTGAAGTGGATATATCCAAATTGGCGACAACTATCGGTATTCATCGTAACACGGTTATAGAATACCTGAATAGTCTGGAAAAAGCAAAACTACTGCATCTCTTATATGCGGATTTATTATCTGTCAAGAAGATGCAAAAGCCGGATAAGATTTATTTGGATAATCCTAATCTGTTGTATGCTTTGGCTTCTCATCCTGTGAAAATAGGAACAGCACGTGAAACTTTTGTAGTGAATCAACTTTCTTGTGATCATGAAATAGAATATGGAAAGAAGACAGGAGATTTTAAAGTTAATGGGAAATATACTTTGGAAGTTGGCGGTGAAGGTAAAACGTATAATCAGATAGCGGATGTGCCTGATTCCTATATTTTAGCTGATGGGATAGAAACACCTTACAGGTGTAAGTTGCCTATTTGGGTTGTTGGTTTTCTATATTAGCTCGATCCTCTGACGCGTATTTTTGATTTTCATTTCTCATATTCTCATAAGCTCGCTATAAATCGCAGATAATTAGTAAAGTAGACTATGAGAAATACTTTTAGGAACTTGTATTTCTCATAGTTTTTTTGCAAAACGACCCTGATTTTGCTCATTTCTCATAGTATCCCGCCCCTGCAACATAGATAGGTTGCGTAGGCTTCCCAATATTTTGCAGCTTACCTTCTGCCTTTAGCCTGCGTATTTGCCGGCTGGCCATACTTTGAGTGAAGCTGCAAAGAGACTGCATATTAGTACGAGTCAAGACAGGATGCGTTGCAAAATATTCCGTGAGTTTCCGGTCAATTTCTTCTTCTGAAAGAGAGGCGGAATGCGGTTTATATTTCGAACGCCGCAGGTGTGTGGTCATACACAAACTTTTCAAGTCTCTGTCGGCCTGGAAGTTGATGGATTTTAGTTTCACTTTGTCGGCGCGGGTAGTAAGTGAGTGTATGGGTTCGGCGGCTTGCAATGTGATTTGAAAATACCCGATCCCGTCCAGATGCACTCTTTCTCCTTCGCGCAGATGATTGCCCATGCATCTGCTCAGTTCCATTAACATTGCCTCTACTTCTGCTTTTCCGAAAGTAGTTGCCATGTGGATTTCTTTTGCTAGTCGCTGAGTAGTGACATGTTGAAAATTAACTACGCGAGGGTGGTAGCTTGGTTCTTCCCCTTCTTTTTCCGGTTGGGGATTCTTATAAAACTCGAATTGTATTGCCATTGCTGTTTCAATTTAATGGTGATTTATGTATTATGTTACTTAGGCTGTTGCTATATCTTGCCTTCATTCCTTTCTTTTCCTACCGATGCTTCTATCGTTCCACTCCGGTAGACGGTTCTTTGCACTTCAGTAGACAGAACTTTTTACTGGAGTAGACAGGCCTGTGCACTGGAGTGGAACGGTTGGAATGTTCCTTCAAAGATACAACAATATTGGGCGGAAAACAAGTAAATGCTTAGTTGTTTATACGTAAATAATAGTTTAATTTCATATTGGATAAGGTTATCCGGCATTAGGCAAACAGAGTTGTGCTGACTATGAGAAATACTCTGAAAAACAATGAGAAATACCCGAATTTTGAGCCGAAATGTGGAATAAACTATGAGAAATGCCTGTTTGAAAAAGTATTTCTCATAGTACATCTATTTGATTGACTACACTTTAACTGAAAAGTATGAGAATATGAGAAATGAAATTGAAAAATCTTTTCTAGTAGAAAGAAGAACCAGCGCTTTTAAAATTTGTTTGTATGGAATATTTACAGTACTTTTGTCTCCGGTAATAATCGCCCTACACAAACATGCAGGACAAACTAAATAAGTAATGAGAATAACACAAATTAGAGACGACGGCAGAGTGAATACTTTGCGGACGTTGAAAATCGAACAGCTCGTGGAGCAAATGAAAGTGGAAACTAAAGCACAACTCGTCTCAGGAATGAGAGAAGTCCTGCCTTATATATTTCCGGGAGATAAAAATGACTATGTACAGAAAGTGCCGAAGTTGCTTCCTGCGGCTGCCTTTGTCCGTAAGAATGGGGTAATGACAATGGACGAGTACAACGGAGTGGTGATGCTTCAAGTGAACAATCTTTCCGGACCTATGGAAGCGGATGAGGTGAAAGAACGTGTGAAGGAGTTTCCGCAGACCTATCTTGCTTTTACCGGTTCTTCCGGAAAGTCGGTAAAGATATGGGTACGCTTTACTTATCCTGACGATCTTTTGCCGGGCAACCGTGAGCAAGCGGAACTTTTCCATGCGCACGCTTACCGGCTCGCCGTGAAATTTTATCAACCGCAGCTTCCTTTCGATATCGACTTGAAAGAACCTTCACTGGAGCAATATTGTCGTCTGACCTTCGACCCCGAACTGTATTTTAATCCCGAAGCGATGCCTGTCTATATGAAACAGCCTATGGCTATGCCGGGAGAAACGACCTATCGCGAACAGGTGAAGGCGGAAACCTCGCCTTTGCAACGGCTTGTACCGGGATATGAGAGTTATAAAGCTCTTTCCGTACTTTTTGAGGCGGCTTTTGCGCGGGCTTTGGATGAGCAGCATGGCTATCAGCCGGGAGATGATATACATTCCTTGCTGGTTTGTCTGGCCGGACATTGTTTTCGTGCCGGTATTCCCGCAGAGGATACAGTGCGGTGGACTCGTGCCCATTACCGCTTGCCGGATGATGAATTTCTGATCCGTGAGACAGTGCAGAATGTATATCGCACTTGTAAAGGGTTTGCGGATAAAAGCAGTCTGCTGCCGGAACAACTGTTTGTGATGCAAATGGATGAGTTTATGAAACGTCGTTATGAGTTTCGTTTCAATCAGTTGACCTCGCAAGTGGAATGCCGGCAACGGAACAGTTTTGATTTTTATTTTCGTCCGGTAAATAAGAGGCTGATGGCAAGTATTACCATGAATGCGCAATACGAAGGGCTTAAATTGTGGGACAAAGACGTGGTGCGTTATCTGAATTCAGATCATGTACCGGTTTATCAGCCTATTGAAGAGTTCCTTTATGATCTCCCCCGTTGGGACGGCAAAGATCACATCGGAGATCTGGCAAAGCGGGTTCCTTGCAATAATCCCCATTGGGCACAGTTGTTCCGTCGTTGGTTTCTCAGCATGATAGCTCATTGGCGTGGACTGGGTAAAAATCATGCAAACAGCACTTCGCCTATATTAGTCGGTCCGCAGGCTTACAGGAAATCTACGTTTTGCCGCCTGATTCTACCGCCGTGTTTGCAGGCGTACTATACGGATAGCATTGACTTTAGCCGGAAACGGGATGCGGAGTTGTATCTGAATCGTTTTTTGCTGATTAATATGGATGAGTTTGACCAGATAGGTATCAATCAGCAGCCTTTCCTTAAACATATCATGCAAAAGCCGGTCGTTAATACACGGCGCCCGAATGCTTCGGCGGTAGAAGAACTTCGCCGTTACGCTTCTTTCATCGGAACAAGCAATCATAAGGATTTGCTGACAGATACTTCCGGCAGTCGTCGTTATATAGGTGTGGAGGTTACGGGAGTGATTGATGTGGTTCGTCCTGTTGATTATGAACAGCTTTATGCGCAGGCAATGGCGGCGCTCTATCACAATGAACGGTATTGGTTTGACGAAAAGGAAGAAGCCATTATGACGGAAGCCAATCAGGAGTTTGAACAGTCACCGCTTATCGAACAGCTGTTTCTTGTATATTACCGCGTTGCGGACGATGAGGAAGAAGGAGAGTGGATACTTGCTGCCGATATATTGCAACGGATACAAAAGGCGAGTAAAATGAAATTCTCTTCCGGTCAGGTGAACTATTTCGGACGTATTCTGCAACGGTTGGGAGTGAAATCGTACAGGAAAACGCGCGGAGTTTATTATCATGTGGTGGCTGTCGCTCAAAAAGAGATACAGGGTAATTGCGAAAGACTTGCCGGAAGGAAGACTTTATGACTCGGAAAATGAGAGTTTGTCGGATATATGATCGCTTTCTTACAAGCTCTTTTCGATAAATCGCGTTAATAATTCGGTGAAACTGCTGTCTGTTAATCGGTTTTATTGTATCTTTGCGGTCTTAACTTATTTAATAACAAGTAATGAAGGAATTTCTACAATTGATGCGACGTTTTGTGTCGCCTTATAAGAAGTATATCGGCTGGGCTGTTTTGCTGAATATTTTATCTGCTGTATTCAATGTGTTTTCATTCACTTTTTTGATTCCTATTCTGAGTATCCTGTTCAAGACGGAAGGGGCTGATAAGGTCTATCATTTTATGGAATGGGGAAGTGGTGATTTGGCCGATGTTGCTAAGAATAACTTCTATTATTATATCAGTCAGATGATAATAGATAATGGACCTACTATGGCGCTTATCTTTTTGGGACTGTTCCTGATGATTATGACATTGTTTAAAACCGGTTGTTATTTCGCTTCTTCGGCTGTAATGATTCCGTTGCGTACAGGAGTGGTACGTGATATCCGTATTATGGTGTATGCCAAGGTGATGCGTCTGCCGATGTCATTCTTCTCGGAAGAGAGAAAAGGAGATATTATCGCTCGTATGAGCGGGGATGTGGGTGAAGTGGAGAACTCCATTACCAGCTCGTTGGATATGTTGATGAAGAGTCCGATTATGATTATTCTGTATTTTGCGACACTGGTCATCACCAGCTGGCAGTTGACTCTCTTTACGATCGTTGTGTTGCCGGGAATGGGCTGGCTGATGGGTGTGGTAGGACGAAAACTGAAACGCCAGTCTTTGGAGGCGCAGAGCAAGTGGAGCGATACGATGTCGCAACTGGAAGAAACGTTGGGTGGCTTGCGCATTATCAAAGCTTTTATTGCGGAAGACAAAATGATTAACCGTTTCACCAAATGCAGCAACGAACTTCGTGACGCGACAAATAAGGTTGCCATACGTCAGGCTATGGCGCATCCTATGAGTGAGTTCTTAGGAACGATTCTGATTGTAGCTGTGTTATGGTTCGGCGGTACATTGATTCTGGGACAAAACGCATCGATTGACGCTCCGACATTTATCTTTTATATGGTGATCTTGTATAGCGTAATCAATCCGTTGAAAGATTTTGCGAAGGCAGGATACAACATCCCGAAAGGTCTGGCTTCAATGGAGCGTGTAGACAAGATTCTGAAAGCTGAGAATAAGATCAAAGAAATTTCGAATCCGAAACCGTTGAAGGGACTGAATGACAAAATTGAGTTTAAGGATATCACTTTCAGTTATGACGGTAAACGGGAAGTGTTGAAGCATGTGAACCTGACAGTTCCTAAAGGTCAGACGATCGCACTGGTAGGACAGTCGGGGTCGGGTAAATCGACGTTGGTGGATTTGCTGCCGCGCTATCACGATGTGCAGGAAGGAGATATCACAATCGACGGAACCAGTATACGTGATGTTCGTATTGCCGATTTGCGCAGTTTGATCGGTAACGTGAATCAGGAAGCAATCTTGTTTAATGACACATTCTTCAACAACATCGCTTTTGGTGTGGAAAATGCAACAATGGAGCAAGTGATAGAAGCTGCCAAGATTGCGAATGTACACGATTTTATCATGGAGAAGCCGGAGGGATATAATATGAATATCGGTGACCGGGGCGGTAAGTTGTCCGGTGGTCAGCGTCAGCGTATCAGCATTGCCCGTGCTATCTTGAAGACCCCGCCGATTCTGATTCTGGATGAGGCTACTTCGGCACTGGATACCGAATCGGAACGTCTGGTACAGGAAGCGTTGGAGCGTTTGATGAAGACGCGTACAACGATTGCCATTGCTCACCGTCTTTCTACTATTAAGAATGCGGATGAAATCTGCGTGCTCTATGAGGGAGAGATTGTGGAACGCGGCAAGCATGAGGAACTCATAGAACTGAACGGATATTACAAACGCTTACACGATATGCAGCAACTGTAACGGAATAATTATAATGGAACTTTTTTAAGTTGAATCTAATGAAAGGAATCTCTATAAAACGTTTTGAGTGCTACCTCTTATATCTGTTATCCATACACGTGGCAGCTCTCTTCATTTTCTTTATTTTCCGGTTCACACTGTTCTGTTCCATTGACTATCAATTCCCGGCAGAAATAAAGGGAGATGTTCTTTTGCAGTCCGGTGCTTTCCTCCGCGGACTCTGGTTTGACAATGTAATAGCTTGTTATATCCTGTTGCTCCCTTTGGTTGTTTTGTGGATAGCCGCTCTTTGTAACTACACCGCTAAATGGCTGTTTAGGTTTACAACGGTTTATTTTAGTTGTTTTTATTCGGTATCTTTTGTTATCGCTGCTGCCAATATTCCATATTTTGAATATTTCTTCAAAACGATTAATTCTTCTATTTATAATTGGTTCGGCTATGGCGGTACAACAGCTGGTCTGATGTTTGGGGAGTCTTCTTACTATTTTCCGATATTCCTCGGACTCCTGTCTATCGTGGCATTTGTTTGGGGAGCTTCTTCCCTTGCATCCTATTTCTATCGTAGGACAGAAAAGGCTGCACCACAGATAAGTCTGTTGAGCCGGGTAGCTGTGTTGGTAGCAGGTGCAATTTGTATCGGGCTTTGCCTGTTCGGCATTCGTGGGCGTATGGGATATAACCCGATAAAAGTAAGTCAGGCATATTATTGTGAAGACCCGTTCCTGAATCAGTTGGGAGTGAATCCCGTCTTTAATCTGCTGACAAGTACACTGGATGATAACCGGAAAGAAAACCGGACTCTGCATCTGATGTCTGAGGAAGACGCTTTATCAAAAGTACAGAAATATTTGCATAGGCAAGGAATTGACCGGTTGTCTCCGATCGCACGGAAAGTAGAACGGGAAGGTACGCCTAATCGCAGGAACGTAGTTCTGGTCTTTATGGAGTCTATGTCCGCCAATCTAATGGGGACTTTTGGATCGGATAAGAAACTGACTCCCTATCTGGACAGCCTTTATCAGCAATCCTTGAGTTTCAGTCATTTCTACTCCTCCGGTATTCATACCAATCATGGTATTTATTCCACGCTTTATTCTTTTCCGGCTATCATGAAACGGAATGCCATGAAAGGTTCTGTGATTCCTGTCTATTCGGGACTGCCTACCGTATTGCAGGAGAACGGATACTGTAACCTGTTCTTTATGACTCACGAATCGCAGTACGACAATATGAATGCATTCCTTCGCACGAACGGGTTCGACGAAATCTACGCTCAGGAGAATTATCCTTCGGAAAAAGTAGTAAACAGCTTCGGTGTGCAGGATGACTTCATGTATCAGTATGCACTTCCTATTTTGAATGAAAGGGCCGGGACGGGGAATCCGTTCTTCAGCGTATTGCTGTCTATCAGCAATCATCCCCCTTATGTGATTCCGCCCTATTTCCACCCGCATAGTGATGTGCTCGAAGAACAGATTGTAGAATATGCCGACTGGTCTATCCGGCAGTTTATGCAGGCTGCGGAAAAACAGCCGTGGTTTGACAATACGATTTTCGTTTTTCTGGGCGATCATGGCAAAATGGTGGGAACACCTGAATGTGAAATGCCCCAGTCTTATAACCATATCCCTCTGATGATTTACGGGAAAGATATCAAGCCGGGGGTATACGACGGTTTTGGTGGGCAGGTGGATGTATCTCCTACGTTGTTGGGGCTGCTTAACATAAGTTACCTGCAAAACAATTTCGGTGTCAATCTGTTGGAAGAAGAACGTCCTTGTATGTTCTTTACGGCGGATAATCTGATCGGGGCAAGAGACTCGGTGAATATGTTTATCTATTCGCCGGACAGCCAACAGGAATTCAAGTACAAACTGGAGGAAGGTAAGCTCCACGCTGCCACTGGTACTGATGAGGAGGCTTTCCGGAACTTGAAAGATTATTGCTTCTCTATGCTGCAAAGTACGGAATCCCTGGTAAAAGAACACAAGACATTAGATAAAGTATCCGTCAAGAAGTAAGTGCTTTATGAAAACAAAGCCGTTGGTGAAAGAGTTTATACGTTTTGGCGTGGTCGGCGTGCTGGCTACGGCATTGCATTATGGGATTTATTATTTCCTGCAATCTTTTATCAACGTCAATGTAGCCTATACGACGGGATATGTAATCAGTTTTATTGTCAACTTCTATCTGACTTCTTATTTTACGTTCGGAACCACTCCGTCATGGAAAAAGTTGGTTGGTATGGGAGGGGCGCATCTGGTTAATTATTTGTTGCATATCATTCTGTTGAATGTATTCCTCTATCTGGGAGTTTCTAAAGCATGGGCACCTGTGCCGGTGTTTGCGATAGCGATTCCTGTGAATTTCTTATTTGTTCGGTTTGTCTTTAAACATAAAAAGCTATGAACGGCGTGAGACTTGTGATTGTAGTTCCTTGTTATAATGAGGAAGAAGTATTGAAAGAAACGACTCGTCAGCTATCTGATGTGCTTGCCCGAATGGAGCAGGAAGGGAAGGTGGCCGAAGGAAAGATTTTGTATGTGGACGACGGAAGCAAGGATACTACCTGGAAACTGATAGAGCAATTGTCTGAATCTCATAGGTGTGTGGCGGGCTTGAAACTGGCGCATAATGTCGGGCATCAGCAGGCTCTCTGGGCGGGATTGGATTTTGTGGCGG
>UMJR01000271.1_pt1 | contig 10967 bp, 7 predicted proteins | sample 1966121 | NCBI WGS metagenome assembly UMJR01 (sample SAMEA4836155, study PRJEB28245) | human gut metagenome | biome: gut microbiome; material: fecal sample | place: Denmark | collected 2008
GATGATCAACTCAGATTCAGTAAGCTGGTTCATCAGCATATTCCGCATATTCTTCAGGTACATGTCCAGCGTCTCACCGCTAACCGTTGAGTACACACCCTGAATCTCCCAGTTGCGTGGGAAATCTTCATCCAGAATTTCCTGCAGATCCCAGGTTCCATTGTACTCAATGATCACCTGGACCGGATGATAGATCTTCTCACAGTTTTCAAAGAAAGTTTTATTTAACTTTTCTCTTTCTTCTATATTGAAGAGGAACAGTCCGTTCTCATCCAGATATTTTTCCGAGTACTCTTCCTCTCCCTCTTCACACTGCAAAAGCAATGTCGGACCTTCTTCGATCCATTCCTGCTTCATCAGTGTGTCTTTGATAAATGTTGTTTTTCCACTGTCCAGAAATCCTGTACAGATATATACCGGTGTTGTCATCGCCGCTTGCTCCTCCTAGATATGGAATAACTTAATCAGATCCTCTTCTTTGAGATCTGTTCCGATCACGCATACACGTCCTGTGTAATCAGCCTGTCCCTCACGGACTTCATATTCTTCCGGAACCATATCAAACTGCTTCCAGGAACCGTCTGCCATCTGGATAATTCCTTTGGAACGAAGTACGGTTCCGTAAGCATCTGTCTCAGATAATGCTTTCAGCAGATAATCCAGTTCTTCTTCTGTATACTTATGAGCAGTCTCCTTGCCCCAGCTCGTAAATACTTCATCTGCATGATGATGTCCTTCGTGTCCGTGATGATGGTCATGGCATCCGCAGGTGCAGTTCTCATCATGTTCATGATGATGCTCATGCTCTTCATGGTCGTGATCATGATGGTGTTCATGGTCATGATCGTGGCATCCGCAGGTGCAGTTCTCATCATGTTCGTGATGATGCTCATGCTCCTCATGGTCGTGATCATGATCATGACCGCAGCCACATTCGTCATCATGATGATGGTGATGTTCGTGGTCGTCATGCTCATGTGCATGTTCTTCCAGGATACCTTCGATCTCAGCACCATGCTGCAGGGCATGCAAAACGGCATCTTTTCCAAGTTCTTCCCAAGGTGTGGAAATAATGGTTGCCTCTGCATTTTTCTCACGCAGCATATGCACGCACTCTTCTACCTTTTCATCTGTCATCATCTGGGTACGGCTGATAACGATCGTAGATGCATGCTCTACCTGGTTATTGAAGAATTCTCCGAAGTTCTTGAGATAGATCTTTGCTTTCTTACCGTCAACAACTGTGATTCTTCCGTCAATCTCAATATCTGCCTCATCTTTGACACCCTCGATTGCTTTTACAACATCAGAAAGCTTTCCAACTCCTGAAGGTTCGATGATGACACGATCCGGTGTATAATCTACAAGTACTTTCTGAAGTGCTTTGCTAAAATCCCCCACCAGTGTACAGCAGATACATCCTGAGTTCATCTCTGTGATCTCAACGCCGGCATCTTTTAAGAATCCGCCATCAATACCGATCTCCCCAAATTCGTTCTCGATCAGGACCAGTCTTTCTCCCGGAAATACATCCTCGATCAGTTTCTTGATGAATGTTGTCTTTCCTGCTCCCAGGAAACCAGAAATAATATCAACTTTCGTCATTTTTCGTTCCTCTTTTCTTATTATTATAATTCCATAAATTAGCCTTTTCTAACTGCAAATTGTTTCCGAGCTATATCGTATCACATTTCTTTAAAAGATGCAAATAAATAGCTTGTTAATGCATTGTGATTAGTGTATAATAGTTTTATAAAATCTCGTACTTTTTTAGTACAAATTCATAAACAAAGGAGACTTGATAATATGGTTAATTTATTGACAGGCCCAAAAGGAAGCGGAAAAACCCAGCAAATGATCGAACGTGCTAACGAAGCTGTAAAGACATGTGAAGGAAACGTATTCTTCATCAAGAAGAGCCACAGAGATACATACAGCTTATCTTTCAACATCAGAGCGATCTGCATGGATGACTATGATGTAATCACCAATACCGATGAATATCTTGGATTTATTTACGGTATGTTAAGCGCAGACCATGATATCAAAGCAATCTTTATCGACGGTATTTTAAAGCACGCCGACATCACACTTGAGAACATTCCTTCTTTCATCGAAACACTGAAAAAGATTTCCAAAGAAAATGATGTAGATTTTTATGTCAGCATCAGTGCAACGAATGAACAGCTTGGTAATGTAGATTTTGAAGATTGTACACTCCTTAACTAAGATAGACATTATCCAAAAGGAGGGATGAAGATTTTCTGTAAATCTTCATCCCTCCTTTTATGGTTTTCCAAATGTGACAGAGCACATTCTTTTTATGCTATGATACCAGGGTCAAAAGGTCAGAAAGCCGATGTAAGCTTGCTTGCAAGAGGATTTTTGCACTCTCGCAATTTGGTATCAAAGGGGTCAAAATACCTTTTGACCCCAACATCATGCTATTTCAAAGACAACACCGTATTTGCCTTATCCCCTTTTGCATACTCCAGTTTTACATCATCTCCCACATTGTACTTGATGATCTCAATAAAATCGACTACCGATACATCAAAAATCTCATCTGATCCTTCCAGCATAATGTAGTAATGAGAATCTCCATCTATAACGCCCTGGGCGATTTTCGTGATCTTTCCTTCGATCGTGCCGGTATCCATCTTCACTTCTTCTTTTTCCTTGATTCCATTGGTAAGAAGCAGATTATTGTAGGATTCTTCACATACACTTACCGTATCCCCAATCGCAACAACCTGGTACTTCTGGACATTGACCATTGCATACTTTTTCACAAGTCCTGCATCATCCTTAAGTGCCATAAAGTAAGTCGGCTCCCCGGAAATGTTAAGCAGCAGCGGGAAAGTCGCCCGATACTTCAGGTTCTGTACCTGTCCTTCTGCCGATGCCATCGCAGAATCCTCGATCGCACCTGCCACCGGATAATACTTTGTCTCCATAGTTCTCTGGTTCATCAGAACAAATCCCACATTGGACTGGTCACTGTTTACAGAAGTTACTCCCGTGTACACCCATACATCATCATCAATTGCCAGATAATTATATCCGTTTGTTGTCTTCAGACAATCTTTCTGGCTGAGTACACTGTTAAAATACCCATGCTTTAACGTGCCATAATAATCATAAAGCTGTACCAGAAGATCTGCCGAATAGGCTCGGTCGATCCATTCCGGGACTTCATCGATCCTGTAGTCCTGCATTTCGCCGGTGATCGCATTGCAGAGCACCACATGCCCTACCGTTTCTCCTCCGAAAAGACCGATATTATACTTTTTGACCGGTGCTACCCAGTATGGAACACCATTATCATCAATTTCAAAACTAAGGTCTCCGTAAATATAAGTCGGATGCGCAAAACGAAGATGACGGTAAATATTTCTTCCAAAATGCTCGCTGGTCGAATACTTCATTCCCTGCTCCAGCTTTACCATCTCCGTTGTCTGACTTGCCATATCGATCCGGATATATGCAGGAAGTCCATCTTTCCGATTGGTAAACCATTTGATCAGATTCGCATATTTCAAAGGTGACACACGGACCGGACGATCCTTGTAGTTGATCTGACTGTAGATATCGTCCACCTCAAACTGGGATACCATATCTGACATGCTTCCCATCTTCCGGTCTCCTAAAAGCTGCGCAGACTCCTTATCCAGAAGCGGGATCTGGTCAAAGGAAAGCTCCTCGATATCTTTTGTGAATTCACCCTCTTCTACCTTTAGAAGCTGTTGGTATTTCTTCGCATTCACAATCGGTGAAGAAAGAATGGTTCCGGCCAGATAAATCACTAACAAAAAAATAAAAAGACGGACACACCATTTGAAACCTTTGGATTCTTTCATCTCCTTCAGATCAATCGCTCCGTATCGCAAGCCTTTTTTTCCTGCAAACACAAGACCGACCGCAAGCACCAGAACAAGCACAAAATACCACACTCCGGAAGAATGGATATTAAAAGCCGGCAGTGATACATAATACCAGATTCCTGCTGCCACTAAAAGCAGCAGAAAACTGATCGCTATATTTTTCTTTTTCATAAATTCTCCTTTTCATCGTTTTGCCTTACCAAAGCTGTCTTAGAATTTTCTACTCCAAAGTGACGGCGAGAACAGCATCAGGAACGGGAAGATTTCCAGTCGTCCGATCAGCATATCCACGCAGAAAACAATCTTCGAGAAGTCTGAGAACTTCGCAAAATTTTCCACCGGTCCTACCAGATTCAGTCCCGGTCCTACATTATTAAGTGTAGTAAGCACTCCGGTAAATGAAGTAGTAAAATCAAAGTTATTGATCGAGATCAGAAGCACGGATACGATCAGGATTAGTATATACGCAATAAAGTATACATATACCCCCCGCATCGTCTCTTCTTTCATTTTTTTCCCATTTACTTTTACGATATTGACTGCTTTCGGATGGATCATAGTTTTCAGCTCCCGGCGGATGCTTTTTACCAGGATCAGAAGTCTTGATACCTTGATACCACCGCCTGTTGAACCGGCAGAAGCACCGATTACCATCACAAGAAGCAGAACACATTTGGAAAGCTCCGGCCACTTATTGAAATCTGCCGTCACAAATCCAGTTGTCGTGATCACGGATGCCACCTGGAACGCCGCATAGCGGAATGCCTTTAAAAGAGAATGATAACCTCCGGCGATATTGCAGGTGATCACAACGGTTGCTCCTGCAATGATTCCCAGGTAAGCACGCAGCTCCTCATTCTTAAATACACTCTTAAATTCTTTCAAAAGCAGAAAGAAATACAGATTAAAATTGATACCAAACAGGATCATAAATACGGTGATCACACCATCAATGTAAGCACTGTTGAAGTGTGCCACACTTGCATTGTAGCCGGAAAATCCTCCGGTACCGGCAGTACTGAATGCATGTGTCACTGCGTCAAACAGGTTCATCCCTCCTGCCAGAAGAAAAACTACCTCAATTGTAGTCAGTGCAAAATACATTCCATACAGGATCCTTGCGGTTCCTCTTGCCTTTGGAACCAGTTTATCTGCCTCTGGCCCCGGAACTTCCGCACGCATCAGATGCATGGAATTCTTCTCATCCAGAGAGGTAAGTACCATAACAAATACCAGCACTCCCATTCCACCAACCCAATGTGTCAGGGAACGCCAGAAAAGAATTCCTTTCGGAAGTCCTTCAATCTCAGTCAGGATCGTAGAACCTGTCGTCGTAAATCCGGATACTGTTTCAAAAAAAGCATCCACATAGCTTGGAATACTTTTACTGAGTACAAATGGAAGTGCACCTGCAAGTGACCAGAAAATCCAGGCCGTTGCAACAATGATCAGACCTTCTTTGGCATAAATCGTCATGTTCTCCGGGCATTTTCTGCCAAACAGCAGATAAATTGCCGTCAGGATCGCAGCTGTAATCAGAAAATAAACCGATGTGTGCTCGCCATAAATAATTCCAACCATCATCGGAAGCAGCATCAGCAGTCCCTCTGCTCCCATCATCTTGCTAATGATATAGCGTATCATTTTCACATTCATTTCTTTTCACCCCTATTGCTCAGCCAGAATATCTGTGATATCCTGAACTTTCTTCTGGGTTGTAACGATTACAACACTGTCGCCCACCTGAATGGATTCATCCCCGTCCGGAATAATGATCTGCCGTTTTCTTCCGATACATGCGATCAGATTGTTCGGCTTCAGTTCCAGATCCTTAAACGGGATATCTGTATATTCTGTTTTTTCTTTGATAATAAATTCCAGTGCTTCTACTCTTCCGCCAACCAGCTGATACATAGATTCAACATTGACATTCTTGAGAGAATTCTGGCGTGCACGCACATAACTCATGATCGCATCTGCTGTTGCAGTCTTTGCCGATACGATCAGATCGATCCCAAGTTCCTCGACAAGCTGGGCACGTCCGTCTTCGTTGACCTTTGCCACGATCTTGTCCACACCTTTTGTCTTTGCAAAAAGTGCAAGGATAATATTCTCCTCATCCATACCGGTCAGGCTGACAAGGGCATCTGCCTGTTCAATTCCTTCTTCGATCAGAAGGTCATGGTCTGCGGCATTCCCACAGATGATCGTCGCTTTCGGAAGCTGGTCACAGAGATCTTCGCATTTCTTCCAGTCCTGCTCAATGATTTTAACCTGCATACCAAGTCCTAAAAGCTGTTTTGCCAGATAATATCCGACTTTTCCCCCACCACAAACCAGAATATTCTTCGGCTCTTTCCGCTTTCCGATCAGATGGAAAAATTCTTCAATATATTTGTGGGATGCAACAATATGAAGCCGGTCTCCATCATGGATGACAAAATCACCATTCGGGATGATCACTTCCGATCCACGTCTTACAGCACATACCAGAACTTTGATCTGGAACTTGCGGTAAAGCTCAGCAAGCGATACTCCGCCCAGATGGCTTCTTTCTTTGACAATGAATTCTACCATTTCGACTTTTCCCTTCATAAAAGTCTCTACCTTTGCAGTATCCGGAAGAAGGATCGATCTGGAAATCTCAAATGCAGCCACAAGTTCCGGGTTGACAGCCATACTCAGTCTTAAGTCCTCTTTCAAAAGATCGATCTGCTGATAATAGATCGGATTCCTTACACGGGCGATCGTGTGCTTTGCCCCCAGTCTCTTTGCGAGCAGGCAGCTCAGCATATTCAGTTCGTCTGTCGATGCACATGCCACAACAAGATCAGCGCCCGGCACTCCTGCTTCTTTCTGCACTTTCGCATCTGCACCATCTCCAGTAATGCAGAGAATATCAAGCTGATTCAGTGCTTCTTTTAATTTCCCCTCATTCTGATCAATCAAAACCACATCGTAATTTTCTTCGGATAACTGTATGGTCAGTTTATGACCAACCTTCCCGTCCCCAATAATTACAATTTTCATTTTTCTTTTCCTCTACTTTTTCTCTTAATACTAAACCTTTAATACTAAAATTGTATAAAATACCAATGGGACAGCCGAAGCTGCCACCATCATAATATGTATACCACTTTTAGTACGAAAGTACAATAGAAAAAACCGGGATTTTCTCCCGGCTTTTCCTTATTCTTATTCTTCAGCTGCACGCTTTTCAATTTCTTTTTCCTGTACATCTGCCGGAGCCTGTTCATAACGGGCAAATTCATACGAATAGCTTCCTCGTCCACCTGTCATAGAACGAAGTGTTGTGCAATATCCAAACATGCCTGTCATCGGTACATCCGCTTCAATTACCTGATATCCGCCTGACTGTGGATTCATTCCAAGAACACGGCCACGTCTCTTGTTCAGATCTCCCATAACGTCTCCGGTATAATCATCCGGAACGGTTACTTTCACAGATGCGATTGGCTCAAGAAGAACCGGTCCTGCTTCCATAAATCCTTTCTTAAATGCCTGGATCGTCGCAGTCTTAAATGCCATTTCAGAAGAATCTACCGGATGGTAAGATCCATCATACAGAGTTGCTTTCACACCAACTACCGGATATCCGGCGAGAGGTCCTTTTAATACAGATTCCTGCAATCCTTTTTCAACCGCCGGGAAGTAGTTCTTCGGAACAGCACCTCCGACTACTTCTTCCTGGAATACATACGGTGTATCCAGATCTCCGGATGGTTCAAAACGCATCTTAACATGTCCATACTGTCCATGTCCTCCGGACTGTTTCTTATACTTGGTATCTACATCCGAGTTCTTGCGGATCGTCTCACGGAACGCAACTTTTGGTGTCTCCAGTCTGATTCCGACTTTGTAACGCTCTGCCAGCTTGCTTGCTGTCACTTCCAGATGCTGGTCACCCATTCCATAAATCAGTGACTGGCGGTTCTCACTGTCATTTACCACTTTCAGTGTCACATCCTCTGCCATCATCTTCGCAAGAGCCTGTGATACCTTGTCCTCATCACCTTTGTTATTCACTACATACTTCATATATGTATACGGTTTGGAGTATTCGGTTCTTCCATAAGATACCGGTGTATTTTTTGTTGAAAGGGTATCCCCTGTCTTTGTACTTGTCAGTTTTGCAATCGCTCCGATATCACCTGCAAACAGTTCCTGAACTTCTACCGGTTTGTTGCCGGATAAGGTGTAGATCTTGCCGATCTTTGCTTCTGCATCTGACTCCGGATTGTAAAGGACATCATCCCCCTTTAATACACCGGAACATACTTTTACGAAAGAATATTTTCCGATAAACGGATCTACCATGGTCTTGAATACATATGCGGTCTTTGCGGCTGCAAAATCATGATGTGCTTCAAAGATCTCATTGGTCTTACGGTTGATGCCTACGCATTCACGGTATTCCGGACTTGGGAAAAATCTTACGATATCAGACAGTAAGTTTGCAACACCCTGTGCCTGAACATTGGATCCCATTGCTACCGGAACGATATCTCCGTCCATAACTTCTGTTCTCATGGCAGAGCGGATCTCTTCAACCGAGAATTCATCTCCCTCAAAATAACGTTCCATAAATGCTTCACTGGTCTCTGCCACTGCTTCAAGAAGCTTCTCTCTGTAAATCTGCAGGTTCGGCAGACAGTAATCCGGAATCTCACACTCTTCTCTCTGTCCAAGTCCGGTGTATCTTCTACCTGCATTCTTGATAACATTGACATAACCTACTAATTTCTCGTTCTCACGGATCGGTTGGAAATGTGGTGCAATCACTTTACCGTATCTTGCGGTCAGATCTTCAACAACCTGACGGAAGCTGGCATCATCCACATCCATCTCAGTAACATAGATCATACGCGGAAGATTATACTTATCACAGAGCTCCCATGCTTTCTCGGTTCCTACCTGCACACCGGCTTTTCCGGAAACAACGATAACAGCTGCATCGGCTGCGCTGACTGCTTCTTCCACTTCTCCGACAAAATCAAAATATCCAGGTGTATCAAGGATATTAATCTTTGCTTTTTCCCATTCAATCGGAATCAGACTTGTGCTAAGTGAGAATTTACGTTTCTGTTCTTCTTTATCAAAATCACTGATCGTATTACCGTTCTCAACAGATCCCATACGATTTGTTGCTCCAGATACATAAGCCATCGCTTCTGCCAGACTGGTCTTTCCGCTTCCCCCATGTCCTAAAAGGACCACGTTTCTAATTTCATCCGTTCTGTAAACCTTCATGCTTGCTGCCTCCTTGCTAAAGTTTCTCATGGATATATTGTACTAAACTTTCTATAAAAACACAACTATTTTATAGAATTTCAACAAAAACTTTCACTTTTGCACTTTAAAGTATTGCTTTATTGACAGATAGCCTGTTTTCCTATATTATGAAAGGTAGACTATCACGAAAGGACGAAAAATTATGAAACAGAAAAAAATCGGATTTATCGGACTCGGACTCATTGGGGGCTCTATTGCAAAGGCGATCCGGCGATATTATCCGGATTATGAGATTGTCGCTTTCGACAAGAATAGAGAAACTCTGGCACTTGCCACACAAGAATCCATCATCAATGTGGCCTGTACCTCAATCGATGATAATTTCCGAGGCTGCAACTACATCTTCTTATGTGCCCCGGTTGCTTTCAATACTGCATATTTAAAGCAGATGATGCCTTACCTGCATGATGATATGATCCTGACTGACGTCGGAAGTGTCAAAACTCCGATCCATGACGAGATCATCCGGCTGGGACTGGAGGATTACTTTATCGGAGGACACCCGATGGCCGGTTCCGAAAAGAGTGGTTTTGCCAATTCCAAACCAATCCTGATCGAGAACGCTTACTTTGTTCTCACCCCTTCCGCCAAAGTAGCGAAAAAAAAGGTTGATGCATACGCATCCTTCGTAGAATCCTTGCGTGCACTTCCGATCGTACTGGATTATCATGAACACGACATCGTCACCGGCACGATCAGCCACTTGCCACATATCATTGCCGCAAGTCTGGTCAACTTTGTCAGAGACACCGACACCAAGGATGAGCTGATGAAAACCCTCGCCGCCGGCGGCTTTAAGGACATTACGCGAATCGCCTCTTCCTCACCGACCATGTGGGAACATATCTGTGCACAGAATCAGAGTAATATTTCCCAGATCCTTGGAAATTATATCGAAACATTAAATGAAGCGAAAAAACTGGTTGATGCCGGAGACTCCCAGGGAATCTACGATATGTTCGACCATTCCCGGAACTACCGCAATTCCATGCCAAACGGTTCTGCCGGCCCGATCAAGCGTGCATTCGAGATCTACTGTGACATCCCGGATGAAGCCGGTGTGATCGCCACCATTGCGACCATCCTCGCTTCTAATGCACTCAGCATTAAGAACATCGGAATCGTTCATAACCGTGAATTTGAAGAAGGCGTACTCCGCATCGAATTCTATGACAGCATCTCCTGTGAGAAGGCAGTAGCACTTTTGCAGAAGCATCGTTATATTGTTTATGAGCGTTAATAATTAAATGATGATACCAGGGTCAAAAGGTCAGAAAGCCGATGCAAGCTTGCTTGCAAGAGGATTTTTGACACTCACATCATTAAATGCAAGACAGTCCAAAAAATCTTTTCAGAACTTTGTGTAAATTGGTCACAATGCTTGAAAATAGAATTTTACGAATGAGAGGTTACTATATTATGCAAATCCAACCTGTTAAACAGCTTCGCGGGGAAGTATCTGTTCCCGGCGATAAATCCATCTCCCACCGTTCTATTATGTTCGGTGCACTGGCAAAAGGAACTACTGAGATCACACATTTTCTTCACGGTGCCGACTGCCTCTCTACCATCGGCTGCTTTCGTGCCATGGGAATCAATATCGAAGACACACCTGACCGTATCCTGGTTCACGGCAAAGGCCTTCACGGACTTTCCGAACCTTCTTCTTTTTTAGATGCGGGGAACAGCGGAACCACCACAAGACTGATTTCCGGTATTCTTTCCGGTCAGCCGTTTGCCACCACTCTTTCCGGCGATGCTTCTCTGAAC
>UMJR01013221.1_pt1 | contig 10872 bp, 9 predicted proteins | sample 1966121 | NCBI WGS metagenome assembly UMJR01 (sample SAMEA4836155, study PRJEB28245) | human gut metagenome | biome: gut microbiome; material: fecal sample | place: Denmark | collected 2008
TATTCGTCTGCTGGCCAGAAACGAGAGCTGTCTGGTGTTAACATTTCATCTCCGATGACGATGTTACCGTTTTCATCAAGACCAAATTCAAATTTCGTATCTGCGATGATGATTCCGTGTTCTAATGCATAATCAGCACATTTCTTATAAAGAGCGATCGTTTTATCACGTAACTGTTCAGCGTATTCCTGTCCTTTACCTGGGAATTCTTTCTCAAGAACTTCAATACTTCTTTCAAAAGAAATGTTCTCATCATGATCACCGATTTCTGCTTTTGTAGATGGTGTGTAGATTGGTTCAGGAAGTTTATCAGATTCTTTTAATCCTTCAGGAAGTTTGATTCCGCAGACGGTTCCATTCTCCTGATAGCTTGCCCAACCACTACCTGTAATATATCCACGAACGATACATTCAATAGGAAGCATAGTAAGTTTCTTACACATCATGCTGTTACCATCATATTTCTCCTGTTGGAAGAATTCAGGCATGTCTTTGACATCAACAGAGATCATGTGATTTGGAACGATATCTTTTGTAAGATCAAACCAGAATTTAGACATCTGTGTTAAAACAGTTCCTTTCTTTGTGACATCATTCTTTAAGATGACATCAAAGCAGCTGATACGATCAGTTGCAACCATGATCAGGCTATCACCATTGTCATAAATCTCACGAACTTTTCCTTCTTTGATCGGTTTCATTTCTTTCATTATTTATACCTCGCTGATAAATTGTTTCAATGTTTCTCAATTTTTCACTCTTTGTCTAATAATATAACATCAAATGTCAGAAAAATAAAGTAGGGATTCAAATTGTAAGGATAGGAGATAGGAAGAAAAGTAGAAATTTTTTTGTGCAAATTAACCAAAAAAAATTATAATTATTGAGCACAATCATGAAAAGGCAATGTTTGATTGACAGAAATGAAATAATATGTTAAATTCAAATAAAGATATATCTTTTGCAACACAAAACATATCCTATATATGAACTAAGGAGGATTTAGATATGGGAGGAAACAACAAGTTTATTGATAAGTTTTCCAATGTCGCGATGCGAGTTGGAGGGCAGATTCATCTAAAGGCACTGCGAGACACATTCGCAACGATCATGCCACTTTATATCCTGGCAGGTGTGGCGGTATTGATCAACAACGTCGTATTACCGTTCATTTTAAAAGGAAATGCACTAGTAAATGCACAGTATTGGGGTACTGTCATTACAAATGGTACATTAAATATCTCAGGATTACTTGTGGCACCAATCGTCGCTTATATGTTATCACAAAGTAAACGATTTGAAAACCCATTGGCAGCAGCGATCATCGCACTATCAAGTTTGATCGTTATGATGCCAAACGTATTAGAAGTCACACCAGTTGGAGCAGAAAAAGGAGTTCAGGTATCAGGAATCTTAGGATTTAGCAATATCGGAACAACAGGACTTTTCGCAGGAATCATCATTGGTCTGATCACATGTGAGTTATTTATCACGATCTCACATATTGACAAATTACAGATTAAATTAGGAGACAATATTCCACCAGCAGTTGCAAACTCATTTAATGTATTAATTCCAGTTATCTTAGTATTAGCATTCTGGGGAATCATTTCTACTGTGCTGTTTGTATGTTTTGATACAAACCTTGTAGCATTGATCTCCAAGTTTATTCAGGAACCATTAAGAAAAGTAAATACAAGTTTATTCGGAGTTATCTTCTTATACAGCTTAGGAAACTTCCTATTTACACTTGGCATTCATCAGACAGTTATTTACGGAACATTACTAGAACCATTACTAATTGCAAATATCAACGAAAACATGCTTGCTTATGCAAATCATCATACAATTCCACATATCATGAACGTAGCATTTGTACCTACATTTGGAATGATCGGTGGATCAGGAAGTACGATCGTATTACTGATCGTTACATTCTTATTCAGTAAGAACAAAGCATCCAAGAGTATTGCAAAATTAGGATTAGCACCAGGAATCTTCAATATCAACGAACCAGTTATTTTTGGATATCCAGTTGTATATAACATGGCACTGATGATCCCATTCGTAGCATTACCAGCTATCGGAATCGCGATCGCTTATGCAGCAACAGCACTTGGATTTATGAGTAAATGCGTGGTCTACATCCCATGGACAACACCACCACTAGTGAATGCATACCTTGCAACAGCCGGTGACTTCAGAGCAGTCATTGTACAGTTGATCATTATCGCCATTGGAGTATTATTATATCTTCCATTTGTAAAAATTAATGATAAGATCATGGAAAAACAGATGGAACAGTCAAACGAAGAAGCATAAAAAGTTTAAGAATTAAGAAACTATTATAAATTTTAAAGCATATTTCATGCACAGGAGGGCAAATCATGAAGAATATTTTATTAGTATGTAACGCAGGAATGTCAACAAGCATGTTAGTTCAGAAAATGCAGGCAGCAGCTAAAGAACAGGGAATCGAAGCTACAATTCAGGCAAAATCAGTGACAGATGCAGCAAACGAGATTGATAAAGCAGATGTTTTATTACTTGGACCACAGGTTGGGTATCAGAAATCTGAAATGGAAAAACTTGCAGATGGAAGAATTCCAGTGGAAGTAATCGATATGAGAGATTATGGAACAATGAACGGGAAAAAAGTATTGGCACATGCATTAGAGCTGATTGGAGAGTAAGATATGGAAGGTTTAGAATTAGCTTGTTTTGAGATCATCTCAAATGTAGGAACAGCAAAATCATGTTATATTAATGCGATTCATAAAGCAAAAGAAGGCGACTATGAAGAAGCAAAGAAACTGATCGAAGAAGGAAATAAAATGTATGCAGAAGGTCATAAAGCACATGTGGAAATGATCCAGAAAGAAGCTTCTGGAGAATCTGTAGAAACATGTCTGTTACTGATCCATGCAGAAGATCAGATGATGTCCGCTGAGACATTCCAGGTATTAGCAGGTGAATTTATCGACCTGTGCAAGATGATCAACAAATAGACACAAGAGAATAAAGGAGTGTCAAAGATTATGAAATATGCAGTAGGAATCGATGTTGGAGGGACCAACACAAGAGTTGCACTGATCAATGAAGAATATAAGATTTTAGAGCGCATCAAGTTTTCTACAGATAGCAAAGATCCAGAAGTTACACTGCAAAAGATCGGAGAGATCATCAAAGGATTTGCAAAAGAGATCGAAGGAATTGGGATTTCATGCCCAGGACCACTAGATCTGATCGGAGGTGTTGTTTTAACACCTCCAAACCTTCCTGGATGGCATTACCTCCCATTAAGCAAACGCTTAGAAGAGATCACAGGTGTTAAAGTTGCACTTGAAAATGATGCAAATCTTGCAGCCTTGGCAGAAGCTCTAGTAGGTGCAGGTGCAGGAAAACATTTTGTGCAATTCTTAACTATTTCTACAGGTGTTGGAGCAGGACTTTGTGTTAACGGAAAGATTTATCATGGAGCCAAAGGTTTTGGACAGGAAGTTGCCAATAGTATTGTGTGGAGAGATGGTCCAAGTCAAGGAGATTTAAAAAAAGGATCCATTGAATCCATTGCAAGTGGAACAGCGATCACAAAACGTGCAAATGATGCAGGCATCAGTGCGGCTCATGCAGGAGAAGTCTATGAAGCAGCGAAAGCAGGAAATGAAACTGCCAAAGAGATCATGGAAGATACGTATGAATATCTGTCTAATTTCCTAGGAACTTTATATGGAGTCTTAGATCCTGAAATCTTTATCTTAAGCGGAAGTGTAGCATTAAAAATTCCTGGATTTATCAAAGAAGTAGAAAAAAGAACAAAAGAAAAGGTATATGATGCCTTAAAAGAAAATGTAAAAATCATACCGGCGGCATTGGGAGAGGATTGTGGTCTGATCGGGGCCGCATGCTTGATCCTTCATGATCCGTCATAAGGAAGGACATAACAATGAGTCAGAAAGTAACATTTCCAGAAGATTTCTGGTGGGGAGCAGCTATGAGTGGACCTCAGATGGAAGGAACATTTGAGAAACCCCACGAGAATGTGATGGATTATTGGTATAAAACAAGTAAGGAAGAATTTTTTAATGGAGTAGGACCAACTGTAGCGACAGATTTCTTCCATCATTATAAAGAAGATATCAAAATGATGAAAAGCATCGGAATGAACTCTTTCCGTACTTCTATTCAGTGGTCAAGACTGATCAAAGATCTAGAAACTGGAGAACCAGACGAAAATGCAGTGAAATTTTATCAAGATGTGATCGATGAATGTAAGAAAAACGATATCATTTTAGTGTTAAATCTTCACCATTTTGATCTGCCTATCGAATTGTTCCAAAAATACGGTGGATGGGAAAGCAAACATGTCGTAGATCTCTATGCAAAATTTGCTAAGACAGCATTTGAATTATTCGGAGATCAGGTTCATTACTGGACGACATTTAATGAACCAATGGTTATTCCAGAAGCAGGATATCTATGCGGATTCCACTATCCAAAGTATGTAAATAAAGGAAAAGAAGCTATGCAGGTAATCTATAATCTTAACCTTGCAAGTGCCAAAGCAATCGCATTATGCCATGAGATCTGCGATGCAAAAATTGGAAATATCCTAAATCTTACACCAGCTTATCCAGCAACAGACTCCAAAGAAGATCAGGAAACATCAAAGATCGTCGATGCATTTTATAACAGAAGTTTTCTTGAACCAGCTGTTCATGGAGTATTTCCACAGGAAATGATCGATATCATGAAAGAAAATGACGTTCTATGGGATCAAAACGAAGAAGAATTAGAAATCATCAAGAACAACACAATTGATTTCTTAGGAGTTAATTATTATCATCCAAAACGTGTGAAAACAAGAACAACACCACTAGATTGTGATTATTGGTCTCCAGAGCAGTATTATGAAGAATATGATATGCCTGGAAAACGAGTGAATCCATACAGAGGATGGGAAATCTATCCAAAAGCAATCTATGACATTGCCAAAAATGTACAAGAAAATTACAACAATATTCCATGGTTTATCTCTGAAAATGGTATGGGTGTGGAAGGCGAAGAACGCTATATCAATGAAGAAGGTAAGATCGAAGATGATTATCGAATTGATTTCTATGAAGAACATTTACAGTTACTAGCAAAAGCGATGGAAGAAGGCAGCAATTGCTTTGGATATCATGCATGGACAGGAATTGATTGCTGGTCATGGAACAATGCATATAAGAACCGTTATGGATTTATCGCTCTAGATTTAGAAACACAGAAACGTACTGTGAAAAAATCTGGCGAGTGGCTGAAAAAGGTTACAGAGGAACACGGTTATATCGCAAAAGATTCTTATCAATAAGAGTGGCTTAATTATTTGCAATATTATTTTGCCCTCTTTATATAAATCGTGTATAATAAAAACAGAAGTATGCTCTGGTATACTTGAATGGAGGGAACAATAAATTGACAAAATACGAACGTATTGCAAATGATATGAAAGAAAAGATAGAAAGCGGTGTCTACAAGCCAAATGATCAGTTGCCATTTGAGGCAGAGATGTGCGATCATTATGGAGTAAGTCGAATCACCGTTAAGAAGGCGATGGATCTTCTTGTGAATGAAGGACTCGTTGTGAAACGACGTGGAGCAGGTACTTTCGTAAAGAATATCACATTAAAGACAGATTCAGAATATCCATATTCTACATCAAATCAGTTCTCAGGATTTGCAAATACAGAAGGACACACACACGTAACATCTATGGTACACGATTTTCAGGTAGTACCTGCAAATAAAGAAGTAGCAGCAAGGCTAAAGATCGAAGAAGGCGATTTTGTTTATTATATTGAACGTACAAGATGTTCCGAAGGGGAACCATACGTTGTAGAATACACATATATGCCAATTGATGTAATTCCAGGAGTTAAGAGAGAAGTGCTAGAAAACTCCATTTATGAACACATTTCTAAAGATCTGGGATTAAAGATCAAGAGTGCCCATAGAACTGTCCGTGCAACCTTGCCGACAGAGAAAGAAGAAGAATATCTAAAGATCGATCATTGCTTCCCAATCCTTGAAGTAGAACAGGTAGCATTTTTAGATGATGGAAGAATCTTTGAATATTCCAAGTCAAGACACAGAGGAGACAGATTTGAATTAAAGACTGTCAGTGTACAGTAATCAAAATTAAGCCAGAAAAGGAGAAGCCTGAGACAGGTAACGATCTTCTATTTTATGATCGTTATCTGTTTCAGGCTGATTGTATTATTATGAAATTTTACTTTGCCCCGATGGAAAGCATCACGATTTATCTATACCGAAACATTTATGAACAACTCTTTGGAGAAATCGATAAATATTATACACCATTTATCATGCCAAATGGAAAAAGAACCTTCAAGACAAGAGAATTTCAGGATGTCCTTCCAGAACACAATGAAGGATTAAACATCGTCCCACAGATTCTTACGAAAAATGCACAGGATTTTATTCGGACAGCCAAAGAATTAAAAGAACTAGGATATAATGAAGTGAATTTAAATCTAGGCTGCCCATCAAGAACAGTGGTAGCAAAACAAAAAGGATCAGGTTTCTTGCGAGAACCAGAAGAATTCGAAGAAATTCTAAGTATCTACAACCGCCATCCAGTCTATGAACTAACGATCCATCCAAGACTGCAGCAGGAATTCTATAAAGGAAAACCACACTTAGATATCTTCGAATACGCAACAAAACATAGCGGAAATCCACTTTGCTACAACGGAGATATCGTAACAAAACAAGATTATGATCATATCACTGATCGATTCAAAGATATCAATGCTGTGATGATCGGAAGAGGCCTATTAAGGAATCCAGCCTTGGTAAGAGAAATCAAATACGGACAGAAATTAACAAAAAGAGAACTCCTAAAAATGCATGATACTCTATATGTAGCATACCAAGAATATCTAAGTGGAGACAAAAACGTCCTTTATAAGATGAAAGAATTCTGGAACAATGCAGCGGTCATGTTTACAAACCACGAAAAATACGCAAAGAAGATCAGAAAAGTCCAGAATCTAAAAAACTATGAAAAAGCAGTCGAAGCATTATTTAGCGACCAGGAATTGATCAATGAGGCATAAGGAGGATTGAAACGTGAAATATTACACAAGTTATGAAAAAAACACACATCAGACTCCAAAAGAGAAAAAACAAGAATACTGGAAAACAGCGATCGGACTACAACAAGTAGACCAATTAAAACCATCAAACTACTTATTAGAATTATCACAGAAGAATATAGAAGAAAACCTATCAAACCAAGAGATTGAGAAACTTTTATATTCGCATTACACAAATGAATCTAAAGAAGAAGAAATCGAGCGAAAAATGGAATGCGATATCGTAGCAAATCGAATCGTACAACTATTACAAGACGATTCCTTCACATTTAGTCCGGCTGCATTAAAATCCATTCATAGATATCTATTTCATGGAATCTATGACTTTGCAGGAAAATTCAGGACATACAATATCTCCAAAAAAGAACCAATTCTAAATGGAGAATCTGTAAAATATGCCAATTACTTCATGATCACAGACACATTCCAATACGATTTTGAAGAAGAAAAAGAATACGATTATTTATCCTGCGATGAATTTGAACTAATAAACCATATCGCAAAATTTACATCCGCGATCTGGCAGGTACACGCCTTCGGAGAAGGAAACACAAGAACAACTGCAGTATTCATCGAGCGCTACCTAAACAGCATAGGCTTTCCAATCAACAACGACATGTTTCAACAACATGCCCAGTATTTTAGAAATGCCCTCGTAAGATCAAATTATGCAGATTACCCCAAAGGAATCAGCACTGAATTTAAATACTTAGAACATTTTTTCTACAATCTACTGATCGAAGAAAAATACGAATTAAAGAATAGAGAACTGATCGTAAAAGAACTATTTTAACTTAGAAAAAGAAGAAATCTGCAAACTCAAATACACAAAGACTAAATAAAAGCATTGACAATTATTAAATCTCTATATTATAATGACTCAATGGGCAATGACGGAGAAAAGTACCATAAATTATCGTTCCCAGTGAGCAGGCGATAGTGAGAATCCTGCAAAGTGAATTTATGCGAAGAACACTCCCGAGCATCAATCTGAACGCAGAACATGAATAGAACAAGATTCAAACCCTGTCAGTAGGTGCGACGTAAGCTGGGCGTTAACCGGCACACAAGAGAGACTGCAAGACAGTAAATCAGGTGGTACCGCGGACTAGAGATATACAGTTCGTCCTGAAGTAACAATTTCAGGACGGGCTTTTTTTGTACCTGATTTTAAGGTGACAGGGGACTAAGAAAACCGCCTGAACGCAAGATAGAGAATACAAGAAAAAGGAGAAAAGAAAATGTCAGACATGTACCGTACCAGAACCATGGACCAGATTTCTGAAGGTGACATCGGAGCACAATTAAAGATCGCCGGATGGGTAGAGAATATCCGTGACCACGGTGGAGTATCATTTATCGACTTACGCGATATGTATGGAGTGATGCAGGTCGTATTAAGAGATACAAGTTTATTAGATCATGTAAGAAAAGAAGAATGTTTATCTGTAGAAGGTGTGATCCAGCACAGAGACGAAGAAACATTTAACCCTAAGATTCCTACAGGAACAATCGAATTAGAAGCACACAAGATCGATATCTTAGGAAAAGTATACAGAGATCTTCCATTCGAGATCGCAACAAGTAAAGAGATACGTGAAGATGTTCGTTTAAAATATCGTTACCTTGATATGAGAAACAGAAAGGTAAAAGATAACATTTTATTCCGTTCCAAAGTCATCCGTTTCTTAAGAGAAAAGATGGAAGACATGGGATTCGTAGAAGTTCAGACACCGATCCTTTGTGCATCATCACCAGAAGGAGCTCGTGACTACGTAGTACCTTCAAGAAAATACAAAGGTAAATTTTACGCATTACCACAGGCACCACAGCAGTATAAACAGTTACTGATGGTATCTGGAATCGATAAATACTATCAGATCGCACCATGCTTCAGAGATGAAGATGCTCGTGCAGACCGTTCTCCAGGAGAATTCTATCAGTTAGACTTCGAGATGGCATTTGCAACACAGGAAGATGTCTTCAAGATCGGAGAAGAAGTATTAACAGAGACATTTAAGAAATTTGCACCAGAAGGAAGTGTGATCACAGAAGCACCATATCCAATCTTTAGTTATAAAGAAGCAATGCTTCAGTTTGGAAGTGATAAACCAGACCTTCGTAACCCATTAAGAATCATCGACGTGACAGATTTCTTCCAGAGATGTACATTCAAACCATTCCATGGACAGACAGTACGTGCGATTAATGTTCATGCAAAACTTTCCAAAGGACAGCATGAAAAACTGTTAAAATTCGCACAGTCAATCGGTATGGGTGGACTTGGATACTTAGAAGTCAAAGAAGAACTGAAATACAAAGGACCGATCGATAAATTTATTCCAGATGATATGAAGATGGAATTAGCTGAAATGGCTGGATTACAGGAAGGAGATACAATCTTCTTCATCGCAGCACCAGAAAAAGCTGCTTGCATCTATGCAGGACAGATCCGTAACGAATTAGGAAGCAGATTAGACCTGTTAGAAAAAGACGCATACCGTTTCTGCTACATCAATGATTTCCCAATGTATGAAATCGATGAAGAAACAGGTAAATTAGGATTTACACATAACCCATTCTCTATGCCACAGGGTGGATTAGAAGCATTAAATGAAAAAGATCCATTAGATATCTTAGCATACCAGTATGATATCGTATGTAACGGAGTAGAATTATCATCCGGAGCCGTACGTAACCACGACATGGAGATCATGGAAAAAGCATTCGATATCGCAGGATATGACAAAGAAACATTAAAAGACAAATTCGGAGCATTATACAATGCATTCCAGTTCGGTGCACCACCACATGCAGGAATGGCACCAGGAGTAGACCGTATGATCATGTTACTTCGCAACGAAGAAAACATCCGAGAGATCATCGCTTTCCCAATGAGCGGAACAGCACAGGATCTGATGTGCGGAGCACCAAACGAGATTACAGAACAGCAGCTTCGTGAAGTGCATATTAAGGTTAGAGATTAATTAGAGATTATAAGATTAAAAAAAAGACAGGAAACAGACCAAAGAAGGTCAGCTTCCTGTCTTTTTATTTACCAGAAAAATTTTACATGCTACAATAATAAAAAACAGACATCAAAGGAGGACACCAATATGAAGATCAAAAATGCAACAATCAAAGATTTCGACACAGCCTATGAATACATCAAAAAACTCTGGGACTACAACACCTACGACTATGAAACAACCAAAGAAGTCTATGAAAAAGTACTACAAGACGAAAACAGTTTTGCATTTTTTGCAATAGAAGATGATGGAACTTTTCATGGATTCTGCCATGGAGATTATTTTCAGACCTTCTGGATGTCAGGGCTTACCTGCTATGTATCAAGTTTGATCACAAACGAAGAAGACCGAGGTAAAGGATATGGTGTAAAATTATTAGATCATGCAAAGAAATTGGCAAAAGAACGAGGATGTAAAGCAATCACTTTAGACTCCGGACTGCCAAGAGTACAAGCTCACGGATTTTATGAACACTATGGATTCGAGAAAAGCTGCTATGGATTTGAATTAGCTTTGTAGAAGAAAGGAAAATTAATGAAAATATTAGTCAGTGCCTGCCTGTTAGGAATCGATTGCAAATATAACGGAAAAAACAACAAAAATGATAAAATCATAGAATTACTAAAAGACCATGAACTAATTCCAGTCTGTCCAGAGATCATGGGAGGACTGCCAACACCAAG